>Ga0207701_10004470_pt1 | contig 14200 bp, 11 predicted proteins | sample KBSSwiSSwithPhiX_FD_184294 | JGI IMG/M metagenome (GOLD analysis project Ga0207701, IMG submission 184294) | Switchgrass rhizosphere bulk soil microbial communities from Kellogg Biological Station, Michigan, USA, with PhiX - S5 (SPAdes) (version 2) | ecosystem: Environmental > Terrestrial >... | reverse complement strand
GATGATCACCGGGTTCAATCCTGCTGATATGTATGCCACTGATCATATCAAAAGAGTATTGACAACATTCCCCGGAGTATTTACAGGCATTGGTGAATTCTCGATCCATAAAGAATTTGTTTCGTCAAAAGTTGCAGGTCCTGTTGCTACATTAAATAATCCCGCACTTGATCGCATACTTGATTTTTGCGCTGAATCAGGATTACTTGTTATCCTGCATAATGATATCAATATGCCATTTCCAAAATCAGGACAGGAAAACTGGGATATAGAACAGATCAAAGCCTTGTTTGCAAGACATCGCAATACACCAATTATATGGGCCCATTGCGGAGTAGGAAGAATTGTTCGTCCGATAAAAGATCAAATGGCAATGCTTGATAAAGCACTTGCAAATCCGCAAGCGGGTAATATCTATATTGATATTTCATGGACAGAAGTAGCTAAGTATGTAACGGAGACGCCTGAAGCAACAGCAAATACAGCAGCCGTTATCAATAAATATCCTGATCGGTTTTTAATGGGTACTGATGAAGTAGCACCGTCAGACCAGGCATCTTATCTGAAGATATTAGATATGTATAAGCCATTATTTGAAAAACTTACACCTGAAGCAAAACAAAAATTACTCAGAGGCAATTATGAGCGATTGTTTGATGCGGCAAGAATAAAAGTAAGAGCGTGGGAAAAAGCTCATGTAAATGATCCAAAAAAGATCCCACCACCAACTCCGTCTTCAGGAATTGAAAAAAATTGACAGGACTTTTTAATTTAATAACTATAAACCATGCTACATGAAAATAGTTACAACACTATCGTTAACGGTTACGTTATTATCAGTAGCCGTTTTATTTCCATTAATATTTAATGCGCAGCTTACCACTCCTGTTGATTCACAACAGACAATAGTCTTAATGAAAAGAGGTGCGGTAAAAGATTCAACATACACCAATGTTGCATCAGGAGAATTTACACCAGGCAGAGGCTTTGATATGGTAAGAACCAAATTCGGAACACTCAATATTAGTATTTATGCAAACTGCCGTTATTTAAACCAATTACCGGGATACCAGACATGGTATGATCATCTTGGAAGACCAAGAGATTTTGTTGGAAGGAATGATTTTTTCTGGCACAGATGTATGATTTGGTTTTCAGGATGGTTGGGCACTCCTAAACTCACTTACGCTGCTACTGTATGGACCGTCTTTACAACACAACAAAGTTTGATCTACGGCCAGATACAATACCGGTTCAATAAGCATTTGCGTGTAGGGATTGGTGTAGGACCCAATTTATCAGTACGTTCCATGCAGGGACCATTTCCATTTTATGCATCTACTGACCGAACTATGGGTGAAGAAGCTTTGCGGGGAGGATTCACCAATGGAATGTGGCTAGCAGGTGAAATACTGCCTAAGCTGAACTACACACTTATGATTGGTAATAACCTAAGTTCATTGGGTATTCAGGCTTCAAAACTAACAAGAGACCTGGCAACTAGCGCATCAATAACATGGATGCCCACAACTGGTGAATATGGTCCTAGAGGTGGGTTTGGTGATTTTGAAGAGCATCAGAAAGTGGCGACACGTTTTGGCGCTTCTTTTGTTCATAGCAGGGAAGATCGATTTAATAATATAGGAACACCTTCACCTGATAATACACAGGTAAGAATGACAGATGGAGTTTTATTTTTTGAAACAGGCGCTCTTAAAGACGGTGTAACAGTTGATAATGCAGATTATGATATGCTGGCAGTTGACCTGGGTGCAAAGTATAAAGGGTTTAATGCATACCTGGAAATGTATGGCCGTAAGCTTTCAAAATTTAATGCCGATGCCCCTGTACCAATAAATACTATTGTTGATTATGGATATGCTTTGCAACTTTCACATATGATCATACCAAGGAAACTTGCCTTGTATGCTATCAATTCCTATTTCTGGGATGAATTTAAAAGACATCCTATGGAATATGGTGGTGGGTTCAATCTTTATCCTATCAAAACAAGAAGTTGGAGAGTAAATTTACAAGTGATGCGGGTAAAGAAAAGTGCTGCAGGCGGAACATTTGGATTATACACAGCAGGGCAAACAGGTACAACCATTACATTCGGAACAGATATCATTCTCTAACGAAAATTGTTTATAACAAATGAAAATAAATTTCAGTTAACGACCACAGACATGTAACACTTATAAAAGAACACGAGTAAAAGTTTTTTTCATGAAATAAACCTTATCTATGAAAAAATCTGCATTTAAAAAAATATATGCCGCAAAGTTGATAGCGGTAAAATTTATTTGCATGGTTTTATTTTTTAATGAAACCAAAGCGCAGCAATTCAATTCTGATAGTTGGTTGTCAAAAGCTCATGGCACTATTACCCTGATCCCGACATTTGGTCAAAGAAATTCGATGCTGATGAATACCTATTCTCTTTTCCCTAAATGGGAATTTACCATGGCTGCTTATTTATACAATAACGATCATGATCAGACTACTGATGATGGATATTCAACATCGTTCTATGTCAAGTATATGTTTTATGAAAATAAAGCAAAGACTGGCGGCGCAGCCGTTAAAGCAGGTACCGGCATGTTTCCGGGCACGCTTGATGGCGAAGACAGGAGCAAAGACGCATTTCAAACATATTGGATGAATGCGCCGGTAACTCTTCCATTTTTGAAAAATACGTTGCAATGGGACCTTATGCCGGGAGCAAGTATGACCAGGCATTATGGAGTAGAAGAGAAAACCGCTTTTTCTTTTACTTATTCAACTCGTGTGGCATGGTATCCCTGGAATGAAAAAGGATCAATTGTGGCAGAAATTTTTGGTTCTATGGGAGAATCTAAATCCGTTCCCGAATACAAATTTGGCTGGCGATGGGAACCCAGTCGTTATGCTGTTTTTGCGCTGACTTACGGAAATGAAATTAACGGTAATAATGGAGCAGGGTTTGAATTCGGTGTTATGCTTTTTACTCCACCATTTGCATGTCTGGGTGGATGTAATACAGAAAAAAAAGCTAAGAAGAAAAAATCACAATCACCTTTGTAATTCATTTGTAAAAAAGATGTGAAGAAAATAAGTGCCAAACACAGAATTAAACAAGCACAATTATTAATAAAAAGATTTTGAGCAATCCAATTTATTTTATTTACCTTAACATTATTGAATCCGCTCTACTTATCCAATCTCCTTTCCCTCCCATGAAGACAGCGTATATAAACCAAAATCAGACAACTTATTTGAAAAATGGCTTAGCTATTTTGATTAAATCGATGAAACCCTGCTGAACCGATACGAAAAGTGAAAAGCATGGCTTTAGCTTTTTAGTGTTGATCAGCAACCCTGCCTGAACCCTCTACAAGTAACGAAAAATGATTTTAGCTATTTGGCTTTGATCAGCAATTCTGTGTGCATCGGGAATTTATTATTTATCATATGTGAATTGGTGATCAATAAATCCGATCCTTGTTTAAAGTCAACCGCAGTTGTGATGTGTGTCATTGCATCAAACAAGGGTTGAAACTATATTCGGCAAGCGGATATTTTAGCTGAGTACGTCCAAAATATTCCCGTACCTCCTGAATCTTTTTATTAATGTACTTCTTTGAATTAATATATAATGAATTTATAAAATCAAAAACCATTAACCATGACTTGAAAATCGAAAACATCCCTTTATTATAAACCTCGCAAAATGATAGAACACATTTATTAAATTTTCTTAACCATTAATCAAAAAATAAAAATCATGAAAAAGCTAGTCTCACTTTTAGCGTTCGTTATCATCATCGCACAAGTAAATGCACAATTACCAAGAGTGATCATTTTAGCAACCGGGGGAACAATTGCCGGAGCGGGAGCATCTTCTGACAGGGCTGGTTATACAGCAGGAAAAATTCCAATTGATGATCTGATCGGTTCAATACCTACAGTAAAAAAAATTGCAACTATTACCGGTGAACAGATCGCATCTGTGGGCAGCCAGGATATGACAACTGATATTTGGAAAAAACTGACTGTACGTATCAATGAAATTGCAAAGAATAAGGAAGCGGATGGTATTGTGGTAACACATGGTACCGATACACAGGAAGAAACCGCTTACTTTTTAGACCTCGCTCTTACAACCGATATACCAGTTGTACTTACCGGTTCTATGCGTCCCGCAACTGCCATCAGTGCAGACGGACCAAAAAATCTTTATGATGCAATTACAATAGCTATCAATCCTAATAGCAAAGGCCGGGGCGTATTGGTAAGCTTTAATGAAGGAATATTTGATGCAAGAGATGTTATGAAACTAAGTACAACAAAGACAAATGCTTTTGGATCTCCCAATACAGGTCCGGTTGGCCAGGCTTATGATGGCAGAGTAGAATATTATTCAAGATCTGAGCGGGAAGTAAAACCAAAAAGCCCGGTTATGATCACAAACGATACAAAATTACCAAGAGTGGATATTGTTTACATGTATGCAGATGCCCCAGCTGACCAGCTTGATATGTTGATCGGCAAAAAAGTTGATGGAATTGTTATCGCTGGTGTGGGAAATGGAAATTTCAACAAAGCTTATATGGATGCAGTTAAGCGGGCAGTAGCAGCAGGCATTATTGTTTGCCGTGCAAGCCGTACTCCTTCAGGCAGAGTTGTACTTCATGATGAGATCAATGATGATGAGCTCGGCACTATCGTTTCTGATGATCTTACTCCTCAAAAAGCCAGGATATTATTGATGCTTGGCCTGACAAAGTCAAAAGATAAAAAACAACTACAGCAACTTTTCTTTAAATATTGATCGAAGCGAACTCATGTTCTGAATTCAATTGTACCCAGGTAATATCACCCGGGTGCAATTAATCTGGAACAGGTTTATTTATTCAGAACAAAAATTAAAAAAAATGAACAAGATAAAATTTATCCTGTTGCCTTTACTGATGCTCTTTTGCTTTCAGTATACACAGGCACAAAAAACCCGCACGGAAAGTGATTTGCTGGGTAAAAAAGAAATTCCTTTTGATGCTTACTACGGTGTGCAAACACTCAGAGCTTTGGAAAATTTTCAGATCAGCGGAGTTAAAACAAATTTTTATCCTGACTATGTAAAAGCATATGTGATAGTAAAACTGGCTGCTGCCCGCGCCAATACGGAAGTAGGCAGAATGAAAAAAGATAGAATGGAAGCTATTGAAAAAGCATGCCAGGCAGTGATGGATGGAAAATATCAGGATCAGTTTCTGACAGACATGTACCAGGGTGGTGCAGGAACATCTGCCAATATGAATGTCAATGAAGTGCTGGCAAATATTGCCCTTGAAATGATGGGTCATAAAAAAGGAGAGTACCAGTATGTTGAACCACATGATGATCTTAACATGGGTCAGTCAACAAACGACGTGTATCCTACCGCCATTCATGTTGCCCTGGTATTACATAATGACAAAGTGATAAAAGAAGCGCAGTCCTTATCAGAGGGATTTCACAAGAAAGGTAATGAATTTAAAGATCTCGTGAAGATGGGCCGCACTGAAGGCCAGGATGCTGTACCAATGACGCTGGGCCAGGAATTTCATGCCTTCGGATCTCAAATTGATGCAGCAATAGATGCACTTCGGCAAAGTGAACATTATTTATATGAAATCAATATGGGCGCCACTGCTATTGGTACGGGTTTAACTGCAAGCCCCGGCTATGCCGAAAAATGTGTAGCACAGATTGCGAAAATTACTGGCAAGCCTTTCGTTGAACCAAAAGATCTGATCGCCGCTACAAGCAGCATGCAGGCCTTTGTTATGTTTTCTTCAGCCTATAAAAACCTGGCTGTTACTCTTTCAAAGATCAGCAGCGACCTGATCTTCTTATGTTCAGGTCCACGCAATGGTATTTTTGAGATCAACCTGCCTGCACTTCAACCAGGTTCATCGATCATGCCCGGAAAAGTAAATCCTGTAATGCCCGAAGTAATGAACCAGGTTTGTTACAAAGTCATGGGCAATGATGCAACAGTAACCATAGCATCGAGAGATGGTCTATTACAATTAAATGCCTATGAGCCTGTGGTTGCTACTGCTATCTTTGAATCACAAGCACTTCTTTATAAGTTGATGCCATTGTTCCGTAAACAATGTATTGATGGGATCACTGCTAATGAAAAAGTTTTAAAACATTACATAGAAACTACGGTAGGAATTGTAACAGCTCTTAATCCTGTTTTGGGATATGAAAAGACGACTGAGCTGGCAAAAGAAGCACTTCAAAGTGGTAAGGGAATTCTTGAACTTATAAGAGAGAAAAAATTGTTAACCGAAGACCAGATCAAGAAGCTAATGGATCCGGCTACTTTAACAGGCCAAAAACAGTAATTTAAAACCATAAACCTTAAATAAAAATCCCTTGAATTTTATCAAAGACTCTTTAAAAACTAAAAGTAGAAAGGAACTATTTGAAACGCTGCCACTGCTATGCTTAACCGTGGCAGCGTTTCTGTTATTACCTTATCAATCCATTTGCCAGGAAAAGACAACTGTTCCCAATGGCACGGAAGGATTATCCCTTGAAAAACGAGCTCCGGACTCAATTAGTAAAAAGTTACAGCCCAACGAATTCAACGGACCTTATTCAACTTTTAGAATAGGAATGGGTTATATTGTTGACGCAACCACGTATGTCCAGGATGATGTTTTCAAAAAACAAATGGATTCTGCGAACATCAATCTGGATCCAGGTCTCAAAACAAGAGATTTCCGAATACTGGGCAGTGGTGTGCTCACAAGAGTAAAAAGAACGATCGCATGGAAGTTTGCTTACATGTATGATGGCAATGAAAAAGTCTGGATGATGCGTGAATCAGGTATCACAGTCGGTGTACCTGAATTGAAAGGACACATTTTTATTGGCCGTACAAAAGAAGGTTTCTCCATGATAAAAGTGATGAATGGGCACTCACCATGGGGTTATGAAAGACAAATGGCATTGGATGTAATTCCTATCCTGGCGGATGGGATAAAATTTTTTGGCATGTTACCAAAATCAAAAATATTCTGGAACCTCGGATATTATAATGATTTCATTTCAAAAGGCCAGGGCTTTTCAACTTTTGCATGGCAATATGTGGCTCGCATCGGTTGGTTACCGATCAACGATCCGGAAAAGAAGCAAACACTTCATATTGCTGCCAACTTGCGGTATGCAAAGCCTCTTGATGGAAAGATGACGTTGAAGTCAAGACCTGAATCGAATAACACACCTCAACTTATTAATACGGGTTCATTTGATGCCGATCATTCAAGTCATATTGGGGGAGAGATATACTACACTAATAAACGTTTTACTATCGGCTCCGAAGTTATTACGCATAATTTTTATAGCGATAAGGGTGATCATAGTTTCACTGGTGGAAATGTTATGATCAGCTACTCCATCACAGGTGCCACACGTCCTTATAAAACAGAAGGAAGTATTTTTGGATTTGTTCCTGTAAAAAAATCTGTATTTAAAGGAGGATTAGGAGAAATTGAAGCCGTGGTTTTTGCTTCTACATTGAATTTAAATGATGGGAATATAAAAGGAGGCCAGATGTGGCGGATCACTCCGATGATCAACTGGTATATGACGAAAGTCATTCGGTTTGAACTTATTTATGGTTACGGGGTTCTGGATAGATATGGTATGAAAGGAAAAGTTCAATTCTTTGAAAGCCGTCTTCAATTTACAATTATGTAAAACAACTTTATTTCCAAACTATCTTAGTAAATTCAAAGATCAGTTTCTAATTTCAAGCCACATTTTAACCTCCATTAAAAACCGATCTCAAAATGAGCGAACCAACAATCTCAGTTGAAAAAAAGAAAAGAAGGAGATCGATCTTTTCTTTTTTAGGATCAGCAGTTGTTGCTTTAGCATTAACTTTTCTTATTAAGGAACCCCAATTCACCGACTCTCAATTATATGTACTTTTTTTAATGTTCTTTGCGATCGGTTTATGGGTAACTGAAGCGATCCCTCCTTTCGCCGTAAGCCTGTTCATAATTGCTTACCTGGTTTTTACTTTAGGTAATCCCAACCTTAATTCAGCTCCGCAAAAAATTGACAGGTATGTAAATACTTTTTCAAGCAGTATTATTTGGTTATTGCTCGGAGGTTTTTTTATGGCTACGGCCATGACAAAGACAAAATTGGATCAACAACTTTTAAGAGCTACACTATTACTTTCAGGAACCAAACCGAGGAATATCTTACTTGCTGTAATGTTCACAACTATGACAGCGTCCATGCTGATGTCAAATACTGCAACAGCCGCCATGGTAGTTGCGGCGGTTATGCCTTTGGTTGCTTCCGTAGGGAAATCAGGTTTCAGTAAAGCTTTGCTTTTAGGTATATCTATTTCAGCCACCGTGGGTGGAATGGGTACCATTATCGGTACTCCACCAAATGCAATTGCTGCAGGGATATTAGAAAACTCGGGAGTGAAAATTGATTTTTTGCACTGGATGCTCTATGGTGTGCCGGTTGCAATAGCACTCACTGCGATCAGCTATTTTGTTTTACTTAAAGTGTTTGTAAAAAAAGCTGCAACAGTTTCGTTTGAGTTTATGAACAAAAGAACAAGCGAAGCAACAAATGAACCAACTATTCAACGCAGGATCGTTCTGGTTGTAATAATTGTTACAGTATTGTTTTGGTTAACAACTTCTGTTCATGGAATTACCGTTGCCGCAATTTCCGCAATTCCTATTGTAGCACTTACTCTTACAGGAGTACTCGACAATGCCGATATTAAAAAATTGCCATGGGACACTCTACTTTTGGTAGCTGGTGGATTATCACTTGGCGAGGCGCTTCAATCAACAGGAATAATGACTCATTATGCAAATCAATTAAGGACATTGGATGTTACCACTACAGCTTTCATTTTTATCCTTTCCTACGCTACTATGATCTTTTCAAACATCATGAGTAACTCAGCTACAGCTACGGTGTTAATTCCATTGGGAATGGCTATTCTTGTCGGTTTTGAATCACAGGTAGCATTAGCTATTGGCCTCGCAACTTCTACAGCATTATTTCTCCCGGTATCCACACCTCCCAATGCAATTGTATACAGCACGGGATTATTGGAACAAAAAGATTTTAGAATTGGAGGTGTTTTGATCGCAATACTTGGACCATTGCTGGCCGTTTTGTGGGTATTATTCCTTAATAGATAAGTTCAAAAATCGACGCTGAAAGAAGCAATTAAGAAATTATCATCAGCAAAAGGGTTGAAATAAAAAGCACCAACCCTGAATCTTCCGAAATAATATTCTCCAAAAAATCCACGCTGAAGTTCGCGGTCTGTTTCATACACTCTTGTTCTCTGTGTCATGATACCGGCACGTATAGCATCGATGGGCCTGAATGCTACCTCGGAGTACATATAGAAAAAATTATTTTCCTTACTGCTAAAATCAAAAACATGTTCGCTTTCTGAATAGAGATCAAATTTTTTATAAGCGATCTCTATTTCAAGACCTGGTGCAATGCCATCTGTGTTTCCAAACACAATTCCTGCCATGGGAACAATTACAAATTTGACTCTTTTACCAAATTTGAATCGCCATCCTCCCCAAAAGGAAGCCGTGTTCCGATCCTCATAATTATACCTGCCCTCTAAATGAATATTTTTACTTCGTGCATAAAAAGTAGGATTAAAAAAATCTTCTTCTCCGGGTATTATAAAATATTCTGCCCATGCTGAAAAATTCCATTTTGAGTTTGTTGAGTCTGTTACAGTTTCCTGGGCAAATAGTTTGATCGATACAAATCCAAGCAACAGCAATAAATATTTTTTGTGCATGATTAACCTCCTAATGCTATCGTTATTAAAACCAATACAATTCCAACCAAGGTCAGTCCAAAACTCATTAACCATTTATTGGAACCGACATACTTCGCCAGTGACCATCCGCATAAAAACATCAACACAATAGCGATCATGTTTGAGATACGTAATGCCAGTTGTGTATCACGAATAAAAATAAAAGGAATAACAATTGGGAAAGTAGAAATAAACATCAGGAAAAAGATCATCACCGATTTCTTAAGATCCCTCGTTGTTAACAGTACTTGCGATGTTGGATCTGGCAGGTTCGCTAACTTATTTCTTATTTGTTCCAGTTCCGCAGTTTCCAGTACCGATGCAATGGAAGGAGGCAATGAATCAGAAATATCCTTTCTCGCCTTATCTGCATCAGAATTTGTCAAAACGGAATTCAGGATAGTTCTGTTCCTGCTTCGTTGCACAATAGTTCTAACAATATAACCTATTGCATCCACTAACCCCCATGCGATATTACAGCTGATCGCCGCGATAATCAACTGTCTTATTTCTGTATTTTTTGTATTAGCAATTCCAATAGAGCATGTAAAAGTGAGAGTCATTATTATGCCGAACAAGATCTCAGAAACCCTGTCCATCGTATTTAATAATGGCTTTGGCTTGGATATATCCATAGAAAAATGCAAGTATTATTCAAGAAAACTTATGTTCTGTTTTTCAAAGACTCCGGATTCACGAGGTTCGGAATAAAATTATTCTTGTAAAACTGGATAATGTTTTCTGCAGCCATCCTTGACATTTCATTTCTTGCTTCTATTGTTGCAGAACCAATATGAGGCAGGATACAAACATTTTCCATTTCTAAAAGCGGATTATCCTTCTTCATCGGTTCAGGATTAGTAACATCAAGCCCTGCACCCCATATAGTGCCGTTATTCAACGCATCAATAAGATCCTTTTCATTATGAATACCTCCTCTTGCAGTATTTATAAAAATTGAGGAGGGCTTCATTTTGCTGAACGCATGCTTATCAAAAATTTCTTTCGTTTCTTTACTCATAACTGAGTGAACGGAGATCACATCGCTTTGAAGTAACAAATCATCAAAACTCACTTGTTTGGCGCCATAAAGTTTTTCGGCATCGGGGTTTGCTTTCCTGTTACAATAAATAATATTCATATTGTAAGCTCCTTTGCAACGTCTCGCCATAGCCATACCGATACGGCCCAATCCGAAAATACCAAGTGTTTTATTATTGAACTCAATACCAAGATTAGCATTTGGTTTGAAATAGGTCCACTCCCCTTTTAATATTCCTTTGTGCATGTAAAAGAATTTTCTCCCCACTGCAATCATTAATCCAAAGGCAATATCAGCTGTCGCTTCATTCATTGCTCCGGGAGCATAGCCAATGGGTATTCCCAATTTAGTAGCAAGTGCCACATCAATATTATCATAGCCAACAGCAAACTGCGAGATCATTTCAAGATGTGAACAAGTATTTATAAAATCAGTGCCGATATTATCAGCACTTACGCAAAGAATAACATTATGCTTTTTACCCTCAGTAATCAATTCCCGGTCGGTCATAGGTCTTTCATGCGGCCATGCAGTAACAGAAAATCCTTCCTTACGAAGCATCTCAACACCAAGAACAGGAATATTGCGTGTGACCAGGATTTTTATTTCATCAAACTTTCGTTTCATTCTTTTACTTACCGATTCCCTGTTAATGTGACTTTTTTATCAGGAGTTTTAAAACTATCAAGCATATCCACCGATATTTTATCACCATCAAAATAAAAAGTCATGATCTCTGTATGCGGACTATCAACATACCTTAACTGCATTTGCAATGTAGCAGGTCCTCTCCATCTATAACTTCCAGCTATCTGTGATGGTTGCAATCCTTCAAAGTGGTTTTTTGCTCCTGCAACTAATGAAGGACCTAACAGGGTCGTTTTACCCTGAATCCATTGACCATTTCCAAAATTCACGATATAAGAGTCCATATTTGTTTTAATTGTAAGTGCAATAACAGAGCCTTTTTGAGTAAAGGAAATTTTTTCTATTCTTTTTTCATTGGAATCGATCTGAAAACTTTTTCCGGAAACAGAAACTATTTTAAAAGCACTATCAGGTTTTGCAGGTAATGGAAGCTTCAATTGCGTCAATTGCTTTTTCAGAATGGCAGCATCATTTTTATTTAATGCCGACTGGTCAACTTGCATAGCTGGTAATAAATATTTCCATACAAGATTTAATTCTCCCTGCATATCCTGAGTTTCAGATGTAATAGCAATTACGACATCCTCTTCCGGTAAAACCAATGCATACTGTCCAAAAGCACCATCACCGCGAAAAGAATTATGACGGCTGCGCCAAAACTGGTAACAATAACCTTGCTTCCAGTCACTGGAATCTTTTTTGGCCTGCTCATCATAGGGAGCATTATCGATCTTAAAAGTTGTGGCTTCATCCGCCCATCCTTCCGGTAAAATTTGTTGACCGTTCCATTTTCCTTTTTGCAAATAAAGTTGTGCAAATTTGGCAATGTCTTCAGTTTTTATTCTCAATCCCCAGCCACCTGTATTAATACCCATCAAATCAGTTTCCCAATCCATTCCTACTATGCCCAATGGCTTAAATAAACGCGGCGTGAGATAATCAATTATTTTTTCACCGGTAACTTTTTGCACAATTGCAGAGAGCATATAAGTAGCAGCAGAGTTATATAAAAACACGGCTCCGGGTTTATTAAGAACAGGAGTGGCAAAAAAAGATCTGATCCAGTCATCAGTTACAACAACAGGCCCTGTTGGATCCGGATCTTGTCCCACAGACATAGATAACAGGTCTTTAATTTTTAAGTCGGATAAAAACGGAGTAATAGTTTTCGGTAGTTTACCAGGAAAAAAAGAAATGACCTTATCGTTAACACTTAATTTTTTTTCATCTATAGCAAAACCAACTGCGGTAGAAGTAAAACTCTTACTAAGAGAATACAAAGTGTGTTTCAGATCAGGACGATAAGGATTCCACCATCCTTCAGCAATTACCTTACCATGACGAAGGATCATGATACTATGCATTTCATGTTTTGTTGTTGAAATAGCATCAAGAAATTCAATGATTCCTTTAGAAGAAACTCCTTCAGCTTCTGGTGTGCTCCGTGGAAGCTTAACTGTTTGCGAACTTACATTAGCTGATTGTGAGCTTAGCTTAGTTGTTTGGGATCTTGGCTTAGCTCTTTGAGAATTTGCCTGAAAATTTAAGAAAAGAAAAAGTAATGCAGTTATAAAAGAAACTTTCCTGATTGCCATTTTTAAAAAATTGTAGAGATGAAATAAACCAGCCTGTAATATAATCTACAATTTAATGAAATAATGAAAAGGTCAAACACAAAAAGCCTGCGCTTGGACAGGCAAAATATACAGGTCAAAAATTGTTCAGTCTTTCTCTTCTCTTTCAACCGTAATGCTGCATTCACCGATCAATGCTGCCAATGCACCAACGGCTGCAAGTACCGGAGCAAATACTGCCCCTACAACGCCAAGGCTTAAGGGAAAACTCATCAATTCCCTGCCATCTTTCTCGTGAATGCTGATCTTCCTGACGTTTCCTTCTTTCACCAATTCCTTTACTTTATTCAGTACTTTTTCGCCCTGAACCTTGAAAGTTTCTTTTGTTATTGTTGCCATAATACGAGGATTTAGTAAATAGAATTAAAAATGATGCCAGTATTACCCAAAATGAAAAAATGCCGGTAAAAATGCCGTCATCTCTTTTAAGCGAGTAAATTCATACAAGCTTAAGTTCGGAGATCCTGTTAAGTTTTTACAAGTTATGAGAAAAAAATTACCACTATTATGCTGCCTGCTGACCCAAATAGTGATCGCATTTGCACAGCAAAAAACAATAACACTTACAAAAGAACAATTGCAAAATAAAATTAAAGGCGGATGGGCGGGACAAACGATTGGTGTGACATTCGGCGGACCTTATGAATTTCGTTTCAATGGAACTTTTATTGGCGATTATCAAACTCTCAAATGGCAAGATGGTTATTTAAAAGACAATATGCTTAATAACCCCGGTTTGTATGATGACCTGTACATGGATCTTACGTTTGTGGATGTATTTGAAAAGTATGGACTCAATGCACCAGTTGATTCATTTGCCAACGCTTTTGCACATGCCGATTATATGCTCTGGCATGCAAACCAGGCTGCACGATATAATATTTTAAATGGAATAAAAGCACCTGCTTCCGGTCATTGGAAAAATAATCCACATGCTGATTGCATCGATTACCAGATCGAATCTGATTTCGCAGGATTGATGTCGCCGGGTATGCCGAATACAGC
>Ga0207701_10004469_pt1 | contig 14202 bp, 14 predicted proteins | sample KBSSwiSSwithPhiX_FD_184294 | JGI IMG/M metagenome (GOLD analysis project Ga0207701, IMG submission 184294) | Switchgrass rhizosphere bulk soil microbial communities from Kellogg Biological Station, Michigan, USA, with PhiX - S5 (SPAdes) (version 2) | ecosystem: Environmental > Terrestrial >... | reverse complement strand
GGCTGGCGCGCCTGTACCGATGCAGACGGACGCGGTTGCGCCGCTAGGGTGAAATCGATGCGCTCGTTTATCCAAACTCAACGGAGTCTGCACTTGCATCGTTTCGTCGCGGCTGATGTCAAGGCAACGTCAGCAGATCGCCGCGTTCACCGCCAAGCATCGCGTGCTGGTGGCGGGCGGGTGGGGCGAGTGGACCAAGGACGGGGCCTTGCTCACCTACGGTCCCAACACTACGACCTGATGGGCCGCGTGGCCATGTACATCGCCAAGATCATCAAGGGCGTCCATCCTTCGGATCTAGCCGTAGAGCGTCCGACGCATTTCGAACTCGTGATCAATCTGACAACTGCACGAGCTTTCGGCCTTTCACTGCCTTCAACCCTCATCGCCCGCGCCGATCGGGTGATTTGACGCGCAGCGGCCGCGCCTATTCCGCAGTAGTTCCTGCAGGACACCAACGTCGCAATGGAGTCGCGATTTGCAGTTGCAAGTCGATGGACTAGTATCGTGAAATGGCAAGTCCTTGAACTCAGGGCAAGGCGATCTGCCGGACTGGAATCGCTCCCACGCCCCCAACCGATGATTACTCTCAATCCTGGTGAGCTCGAATGGTCGGCGATCCGTGCTCAAGGTCCGGGCGGGCAGAACGTCAACAAGGTGTCGAACGCGCTTCAATTGCGCTACGACATCCGCGCCTCCTCGCTCCCGGAGGCGATAAAAGGGCGGCTGTTGCGCTCGGGCGATCAACGCATTTCGACCGATGGCGTCCTCGTCATCAAGGCGCAGCGCTATCGCAGCCAGGAACGGAATCGCCAGGACGCGCTCGCGCGACTGCAACGACTGGTGGATGACGCGGCCATCGAGCCGCTCGTCCGCCACGCGACGAAGCCGACGCGGGGTTCGCAACGTCGCCGAGTCGAAACCAAAGTCAAGCACGGTTTGACGAAGCGGAACCGGCGAAGGGTGTCGGCCAGCGACGCGTAGTCCGCGCTAACGCTCGGAGGCTCATCATCACGCTACGTCAGCTCCAGTACTTCGCGCGCATCGTCGAGCTCGGGAACATCACCCGCGCCGCCGAGCAGCTGTACGTCGCTCAACCCGCGCTGGGTCTCCAGATCCGGCAGCTCGAAGAGGAGCTCGGCGTCAAGCTGCTGGCTCGCCATTCCCGCGGTGTGTCGCCGACGCGTGCGGGGCGCCTCCTGTACGAACGCGCGTGCGAAGTGCTGCGCTTGCTCGAGGAGACGGGCAGGCAAGTCACGGCGATCGGCCGCCATGATCGCGAAGGCATCGTTCTCGGCCTCACCAACGGCTTCGCCAACGTCGTCGGACGGGACCTCGTGCTGCACGCAAGGCGCGACTTGCCTACGGTCGAGCTGAGTGTGGTGGAGGAGCGCAGCGTCGTGCTCGTCGAAGCGCTGGAACGACACGAGGTCGACGTGGCACTCGCGTACGAAGTGCATGAGCGTCCCGGGTTGCTTCGCGTTCCATTGCTGGAGGAAGAAACGCTGTTCGTGACCGCGCCCGACAGCGCTTCGCGCCGCCGCGCAAAGCCGTCGGATCGCGGGCGCGGTCGCCGCGGTAGCCGCCCAATCAAGTTCGCCGAGCTTGTGACCCATCCACTGGTCATGCCGGGCCCCCGCGATGGAGTTCGCCAGCAGGTGCTGGCGACGGCGAAGCGACTGGCGCTCCCTTTGCAGGTCACGCTGGACGTGTCGTCGGTGTCGATGATGAAGAACATGGTGGCGCGTGGCGACGCTGCGGCGATCATGCCTTACGGCAACGTGATCGAAGACATCCGCCAGGGAACGATCGTCGGCCGCCGGATCGCCGACCCGCCGCTCAAGCGCACGATGTATCTCGTGCGGCCGATGTCGCGCGCCGCTTTCGAGGAGGAGGGCGGCATCCTCCGCCTCATCGAGCGCATGTGCCGGCAATACGTGGACACGCTCGGCGAGCTCGCCACGCCCTTGGCCGCGTTACGCGACGGCGCCCTGCACGCTGCCGCGACCACGGCGGCTTGACGCCGCCGCCGGTCGGTCTCGTTACAACAAAAATCTTTGGTCTGGCAGACGCACACGGTTCTGGACCGTGGGCCCGCCGTCCGCTGTAATGCAGGCGTCCGCGGAAGGGATAGCCGAAGCGGGCGCCGACCACCCTGAAAACATATGACGACCGATCAAAGGCAAGCTGGGGATCAAATCGACGAAGGGCGCGGCCGCCTCGCGGTGGTGCTGGGGGGCGCGCAGGGCATCGGGGCCGCGACGGCGCTCGTGCTCGCGCAACGTGGCTGGCGCATCGCGATCGCCGACATCGACGTCGCCACGGCCGAGCGGACTGCTGCGGAGTGCAACGGTTTCGCGGTCCGGCTCGACCTGCGGGATGCTGCGTCGATCGCCGATGCTGCCGATCAGCTCGAGAAACGTGCTGGAGCGATCTACGCGATGGTCAACTCGGCCGCTATCTTCGCGCCGCGGATGCGCCCGGAAGAGCTCCCGCTCGACACATGGGAGCGCATCGTCGACATTGCGTATCGCGGTGCGTATGTCGCCTGCGTCGAGTTCGCCAAGCGAATGGCGGCGCATGGGGCGGGCGCGATCATCACGATTTCGTCGATGGTGGGCCAGCGCCCCAATCACGGACACGCGTACTACTCGTCGAAGGCGGCGGTCAATGCGCTGACCGAAGGAATGGCCGCCGAATGGGGACGCAGCGGTGTGCGCGTCAATGCCGTCAGCCCCGGTTACGTCGCGGTTCCACGGATGGTGGCGCAGATCGCCGAGGGCTCGCGTTACGCGATCTCGCCGATCGAAATGAGCGCATTGGGCCGCCTCGTCGAACCGAGCGAAGTGGGCGACGCCATCGCGTTCCTGCTTTCGGACAAGGCGGCCGCCATCACGGGCGCGAACCTCAACGTCGACGCCGGCGCACTTGCGGTCCAGGGCTGGACCATTCATGGCGGCGTCCCGCCCGCGCGACCGCGCAAGACCTAGAACATCTTCTCATTGGAGGAATTCATGTCGCAATCGACGTTCGATCCACGCCGGCGCCATTTCCTGATGGCCGGCGCCGCTGCTGCGACCGCCGCGATGCTGCCCGTCAAGCGCGCGTACGCGCAAAAGGACGCATGGCCCGCGAAGCCGATCAAGCTGGTCGTGGGCTTCGCGCCGGGAGGCATCACCGACGGTCTGCCGCGCCTGTACGCACCGGTGCTGTCGGAGAAGCTCGGCGTGCCGGTCGTGATCGAGAATCGAAGCGGCGCCGCCGGGAGTATTGCGACGACTGCCGTAGTTCAGTCACCTCCGGATGGCTACACGCTGCTGGCGTCGGGAGTGGGGCAGCTCGTCGTGCTGCCGCATACGTCGAACATGGCCATCAACCCGATGACGGACCTCGTGCATATCTCGATGCTCGCCGATGGCGACCAGATTCTCAACATAAGCGCGGAGGTCCCGGCCAAGAACTACGCCGAGTTCATTGCGCTCGCCAAGGCGAAACCCGGCGCGCTGTACTACGGCGATGCCGGGCCTGGCGGCAACCAGCACCTGTACCTCGAGTACTTCAAGATGCTCGCGGGCGTCGACCTCACCGGGGTCCACTATCGCGGCGGCGGCCCGTTGATGCCGGATCTCCTGGCCAACCGCGTGCAGCTCAGCCTGAATGCGCCTTCGGTCGTGCTCCCGTACATCGAGAAGGGCCAGCTGCGGCCGCTCGCGATCGTGGCCGCCAAGCGCAATCCCAAGCTGCCCAACGTTCCGACCGTCGCGGAAGTCGGCTTGAAGCCGATGGAGGCGTGCAGCAACTGGCTGGGGCTGCACGCGCCAAAGGGCACGCCCGACGCGATCGTTCAGAAGCTGCACAAGGCGATGGTCGAGACGATGCAAAGCGACACGGTAAAGAAAGGCATGGAAACGCTCAACGTGTACCCGGTCGTGAGCACGCCGGCGGAATTCTCGGCGCGCATCGCACGCGATTCCGCACTGTTCGCCAAGGTCGCGAAGGACGCGAACGTCCGGGCGGAGTGAGTGAGGCGCGCGAGCGCAGCGAGCAAGGGCCGAAGGCCGCGTCGCCGAGCGACCGACCCAGGCGACACGTGATGCGGCGAATCACAAAGATGGATCAAGGAGCCTAGGAGTAGAGATGGAAACCGAACGCATCCGGCGTGTCGCCGAGCGCGAGCTGCGAAGCTTCGTGCAGGTTTTGTTCGAGGCGGCGGGGCTGCCCGAGGTCGATGCGTCCACGGTCACGGATAGCCTCGTGGCGTCGGACCTGCGCGGCACGCATTCGCATGGCGTGATCCGCACGCCGTTCCTCGTCGATCGCTTGCTCAGGGGCGGGGCGAACCCGCGTGCTCAGGCGACCATCGTGCAGGAGGCGCCGGCGACGGCGTTGCTGGATGGAGACCGTGCGCTCGGTGCAATCACGGCAGCGCGTGCCATGGAGATCGCGATCGCCAAGGCGCGCGAGCAGGGGATCGGCATGGTCAGCGCGCGCAACAGCGATTTCATCGGGGCCTGCGCACATTACGCGTTGATGGCGCCTTCGCAGGACATGATCGGCGTCGCGTGGACCAACGGGTTCCCGGGCATGACCGCGTGGGGCTCGCGGCAGAACGCCATCGGCAACAATCCGATTGCATTCGCGGCGCCGAGCAACAGCCACGGCCCCATCGCGCTCGACATGGCGCTCAGCGTGGCGGCCGGCGGGCGCATCCGCGTCGCCGCCAAGAAGGGCGAGAGAATCCCGGGCGACTGGCTGCTGGATCGCGACGGCGTGCCGACGGACGATCCCAATGCGTTGACCGCGGGCGGAGCGTTGCTGCCGCTTGGGTACAAGGGCTTCGGTCTCGCCGTGTTCGGCGAGATCCTGTGCGGTGCGCTGACCGGCGCGCGCATGCTGAGCGAGATCCCCGCGTGGCACAAGGATACGGACGCGACGATCGGCAACGGGCATGTGCACATCGCGATCGACATCGCGCGCTTCGTCGAGCCGCAAGCCTTCAAGACACGCGTGGATGCGATGGTCCACGCGCTCAAGGACGCGCCGCGCATGCCCGACGTCGACGCAATCCTCATGCCGGGCGAGCGCGCGTGGCGCGCGCACCAGGCGAATCAGCGCGACGGTGTTCCCGTGCCGGAGCCAGTTGCCGCCGACCTGCGCGCGCTGGCTGCACGGCTCGATGTCGAAGCGCCGCACAGCCTCGGTGTCTCCGAGCACGCTACCCACTGAAGAACTCTCATGCGATCACTCACATTGGCACACCTCGCGCTTGGCGCCAGCCCGGCCGCAACGATCGACGCAGCAGCGGACGCTGAATTTGGTGCGGTTGGCTTGCGTATTTGCGCCCGTCGGCCGGGCGACCCATATGCAGGCGAGCCCATCCTCGGAAACCCTGTCACGGCACGCGCGTTGCGCGATCGGGCAGCGGCGCGCGGCATCCGGCTGTCGAACATCTCTGCGTATCAGTTCTATGCGGACGTCGGCTGGGATGACGTCGCGCCGGCGATCGACGCGACGGCTGAGCTCGGTGCGCCAATTTTTGTTGCGAATGGATTCGATCCCGACACTGGACGCTTCACGGCGTTGTTGGCCCGCTATTGCGAAGCGGCCGCCGCCTCGGGCATTCAGGTCGCGCTCGAGTTCCTGCCTTACAGCGCCGTGCGCACACTCGACGATGCACTGCGCATCGTCGAAGCCACCGGAGCGGAGAACGCGGGTGTGCTCCTCGATGCGCTGCACCTCGAGCGGTCGGGCGGCGTGCCCGCCGACATCGCGCGCATTCCGGCGAAGCGGGTGGCGTTCGCACAACTCTGCGACGCGAAGCGCTGGACGGGACCGCGAACCGACGAAGCACTGCAAAACGAGGCGCGGACCGCGCGGCTGCCCGCTGGTACCGGCGAACTGCCGCTATACGCGTTCCTGGATGCGCTGCCGGCGGGGACTGAGATCGAGTACGAGGTCGCGCGCGCCGACATGGCACGAGCGTCGCCATTGGAAAAGGCGCGGGCGGCGCACGAGGATGCCAAGCGCTTCATGTGCGCCTATGCGGAGCATCGTGCGTGACGACAACGCTGCGCATCGGCGTGCTGGGCTGCGGCATGATCAGCGCCGACCATTTCACGGCATGGTCGCGCTGCCAGGGCGCGAAAGTCGTCGCGGTATGCGATCCCATGCTCGACCGCGCCCAATCGCGCGCACGCGAGTTCGGCGTGCTGTCCGCGTACACGTCGCCCGACACGATGATCGCTGCGGAGAAGCTCGACGCGGTGGACATCATCACGCCGCGGCAGACCCACGCCGACATGATCCGGCTCGCGGTTCGTCATGGGCTCTCCGCTTTGTGCGAGAAGCCCTTGTGTCCGACGTTCGACGAGGCGGCGGTGCTGATGAAGGAGATCGGCACGCACGCGCGGGTGATGGTCAACGAGAACTGGCGTTACCGCGCCTATTTCCGCCGTATCGCTGCGTGGCTTTCGGCCGGGCGTTTGGGAACCGTCACGCAAGCGCGCATCGCGTTGTGGCGATCGAACATGCTGCCGCAAGCGGAGGACGGCCTCGTCCATTCGCTGACGCGCCAGCCATTTCTTGCGCGCGAAGAGCACGTGCTGATCGCGGAATCGCTGATCCACGAGATCGACGTCGTGCGCGCATTGTTCGGCGACGTGGCAGTGCTGGCATGCACGACGGCGCGTGCCTGCGATGCGATCGTCGGCGAGGACAGCGCCACGATGCTGCTGCGTACTGCCGAGGGTGTCCCCGTGACCATCGACGGCGTCATGACCGCGGCCGGCCACGATCGTCGCGCGCCCGATCGCCTGGAAATCGCCGGCACGCGATGCAGCGTCGTTCTCGAGGATGCGGTCCTGCGCCTGATCGGCGCCGAGGAAGAGACCCATCGTTACGATGAATCCGAAGTGCGCCAAGGTTGCTTCGATGCGTCGATCCAGCACTTCGTTGACCAGTTGCACTCGGGAGGTCCGTTCTGGACGTCGGCGCATGATCAACTCGCCGGCTTGAAAGTGATGGACGATGCGTACCGGCTGGCCGGCACACCGTACCGGCTCACTTCTGCGCGGCCGCCGGCACCACCCCCTCAAATCACAGGAATTCGCACATGAGCACGCTCGAATCGCGCATTGCGGCCAAGGACCGCGGACAAGGACTCGCCGGTACCGGCGTCGTTGCCATCTGGAACGGCATCCGGGACGACCTGCGCGAGGATTTCATGGAGTGGCATCCGCGCGAGCACATGGTCGAGCGACTGTCGATCCCAGGCTTCCTGCGCGGTCGGCGCTGCATCGCGATCGACGGGGCCACCGAGTTCCTGACACTCTACGAACTGCGCAATCCCGAAGTGCTTCTCACCGATGTCTACCGGCAACGACTGTCGAACCCGACCGATTGGTCGGCGAGCACGCTGCCCGGATTCACGGACAACACACGCGGGGCGTGCCGCATTCTGTTCACCGAGGGTTACGCGATGGGCGCGTTCGTTCTCACGGTTCGCATCGAGCCGCAGCCGGGACGCGACGCGGAGCTCGTCGAGGCGTTGCAACGGGAAGCGATGCCTCGCTTCGTGACGCTGCCGCGCGTCACCGGCGCCCATCTCATTCGCAACGACACCTCCCTGACGGGCGGAAATGCCGGCAACCAGCGCGGTCGCGTGATCCTTCTGCCGGACATCGTCGTGATGATCGAGGCTTCGAATCCCGACGCCGCGCGTGCAGCCGGCGAACGCCTGCTGTCCGAGGCGCTGCTGACCTCCTGGGGCGCCGCGCCGGGTGCCATCCGGGGGTTGTACCAACTCGAGTACAGCATCCAGTCCTTGGCTGAGTAGCGCCCTGGGTCGCGGTCGGCGACCGCGGTCGATGGGGCGGCAGACCTCATGAAATCGGCGGAGCCCGCGACCGCGTGATCTAGACGCCTTCCGGCAGCCCTGCAAAATCAAAGCGTTAGTGCACCCTAGCGCGGATGCGCTAGGGTTTATCCTTGGACCATATGATGGGCGCGTTCGTTTCGCGCCTGACGCTCCCTGCAAACCTGGAGTTCCTCGCTGTTGCCAGAACACCCGCACGCTACCCCGGAGAATTTCACCGATGCGTCAACTGTTCGCATTCAAGAACATCCTCAGCCTTCTGTTGGTCTTCGTGCCGATCGCGATCGTTCTGGAATACGTCGTGCACGCGCGCGCTGAATGGATATTCATCACTGCCTGCCTGGCTATCATTCCGCTCGCGGGCCTCATGGGAAAGGCCACCGAGCATCTGGCGGAGCGCGTAGGTGAAGGCATCGGCGGGTTACTCAACGCGACTTTCGGCAATGCGGCCGAGCTCATCATCGCGATCATGGCGTTGCGTGCAGGGCTCTACGACGTCGTGAAGGCATCGATCACGGGTTCGATCATCGGCAACATCCTGCTGGTGTTCGGCCTGAGCGCGGTGATCGGCGGAGCGCGCTTCTCGATCCAGTCGTTCAACAAGACAGCGGCGAATCTTGGAACCACCATGCTGACGCTGGCGGCGATCGGTCTCGTCGTGCCAGCGATCTTCCACTACGTCGTGGTCGGAGGAACGGCACCCGTCGCCGAGCAGGACCTTTCGCTCGAGATCGCCGTCATCCTGATGACCACCTACGTCCTGAGTCTCGTGTTCACGCTGCGCACGCACAAGCACCTGTACGCCGGCGGCCATGGCGGTGACGAGGCCGACGAAGCGATGGGAACCACGGGCTGGTCGACCGGCAGGTCGCTGCTGGTGCTGCTGGTCGCGACGGCGTTCGTCGCGCTCATGAGCGAGTTTCTGGTTGGGGCCGTCGAGGCTACCGCGAAGTCGTTCGGCATGACGGAGGTGTTCGTGGGAGTGATCGTGGTCGCCATCATCGGCAACGCTGCGGAACACTCGACGGCGGTGCTGATGGCGATCAAGAACAAGATGGACATCGCGATCAACATTGCGGTGGGCTCGTCGATCCAGATCGCACTGTTCGTCGCGCCCACTATGGTGTTCCTCAGCTACTTCATCGGCCCGAAGCCAATGGATCTCGTGTTCACCAACTTCGAGGTGCTGGCGGTCACGATTTCAGTGGCGATCATGGCGCTGATCTCGCAGGACGGCGAGTCCAACTGGATGGAGGGCGTTCAACTGCTGGCCGTATACGCAATCATCGGCATTGCGTTCTTCTATCTTCCCGCGTGAGGTGTGTCCGGCTAGGCGTTCATGCACCCTCGCGACGCCTTTGACGACATGACTCAGAACAAATCCAGGGCCGCGATGTCCAATTGTTTCATGGAACAGCCGGCCGACGTCACGATGGCTTTGGGTCCGAAACGCAACTTCGACCGTTCTTTGAGCGAACGCAAGCGTCGCGCGCGCAGCCGACTCGTCGCGCTCGCGCGCCTCATGGACTCTGCGTTCACGTTGCCCGGCGTGCGCCGCGGTGTCGGCCTCGATGCGGTGCTCGGCCTCGTGCCCATCGCCGGTGATGCCGCGTCGGCACTGATCGGCCTCTACTCGATCGGGCTTGCACGGGAGCTCGGCGCATCGCGCTGGCTGCAGGCCCGCATGGTAGGCAACTTGCTGGTCGATGCTGCGCTTGGCGCCGTGCCCGTGGCAGGCGACGTCGTCGACGTCTTCTTTCGAGCGCATCGCCGCAACCTCGAGCTCCTGCAGCGCGAGCTCAAGGAGCCCTGGATCGAAGCCGAAGCAGTGCACAGCCGCGGCGAGGATCTTGTCGCCGCGTACAAATGACAGGGTGGGGCGGCGTTAGCGATCGACGATCTTCCGCGCCATGCTCCAGCGATGAACTTCGCTGGGGCCGTCGTAGATGCGAAATGCCCGCATATCGCTGAAGATCCGCATGACGATCGATTCGCTCGTCACGCCGCGGCCGCCCAGGATCTGGACGCAGCGATCGACGATGCGCCACTCCGCCTCCGAGCAGACCACCTTCGCGCGGCTCGATTCGAAGTTGCACGTCTTTCCCTGATCGAGCAACCACGCCGTGTGCCAGATGTGGAGGCGCGCGGTCAGCAAGTCCATGTCGTTGTCCGCAAGCTTGAACCCCACGCCCTCGTGCTCGGCGAGCGGCTTGCCGAATGCATGACGTGAGCGGGCGTAATCGATCGCCTCGTCGTGCGCGCGGCGCGCCTGGCCGAGCCAGCGCATGCAATGCGTGAGGCGCGCCGGCGCGAGCCTGACCTGCGCGTATCGGAATCCCTTGCCGACTTCTCCGAGGACATCGGACGCCGGCACGCGAAGATTCTCGAACTCGAGGATCGCGTGGCCGCCCGCGAAGCACCGGTCGAGCGTCTCCATCGTGCGCACGAGGCGAATGCCGGGGCGTGGCATATCGGACAGGAACATGGTCGCCGATCCGTCCTCCATGCGTGCCATGACGATGACGTAATGAGCACCTTCGGCGCCGGTGATGAGCCACTTGGTTCCGTTGATCACATAGTCGTCGCCATCCTTGACCGCGGTCGTTCGCAGCATGGAGGGATCGGATCCGGCGCCATCGGGCTCCGTCATCGCGAAGCAGGAGCGCGTGGATCCCGCGACCTGCGGTCGCAGCCAGCGCTCCTTCTGCTGCGCGGTCGCGACGTGGTCCATGAGATGGATGTTGCCTTCGTCCGGAGCATGAATGTTCAGCGCGATCGGGCCGAGGGGCGAATAACCGGCCTCCTCGAACACGACCGCTTTCGCGATGTGCGACAGCCCGAGTCCGCCCATCTCCACGGAGGCGTGAGGCGTCAGGAGGCCCGCGGCGCGCGCCCTGGCGACGAGCTCCGCGCGCAGCTCGTCGCTCGGCCCGTGCTCGTGGGGAGCCTGCCGGCGTTCGAGCGGCATCACCTCGTTGCGGACGAATTCACGGGTGCGTTCCTGGAGGTCGCGCACGTCGTCGGGGATGTCGAAGTCCATGGATGGTCTCGCGAGGGCGAAGAGTAGGAGGCCAGCCCGAACGTTATAACACCGGCCAAGCGCGGTCGACGAACGACGAACCGGTTAGAATCAGAACGAGAGACCGACATGCGGGCAGCGACTCCATGACCCATCCACGCCCGGAAATCCGCCACGACGACCGCACGTCGCAGACCGACGACGAGCACGTCGTCGACATGGTGCTGCTGCCGCCGCCGGAGCACCTGATCCGCTTCTTCCCGATCCAGGACTCCCCCGTGGAGGCGCTGATCGCCCGCACGCGCGCGCGCATCCGCGACATTCTCAAGGGCACGGACGATCGGCTGCTCGTCGTGGTGGGCCCTTGCTCGATCCACGATCCCGCGGCGGCGCTCGACTATGCCCGTCGTCTTGCCGACGAGCGGAGGCGGTTCAGCGAGACGCTCGAGATCGTGATGCGCGTGTACTTCGAGAAGCCGCGCACGACCGTGGGGTGGAAGGGTCTCATCAACGACCCTTACCTCGACGAGAGCTGCCGGATCAGCGAGGGCCTGCGGATCGCGAGGCAGCTCCTGATCGACATCGGCAAGCTCGGCGTGCCGTCGGGGAGCGAGCTCCTCGACACGATTTCGCCGCAGTACATCGGCGACCTGATCGCGTGGGGCGCGATAGGCGCGCGCACGACGGAGAGCCAGGTCCATCGCGAGCTGGTGTCCGGCATCTCGGCGCCGATCGGCTTCAAGAATGGAACGGATGGCAGCGTCAAGATCGCGACCGATGCGATCCAGGCGGCCGCGCGTCCGCATCACTTCCTCGGCGTGCACAAGTCCGGCCAGGTTGCCATGGTTCGTACCCGCGGCAATCCCGACTGCCATGTCATCCTGCGGGGCGGTGTTGCGCCCAACTACGACGAGGCGAGCGTGATCGCCGTGGCCGAGGCGCTCGAGCGCGCGAGCCTGCGCCCAGCGTTGATGATCGACTGCTCGCATGCCAATTGCGGCAAGCAGCACGAGCGCCAGGTCGACGTCGTGCGCGAGATCGCTCGTCAGGTGGAGGCGGGCACCCGCCGCGTCTTCGGGACCATGATCGAGAGTCATCTCAATCCCGGTGCGCAGAAGTTCACGCCCGGCCGCGACGATCCCACGACGCTCGCCTATGGCGTCAGCATCACCGATCCCTGCCTCGGGTGGGACGACACGGTTTCGGCGCTGCTAACGCTTTCCGACGCCGTGTCGAATCGACGCGGTCGATGAGCGCTCGTCATTCCTCCGTCAGTCGGACCGTGCTCGGCTGCCGACGCTCGATCGACCACTTGAGGAGCGCGGCGGTGCGATAGACGCCGTGCGCGAACTTGCCGTACGCGAGCGTCAGGAACAGCGCCATGACCGATGCGAGGTGCACGCATAGCGTGACCGGCATCGCCGGCGTGGCCTTGACCAGCATCAGGACGAGGCCGCTGGCGGCCGTCAGGAACAGCAGCGCGATAAAGCCGCGATCCATGGATCGCTGGTTTACGTCCTGCTGCAGCGGATGGCGACGCAGGTTGAGCCAGAAGAGGCCTGTCGTACCGACAATAAGGGCAACCCCGCCGATGATGCCGAGCACCTTGGGCATGCTCGTGACAGGGTAGGGCGCCGGCCAGCCCAGGAAGTAGTGATACGCCGTCGCGACGCATGTCGCAGCGAAGCAAAGCAGGAAGCCGTAGAAGGTCAGGTGATGGAATCGTCGGCGCGCATTGGAGAACGCGTCGTCCTCGTCGTTGCAGCCGTCGCCGTGACCACCGTCGAGGTAGGTAAGACGAAGCGCGTTGCGCGCCGCTTCACCGACGGCGGCGCGTGAGGCGGCACCGGGGCTCTCCTGCTTCCAGAAGCGGCGCACGCCGATGGCGAGCGCGACGATCGCGAACACGAGTACCGGCGCGAACAGCGCGACCATCATGTTGTGCGGAAAGATCGCGTAGAAGCTCGGCCCCACCGAGCGCCACAGCGACCCGGTGGTGCCGGCGGCGAGCATCAGGAACAGCGCGAGGCTCGCCACCATTGCGATCGAAAGCGTGAGGCCGTTGCGGCGATAGAGCCCGCCGAGCGGTTGCGGCCACGCGAACTCGGCATACGTGTCGCGTCGCAGCTTCGCCATCGCCTGGGGCACGTTGACGGCGAATTCATGTGGCGGTGCGTACTGGCACGCGTGCAGGCACGCGCCGCAGTTGTGGCAAAGGTTCGCGAGGTAGTGGACGTCCGTCTTGCCGAAGGTCAGGCGCCGGGTCATCGCCGGAAATACCGCACAGAATCCTTCGCAGTAGCGACAGGCATTGCAGATCTCGAGGAGTCGCGCGGCTTCGCGCTCGTTCGTGCCGAGCGCAACGATGTCAATTCGATGCAATGGCGGCCCCCTTGCGCACAGCGAGCGCGGCTTGCGTCCCGGCAACGCGGCCGAACGCGGTGCCGATGCTCATGCCGACGCCGGCGGTGTATCCCTTGCCGAGCACGTTGCCGGCCATCATTTCGCCCGCGACGAAGAGGTTGGGGCTCGCCTTGCCCCCGAAGCGCACCGCCGTGGTTTCATCGACCTCGAGGCCGAGGTAAGTAAACGTAATTCCCGGACGCAGTGCGTAACCTGCGAACGGCGGCGTATCGATCGGGCGGGCCCAGTGCGACTTCGGAGGCGCCAGGCCGGCGGTCGCACAGTTGTCGAGCGCGGTGTGGTCGAAGGTGCCGGGCTGGCACGCGGCGTTGTAGGCGTCGAGCGTGTGCATGAACTGTGCTTCGTCCAGCTTCAACGCGCGCGCGAGCTCCGGCAGCGTGTTGGAGGTCGTGCCGGGAAACACGGGCGGCATGAAACGGCCGACCGCCTTCGCATCGATGATCGAATAGGCAGTTTGCCCCGGTTGCTGCGCGACGAGACGGCCCCAGATCGCATATCGCTTCGGCCAGAAGTCCTCGCCTTCGTCGTAGAAGCGCTCCGCATTGCGATTGACGACCACGCCAAGCGAGACGCAGTCGATGCGCGTGCAGATGCCGCCGTCGTAGAGCGGTGCGCGCGCGTCGATGGCGACCATATGAGCCTGCGTAGGATCGCCGATCGTGTCGGCGCCGGCGTCGATCATGAAGCGCAGCAGCACGCCGGTATTGAACCGCGTTCCCCGAATGAGGAAGTTGTCGGCGGGATATTCGCCGCGCTCGTTCATGCCCCACGCCTCGCGCACCCATTCGCGATTCGACTCGAAGCCGCCCGCGGCAAGCACGCATGCGCGGGCCTCGATGCGATCCTGGCCCACCAGCGCGGCGACGAAGCGTCCCTCGCGCAGCTC
>Ga0207701_10004467_pt1 | contig 14206 bp, 6 predicted proteins | sample KBSSwiSSwithPhiX_FD_184294 | JGI IMG/M metagenome (GOLD analysis project Ga0207701, IMG submission 184294) | Switchgrass rhizosphere bulk soil microbial communities from Kellogg Biological Station, Michigan, USA, with PhiX - S5 (SPAdes) (version 2) | ecosystem: Environmental > Terrestrial > Soil... | reverse complement strand
CGTTCGGACGATAACTATAGCGGTATCTGCTGGTGATCGCGGCCAATGCAAAAAAGGCTGCGCCTCAGGGACGGTCGTTGAAAAAAAGGGGCCGATAAATTCGCCCCTTCCATATCATACGATTAGGAACATTTTCGCAATTTGGTCAAGCTCCGTAGTTTATTCCATTAAAATGCGCGTTTCGGATCTTTGTGCCGATAATCTCTCTTGACTTAAACACAAGATAAAAACGTCCGGCGGCAGAACTGCTCGATTGGTAGGCAGTTACCCCGTTCTTTTTGTAAATGACTTGTCCCTTTCGGTTTATTTCAATTCGCAGTAAATCGCCGTCCGCTACGCTCAACGTGGCTTTCGGGACCCCGAACTCTTTGATCGCATTTCCGTCAAAACAAAACGGAAGATCCTCGGCGCCGGAACTCGCAGATTCGTTGCCTTTATTCCCGAGTCCCACCCAAACCTGCCCAAGCCCGGCGGTGAAGGTCCATTCGAAGCCGGAAAAACGCGAGACGACTTGAGTCGACTTCGCCATTCCATTCAGCACGGTGCCGGAATGGGATACAGTGCCGCCTTCTGAAATGGTTCCCTGAATGTTTGTCCAAGAGACTTGATTCGGGGAAGTCGGCGCAGGCGTGGTGACAGATCCGTCGCTCGGAACTTTTGCGATGAATAGATCGCGGCGGCTTCGCCCCCCCCAATTTGAAGTGAAGGCTGCGAACCGCCCGTCCCGCGACACGTTGGCGCGCGGCGTATCATAATATCCGATCCACTTAGAATAATGATGAGCGAATCGGCGAACACGCTGGCTTCCGTCGGTTGCGACCATTACGAGCTCGCGTTCGAAAACCGGGCCTGAACCATATACGCTCATAAGCGCCCATGCTTCATTGTCCGCCAATAGAGAGAGGTGGTAGTTAATAGCCCAATCATTTCCGAACGACAAAACAGTGCTAACTACCAACGGGCTCGCCAGGTTCCGAAATGTTATCCGGTTTGTCCAATTGTCATGAGCCACTACGGTCCCCATACCGTAGTCTCCGTGGCCAGGTGCATAGCCGGGAGCGTTGTCTGTAAGGTCCGTCACATTCATCGTTTGAAGGTCTACGATCCTTGTTTGGATGACGCCGGCGCCCTCGAACGGCGTTGTTATAGAGAGAAACCGACCGCTCTTGTCGATCTGTGTTTCGTCCAGATCCGGTGTTTCAACGTACCGGATAACGGTATTAGCCGAATCTTTCCATACTGCGTAACCGCGGACGCTGTAGTCCGCATTTTTGACCGTCATTGTAAAAACATCATCATTCCGGCTAACAGTCATTTGTACGAAATATGTACCCGCCGGGAAATACGACGTCATGTCACCGACCACTGAATAGGCGCGAGTACGGACGTTGTATGCCCAAATTATCGCTCCGCGATGGACGAAGAGAGTGTCCGGGTCCCGGGCGCTCCAGTAAGCATCTTCGTCCGTCGTGAGTCCATTACCAGGGGGATAAATGAATCTATCCTTCGAGCCTATTTGAAAGTTGTCCGGATCAAACGAATAGATCAGGCCAGCAACATTATCCTCATGAACAAAAACTCGCGTACTGTTCGAGTTGAATGTGGCCCAATATGCGTAAGCTGTGCCGAAATTCGCACCATCGCGTTCGTCGGTGACGCGCATGATCTCGGTGCCGAACACAGGATCGATCAGTTTACCGCCGGCGCTCGGTAGGGCCGGGGCATCACCATCCGGATATATTCCGAGGTCGGTTTTTACTCCCGGCTGAGATAAAACAGTATTGAACGAAAGTACGATCGCAAGGGCAAGAGGCAGGGATTTGGAGGAAGCTTTGATTCGATATGTGGATCGGTTTAGTGCGACTAAACCTCGTGACACTAAATGATAAAGCATTTAATTCTTTTTCCTTCGTTTTGCTGGAATTCGTCGAGGAACGGAACCCGGAAGAAGTGAAACCGATAAAAAAGATCCGTACGGTTTTAGGCTTCTGCCCGCGAGCGACAGGGCGAGTGGCGTAGGGGACTTGCGATTCTGGAATCCGATCAGGTGTCGATCAGGGCCGCAATACTATCGTTACTTGAATAGAACGGGCAGACCAGTTCTAGCAATTCACGACACGACCATTGCCGCATCTGACACGTGGTAGTTTCACACGTCCGTTTGTAACTTAAAGGACGAATCGGATCTGAGATTTTCGCTAAATTGAAGTTTCTACTTGATGGGCTCAAGCGTGCGATGTTGCGTCATCGTTGTGACGCGAAACTTCGAGAAGAGAATATTAAAAAATTGATGTACTTGTCAATTCTTGGAGAGAAACTTCGCGTTCTGTCTGTCTGCCCGCTTACATTAGTTCGACAGAGCCGGAAATAAAATCAGTGGTTTAGAAACATGCAAAATTCGGATTATGCGGTGACACGAGAATCGAAAGCTGTGCCCGAATCTAAATTGCGAAAATACTTTATTAGTCTGTCGATCTTGTTTGCAACTGCCGTCCTATCTACGGCATGCGATGCCCCGGAAAATACCGCAGCGGCACCAATTTATATTTTGCCTGGAGTGATACTCGTGAAGGCCGGCGAGAGTTTTCAGTCGGCCTTAAATCGGGCTGCGGCTGGTGACACCATCGTGCTAGAGGACGGAGCAACGTTTCGAGGTCCTTTCGTACTGCCCAAAAAATCAGGTGATAAATTCGTCACGATCCGATCTTCGTCTGACCGCCTACCGGCAGATGAAACGCGACTCGACCCCGAAAAATACGGCGCGCATCTTCCGAAATTGATATCGGCGACTGCCGAGCCCGTGATCAGCACAGCAAACGGAGCACACCATTACCGCTTTGTCGGGATCGAATTCGGTGGAACTAAAGACGGCGCCGGAAACATCATCCAAATCGGAACAGGTTCGGAGGTCGAAGCTGGTGAACTGCCGCACCACATAGAGCTCGATCGTGTCTACATTCACGCAACATCTCCGCTCGGACAGAGACGCGGGATCGCGGCGAACGGCCGGCATATCAAGATCGCCAACAGCTATATTTCCAACATCGTTCGAGCAGGTGATGAGAGCCAGGCGATCGCGGCATGGGCGACGGATGGTCCTATCGCGATCATTAACAATTATCTTGAAGCGGCGGCCGAAAATATTCTTTTCGGCGGAGCCTCTTCCATCCTCAAGCTCGTACCAACCGACTGCATCGTCGAACGCAACACGCTTAACAAACCCGACGAATGGCGTGGCAAAAATTGGGTCGTGAAAAATCTGTTTGAGATAAAGAACGGCCGCCGGATCAAGGTCCGGAACAACGTAATGACGAACAACTGGACGATGGGGCAAGACGGCACCGCGATCCTCTTTTCCACTCGTGCCGATAACGGACCGGCGACGATCATCGAAGATATCGAGTTTACCGACAACATCGTCCGAAACAGCGACAATGGCATCAATGTGTACGGGGCGGAAGGAAGCGGCGGCCACCGTTTAACGATCCGTAACAACATTTTCGACCGCATAGGAAACCCTGATGTCGATGGAAGCGGCCGCTTTATGAAATCCACGGCATGGGACGGCCTCGTGATCGAAAATAATACGATCATCAATACCGGGAACATCACGAGCGCTTATGGCGGACCGGTCGTCGGATTCGTTTTCAGGCAAAATATCGTTTTCGAAAACGAGTACGGATTCATAGGCGACAGTAAGTCGCCCGGATCATCTACGCTGGACAGATATTTTCCGAACTCCTTCGTCACCGGGAATGTCATTATTGGCGGTAAGCCTGATCGATATCGCAGTAAGAATTTCTATCCGTCGTCCGTAGAGGAGGTTGGGTTCATCGGCCTAAGCTCTGGTGATCTTAGCCTTCGGCCTGATAGTCTTTACTCTTCTCTTTCACAGTCGGGAAAGCAGTTCGGCGCCACGATCAGCTCCTCCCGATAGGCAATTCCGGTAAATGGCTACTTGTTGAGCCGACATGAAGGGGTATTTTGTCTAGAACGTGGTGGTGATACATCAAAAGTGCGGATCATGGTCCAAGATCATTGCACGGTTCGGGCATGTGTGTCGCCGAACTGGAATTGAAGGCGGGGGCGTAAATTGGTAGAATCCTTCTCGTTACGTTAATTGATTATTGGGGAAAAACCGTTGTGCACAGTTGTCCCGCTTTGGTAAGAAGTAAAAGCGTAAAAAATGCATAAACGGGACAAAGTGAGGACAAATTAAAAGTTCCGAAGCCCGTAGACACTCAGCAAATCCAGTAACAGCGGGCTTTTAAGTTGGGAGATCGTCTAATGGTAGGACTGCAGTCTCTGGAATCGACGCCCGCCTGTAAACATGCTAAATAAAGAAGTTCCTGCCGAAGCGAAAAACACCCGTTCAGATTTAGTTCAGGGAGTCTCGGAGTCGGCATCTTTTTCTACTAACTTTTCGACGGCATCACGCATCCGCTCCGCAAAAGCGTTGTGAAGGAAGTAACGCGTATTTCAAACAGTACCTGAAAACGAACAGGTTCATTCGGATCCTCATCAGCTACCTAGGACATTGCGGCGTCTCTACCACGAAGAAGGATTGAGACTTGACCAGGTGGCGAAGCGGTTGAACACGAAATTCTACAGGGTCTACCGGGCGATGGGTCAATATGAGATTACTCTCCGCAAGCCCGGAAGTCGCGACGGAAGGTATCCAGCATTAAGAAAACTGGCAGTAGGTGAATCGATAGATTTACCCAATTCAGCGCGTCAACCCCACTCTAATTTCTATGCCGTAGCGAACGCGGCTGGCATTTGTGTATCAGTTCGACGCGTGGGCGATCAAAAATTCAGAGTTACCCGCGTTCAGTGAGAGAAACAAATGCCCCCTCACTGGTTTCATCGCGAGGTGCCGCGCTGATATGGACAGTGTGTTCCCATTCGTACTTAATAAACAAACGCGTTCTCGACAGGGAGGTCGCCGGCTTGGCCGAACGGTTGGGAGTACATGCCGCCGGTTGAGCCGAAGATGAACCAGGTCGAGTTCGATGGACGGAAGATCGCAAGGTCGCTTCGCCCGTCGCCGTCGTAGTCGCCCGGTGTCGGGATGTCGCCCGTTGTGCCCCATGTGATGACCTGCATGGCGAAGTTAATCGGATTGATGCTGTACCAGGTTTGGTTTGACGGACGGAACACCGCAAAGTCGGATCTTCCATCGCCGGAATAATCTCCCGGAACCGGAAGGTCGCCATCCTGGCCCCAATTAAATACAGATATCGACGCATTGCCGGAATTGAGGATGTACCATTTGCCTTCCGACGGACGGAACACGGCCATATCGGCAATGCCGTCGCCGTCGAAATCCGAGGGAGCGGGTTTGTCTCCGGGCGCACCCCAGCCTTGAACATGGAACTGCCCGTCAGAATCTCGCCGATACCATTTGCCCTCACTTGGCCGATAGATCGCCAGGTCGGCTTTCCCGTCACCGCTGTAATCAGCAGGAACCAGCAGATCATCCGGCGATCCCCATCCGGCGACAGTCATTGTATTGGTCGCCGAATTGATGATGTACCAGTTCGAATTCGACGGCCTGAACACCGCAAGATCCGTTTTCCCGTCACCGTCAAAATCCGCCGGAGCCAGCTTGTCTCCATTAGCACCCCAACCCTGCGCCTTCATCGTCGAACTTCCGGACTGGATCATGTACCAAACCCCGGTGCCTGGCCTCCAAACCGATATGTCCGTCCTTCCGTCACCGTCGTAGTCGAATGGTGCTCTATTAATTGGCGGTGCAAGCCGAAGTTTAGCGATGCTGTTCCGGGCCACGCCGTTGTAAGTAACGAATGTGCCGCCAACTAAGATCTGATTATCGGCTGTCAGCATGAGTCGTCGCAATGCAAATCGGAAGTTATTCACTATCCCTGAATCCGTGGTGCTATCCAAAGTACCATTGCTATTGATCCTTGCAAGACGAATACGGCTAACGCCGTCATAGGATGTGAATTGACCGCCGATCACGATCTTTCCGTCGGGTTGTATTGCAATAGCGACAACCGTTCCATTCGCTCCGGAAACCGGAACAAAAGTGCCGTCCAGCGAGCCGTCTGCATTAAGCCTGGCGATTCGATTCCGCGTTGTTCCGTTATAGCTTGTGAATACCCCGCCGATCAGGATCTTGCCGTCGGCTTGAAATGCAGCCGTAAAGATCGAATTATTAGCGCCTGTGCCAGGAGTGAAAGTGGCATCGAGGCTACCGTCTGCATTCAGTCGGACGATTCGGTTTCGTGTACTACCGAGGTAGGACGTAAAGTTCCCGAACAGGATCAGTTTCCCGTCTGGCTGCCGCAGGATCTTTTGCACAGGAGCGTTGCTGTTCCCGATCGCAAATGTTGGATCGCCGGTGCCGTCTGAATTAAGGCGCACGAGCGCTTGTATGCCGATATCGAGGCCCGAACCGCCGACCAATATTTTGTTGTCCGGCAAAACCAAAAGATCATTGACGGCAGGGTTTCCGGCGGAAATGCCGACCGGGTTAAACGTACCGTCCTGAGTACCGTTCGTATTCAGTCTGACAAGGCTTCGTGCATCGTTTAAGTTGTATTCCCAGAAATTGCCTCCCATCAAGATCTTTCCGTCCGTCTGAGCGGCAACAGCATCTACGCGAAAACCACCTTTCCCCCAGACCCCATATCCGGAATCAAAGGACGAATCTACAGTTCCGTCCGCATTGAATCGAGCAATGCTGCGATGCGTGACGCCGTTGGCGGAGTTGAAACTACCGCCGACGACATATTTGCCGTCCGGCAGCTGCAGCATAGCTCCAACGCTGCCAAAAGTACTGAATGGTGTAACAAATGAAGTGTCAACAGATCCGTTCGCGTTTAAACGGACCAGATTTCGGTGCGATAGACCGTCAAGAACTTCCACGTTGTTGAAGTAGCCTGCAAGCAGGATCTTTCCGTCGGGTTGAAGCGTCACTTGATACCCGATGTTGTCCGCTTGCGGCCGGCCAAACGTTCCGTCGAGGGAACCATCAGTGTTTATCAAAGCGATCGGATAATCTCCATTATTATTGGCCAGATTTCCGGCATAAAGGTACTGGCCGTTTGGTTTGACCGCAACGTATTCAGGATTGTAAAAATCGGTGGCGATCGGATTGAAAGTATTGTCGAGCGTGCCGTCTGCGTTCAGTCGAGAAATACCTGGACGGGTAACACCGTTATATGTATTAAAAAGGCCGCCCGCAAGGATCTTGTTATCCGCGAGAACGTGCGTTTGAAATACCGGGCCATTCGGGCCTCCCTGGCCTGCATTGAATGTAGTGTCAAGCGCGCCGGTCGATGTGAGACGTGCAATGTGGTTATATGCACCGACCGAAAATTGCCCGCCGATAATGATCTTGCCGTCCGTCTGCAGTCCAGATTGTTCAACAAAAACCTGATTTCCAAACGGCGATGTGAAGCTTGTGTCCAGCGTCCCGTCGGTGTTGACTCTGATCACCGAGAATTTTGCCGTGCCGTTGTAGGCAGACATCCCACCGGTTAGAATGTACTTTCCGTCCGTTTGGATAGATATTCCCTGAACCGTACCCTGAACTCCGATTCCTCCAGCATTGAACGTTGTATCAAGGGTTCCATCCGGATTCAGGCGAGCCAACCCCTGGATCGCAGTTCCGTTGTAATTCGAAAAGCCGCCGCCGATGATTATCTTTCCGTCTCCCAGGACTTTGATCTCATACACGATCGCATTAGGACCGGCACCGGCAGAGTTGAATGTCGCATCAAGCGAGCCGTCGGAATTGAGCCTGACAAGCCCAAATTTCTCGGTTCCATTTGCAAACGCAAAATTTCCGCCGACAAGTATCTTTCCATCTGCTTGAACCGCCGTTATCACTGCCGCGGAATCGCCATCGGTAACCCCCGCGTTGAAAGACGTGTTCAATGTCAGTTGTGCCAAAGCGGCGGTCGCGTAAAGAGTAACAACCAGAAAGACGGCGGTGGAGCCGGATGAGACCAGCCGCAGGGGTGATATGTGCTTTTTCATAGTCAATTTAACGAATTCTGCTTGACTGCAGACCTTGGAGTTATTACGAACGGTCGGAGTTACAAATATTGTGGTTAACGATAATGATCAATTGCCCGGAAAGTAATTAAAAAATGGCTAAATTTTGGCTAAATTCGTAAATTAGTAATAAAATAACCGCAAAAAATAATAGCCATTGAATCGGAGATATCCTTGCGCATTTATAAATTTGGCGGATTCGAGCTTGACCTGTCCGAAGAAACCCTTCGAAGACGCGGCGAGAAAATAAGCATCAACCGCCGCATGTTTCAGGTTCTGCGCCTTTTGATCGAACGAAAGGGCGAGATCGTCAGCAAAGAAGAGTTTTTTGAAACGGTCTGGAACGGGAGCTTTGTCGAAGACAATAACCTGACCGTAACGATAACTGCACTTCGAAAGATTCTGGAAGACAATCCGAAGCATGCTAGATTCATCGAGAACGTTCCTCGCAAGGGCTATAGGTTTGTCGCCGAGGTGAACACCTTCGACGAGCTTAATGGAAAAAGAGCAGACAGAAAGATCGCTGTCAGTAGCAACGGGGTTCAACTGCCGACGGACAGTCATAATTATCCCGTTCCGGGTCCGAAGGACCATTCAAAATTTATACCCGGAAGGCTTGTGATCGGCATTCTGTTGGTGTGCGCTGTTGCGATGCTGGCGTTCGCCGCCGTAAATCGCGATGTGCTTTGGCCTTCGAGCGCTCCAGCGGCAAGAACGATCGGTTCCGTCGCAGTATTGCCGTTCACGAATCAGACCGCAGAAAGTGAGTACCTGGCCATTGGTTTGACTGACAGCATAATCAGCAATTTATCGAAACTTTCCGGCTTGCGCGTTATTGACCGTAATTCAGCGTTTCAATATAAGGACAAGATCTTCGACGTATCATCGGTCGGCCGTGATTTGAATGTCCAGTCGCTGGTTACCGGTCAAATAGAACAGCAAGGTGAATTTCTCATCATAAATGCGGAATTGACCGATCTGGCCAGCAGCACAATAGTGTGGCGGCAGCAATTCAGGCGAGGTCTGGGCGATCTGTTTGCCACACAGCAGGAGATATCGGAGGCGATCGCTCACAACCTTCGAATTGAATCAACTGGAAAGAATAAGGATGAAACGTCAAAACGCCCAACGGAGGATCCCACGGCGTTTGATCTCTACTTGAGAGGGCGATATCTCTGGAATAAACGAACAGACACTGATATACAAAAGTCCGTCGAACTTTTTAAAGCAGCGATCGAAAAGGATCCAACCTTTGCAAAAGCTTATGTTGGATTAGCAGATGCTTATACCCTGGCTGACTTTTCTAACCTCCGAGCCGAAGAGAAAAATGCGCTGGCTAGAGGTGCTATTCAAAAGGCATTGGAGATCGACGACACCTTAGGCGAAGCATATGCCGCCAGGGCAATTAACAAGTGCTATTTCGATTGGGATTTGGTGGGAGCCGAGAGTGACTATAAACGTGCGGTTGAATTGAGCCCAAACGACGCGACGGTCCATCATTGGTATGCCGAGTTTCTTTCAATGCAAGGGCACTTTGACCAGAGCTTTGAGGAATATGACCGGGCAGTGTCGCTCGATCCGCTGTCGCTTCCCATCAAAACCGACATGGCATTTGCCCATTTCTATGCCCGAGATTACGCTACCTCGATCGAACTTCTGAACAAGATTAGGTTTATGAATCCCGAATATGCCCGCGCTTATGAGTTCCTTACACTCGTCTATCGCGAAAATGGAATGTTTAACGAATCTGTCGATGCGTTGGAAAAACTTATCGAACTAAAGACTCGCTCCGGAGACTGGCCGCGCGAAAGATATCACCGTCAGACGACAAACCTGGCGAATCTAAGAAACGGTGTAAAAAAGGCGGGCGGGCCAGGCTATTGGCGAGCCGATCTCGAAAATGGGAATGCGATAAATATTGATCCTATTTATACTGCCATCGCATACACGAAGCTCGGTGAATCGGACAAGGCCTTTGAGTTTTTGGAAAGAGCTTTCAAACAACGCCTCTCAGGTATGGTTTGGTTAAAAGTAATGCCTGAGTTCGAGGGAATAAGATCAGACCCACGTTATCAGGATCTTCTTTCGCGTATCGGCCTTTCAAATTAGTACGGTTCATGAACAGGGCTGCGACTAGCGATCTGTCGACGACTTTAGGGGCATACCATTGACGGCGGCGGATTGCATGTTGATCCAGCACATCATTTTGACCGAATAGGTGTTAAAACGGCGTCAAAAAGCTATTGACACGCATCGATACAAACATCTATTATTAAGTGTCAACAATGTTTACCACTGTTGGCGTTATCACCTCGCTGGGTTAAATACTCGAAAGTAACGAACCTTTTCTCTTGTCCCGCCAAGGTTTATTTCGATAAACGGAAAAGCACTCGAATAGCATGTCAGCAAAACTTGGGGAAATTCTTGTCCGCGAAAACCTCGTCACCCCGCAGCAGTTACGCGAAGCTCTCGACTATCAGCGCGTAAACGGCGGACGATTGGGCTCCAATCTCGTCAAGCTCGGCATTATCTCCGACGACGTGATCACGGCCGTACTCTCGCGCCAATACGGCGTGCCCTCCATCAACCTCGACCTCTTTCACATCGAGCCCGCCATCATCAAACTCATCTCTCAGGAAGTCGCGTTAAAATACACGGTACTTCCGATCTCGCGCGTCGGTGCAACGCTGACGCTCGCGATGGCAGATCCGACAAATGTGTTCGCCATGGACGATATCAAGTTCATGACGGAGCTGAACGTCGAGCCGGTGATCGCAAGCGAAGCCTCGATCCAGATGGCGATCGGCAAGTATTACAGCGGTTCGACCCAGATCGACATCTTCGACGCCGCATTCGCCTTTGATGGCGAAAAGGGCGGATTGAAGGGTGCCAGCCTAAAGAAGAACTCCAAGAACGGCCACAACGGAAACAAGATAAAAGTAGACGAGCGGCTGGTCGATTCCGATATCGACGTATCGCTCGACCACTTCGACTTCACGTCCCATGATGGCGAAGAATTTGAGCTGCTCGACGACAACGAGGAGATCGATCTCGCGACACTGACCCGTGCATCGGAAGATGCGCCGGTCGTTCGACTTGTAAACGTGTTGATGGTCGACTCGCTTCGCCGCGGAGCATCCGACATACACGTAGAACCCTACGAAAAAGACTTCCGCATCCGCTTCCGTATCGACGGCGTGCTCTACGACGTTATGCATCCGCCGATGAAGCTTCGCGACCCACTGATCTCCCGTTTGAAGATCATGGCAAAACTCGACATCTCTGAAAAGAGATTGCCGCAGGACGGACGCATCAAGATCAAGGTCAAGGTCGACGATCGCTCGCGCGAACTCGACTTTCGCGTCTCGACCTTGCCGACCTTGTTCGGTGAAAAGGTCGTGCTTCGCTTGTTGGATAAAGACAAGTTAATGCTCGACATGACCAAGCTGGGTTTTGAAGCTCAGAGTCTCGAGAAATTCCAGCGAGCGATATCTAACCCGTACGGCATGGTCCTGGTGACGGGACCGACAGGGTCGGGTAAAACGAACACCCTTTATTCGGCCCTCCAGTCGCTCAATCAGCCAGAGACGAACATCATGACGGCCGAAGACCCGGTCGAATTCAACCTGCCCGGTATTAACCAGGTTCAGATGAAGGAACAGATCGGCCTGAACTTTGCCGCATCGCTTCGTTCATTCCTCCGTCAGGACCCGAACATAATCCTCGTCGGCGAAATTCGAGACTTTGAAACCGCCGAGATCGCCATCAAAGCAGCGTTGACCGGCCATTTGGTCTTGTCAACGCTCCATACGAACGATGCTCCTTCAACGATCTCGCGTCTCGTCAACATGGGTATCGAGCCGTTTCTGGTCGCCACGAGCATCAACCTCATCCAGGCGCAAAGACTTATTCGCCGCGTTTGCAGCGAATGTAAAGAAGAGACAAAGGTTCCGATCGAGGGCCTGGTAGAGATCGGTTTCAGCGAAGACGAAGCGAAGAAACTGAAAGTTTATAAAGGCCGCGGCTGCGAGATATGCCTGAACACCGGCTACAAAGGTCGCGTCGGGCTCTATGAGGTCATGGAGATAACGGACGAACTTCGCGAGCTGATTATAATCGGCGCGAGTGCGATCGAACTTCGCCGGAAAGCGATCGAATTAGGAATGGTCACACTACGGGAATCCGGATTGTACAAATTGAGAGAAGGGATAACTACGATCGAAGAGGTCGTGAAGGAAACGGTGGCTTAAGAATTGGAGGCAAATTATGCTGTTTAGGGCAGTTGCACTTTCACTGGCATTGATGATCGGCATCGGTACGATAATTCCGCTGGCAACGGAATACGCCGAGGCAGGTCCAAAACATACCAAGCGTTACAAAAAGAAACCTCGAAAATACAAAAAGTATTCGAAAGGCTGGTGGCGCCAATATCACGCGCGTATGAAGCGCAAAAAGGCCCTGGCGGCCCGCAAGCGAGCACTCAGGCTTCAGCAGCTGCGTCTGGCGAAATTGCAGAAGTCCGGTGATTCGAAAGACAAGGCGGTCGTTAAACCCGCGGCGGAACCGCAGACGGCGGCGATGCTTCCTTCGGGCCAATCGGCACCGAAAGGCTGGAAAGCCTCAAGGCTTTCGAGCGGCGAGATCCAATTTCAGATCGACGGATCGAGCGGAGGCGCTGTCGGGTCAGCTTCGATCTCGGTTGTCGGGCCGGCAACTGGCGAAAGCGTTTTGACAGGCAAGAACCAGGCATTGGCCGGTGTGCCGACGACATCGCTTCGCCGTGAAGTTATAAACCGGATGGTCCGCGAAAACGGATGGGTGGTCAATGACTATCAGAAAATGGTCGGCGGCCGTGCAGTGTATGTTGTTGTTGCCCAGTCGCAGGTTTCCGGCGGCCGCATCAACTCAAGAATGTTTTACTTCACCGAAGCCGATGGACGCATCTACAGCGTCGCTACTACAACGGCTGCTGAATCTGCAGAAAAGCTTGCTGAAGAATCGGAGAAGGTGATCGTCTCGCTCCCGAGCCGACCGCGTCCCGTGCAGCAGGCATCGCTTAAGGATTAAACCCCGCCTCTTTACCGAAGGGCCGGCCGTGCCCACGCACCGGCCCTTCACTCACGAACAAAAGGTTATGAGCTTCGAACAAGACAATAGCGCTGTTTCACAGATCACTCTTCCGGAACTTCTCAAGAAGATGACGGATGCCGGAGGGTCGGACCTGCACTTATCGACCAATTCGTCGCCGCAGATCCGGGTGCACGGCCATCTTTCCGCGATCCCGGGCTATGCGGCAATGACGCCCGCCGACACAAAACGGCTGGCGTATTCAGTATTGACCGATGCGCAAAAGCACCGCTTCGAGGAAAACCTCGAACTGGATTTCTCGTTCGGACTAAAAGGCATGTCACGTTTCCGTGCCAATCTTTTCAATCAGAAGGGTGCCGTCGGCGCGGTGTTTCGCGCGATCCCGTACGAGATCAAATCATTCGACGCTCTCGGGCTTCCGACGATCGTTTCCGACCTTTGTAAAAAACCGCGCGGGCTCGTACTTGTTACAGGACCGACCGGTTCAGGTAAATCGACGACCCTGGCGTCGATGATCGACAAGATCAACATCGACCGGCACGACCATATTTTAACGATCGAAGATCCGATCGAATTCCTTCACAACCACAAGAATTGCGTTATCAATCAGCGCGAGGTTGCGGCCGACACGCATTCGTTCGGCGCGGCTCTTCGTACCGCGCTTCGTCAAGACCCGGACGTCGTACTGGTCGGCGAAATGCGTGATCTCGAAACCATCGAGATGGCCCTCCGGATAGCAGAAACAGGGCACCTCACTTTCGCAACATTGCACACTAATTCCGCTTATTCGACCATCAACCGAATAATCGACGTTTTTCCTTCGGAGCAGCAGGCGCAGGTCCGCACGCAGCTTTCGCTGGTACTCGAGGGCATCCTTTGCCAATCGTTGCTGCCTAAAGCATCGGGCGACGGCCGCGTAATGGCTCTCGAGATCTTGATACCCAACCCCGCTATCCGAAATCTTATCCGCGAAGACAAGATCCATCAGATCTATTCGATGATGCAAACCGGACAAGACAAATTCGGAATGCAGACGTTCAACCAGGCGTTGGCGACTGCGTATCACAAAAAACAGATCACGCTGGACGTTGCG
>Ga0207701_10004465_pt1 | contig 14210 bp, 10 predicted proteins | sample KBSSwiSSwithPhiX_FD_184294 | JGI IMG/M metagenome (GOLD analysis project Ga0207701, IMG submission 184294) | Switchgrass rhizosphere bulk soil microbial communities from Kellogg Biological Station, Michigan, USA, with PhiX - S5 (SPAdes) (version 2) | ecosystem: Environmental > Terrestrial >... | reverse complement strand
ACCGAAAACCGCGCCGGCACGGTGCGGCTCCGCTCGGCCGATCCACGCGACCCGCCGCTTGTCAACTTCCACTACTTCGAGGAAGGCAGCGACGGCGCCGCCGACGATCTCGCGGCGGTGGTCGCCGGCATCCGCTTCGTGCGCAGCCTGACCGCGCCGCTGATCGCCAGCGGCCTGATCGCCGAGGAGCTCGCGCCCGGGCCCGCGGTCGACAGCGACGCGGCACTCGCCGACTACGTGCGCGACACGGCCTGGGGCCACCACGCCGCGGGCTCTTGCGCGATCGGCGCGACAGGCGATGCCGACGCGGTGCTCGACAGCGCATTCCGCGTGCGCGGCACGCAGGGCTTGCGCGTCGTCGACGCCTCCGTGTTTCCGCGCATCCCTGGATTCTTCATCGCCGGCGCCGTGTACATCGCCGCGGAGAAGGCCGCCGATGCGATCCTGAACGACAGGCGCGCAGCCGCCCCCCAGCGCGCGCCGGCACCGTCTTCTTGACAGCGGGAAACCGCAAGGAGTGACCCATGGCCTACGACGCAAACCAGCTGCTCACGATGTCGCAGACCGAGCTCGACGACCTGTTTCGCGCCAGTCCCGCAGGCCCGATTCCGAACGGATCGGCAGAGGGCACGGCGATCATCGCGCCGGGAACCAAGTACAGCATGCCGATCGCCACGGTCATCAACCATTTCGGCTGGCAGGGCAAGGTCTTCGATGCCGAGAAGGGCCTGCTCAAGAACCGCCTGCTGATGTTCGGCATCGAGGCGATCGTCGCCAAGGTCTACAAGACGCCGAGCTGGCTCGACAACAAGGAATGCATCGTCCTCGACTACTCCGAGACGTCGCTCTTGGCGCACTACGTGCGCGACGAGATCCGCCTCATCGGCCCGGGCTTCTACCTCGGCAAGGTCTACTGGGCCAAGGACCGCCTGATCGACTTCTGCCTCAAGTTCTGAGCATGACGCCGCAGGACCACTTCATGGTGGTCGCGCCGGTCGCGGCCGGCCAGGAGCCGGCCCTGCGCGCGCTCCTGCACTCGATGAACGCGGAGCCCGGAATGGCCGATCCGCGCAACGGCGTCGTCGCGTTCGCGCAGTTCGACCGGCTCCATTTCGCGCGCCTGGCGCTGCTCGACGACGCGCTGCAGGCGGACCTGCGCGTGCACGGCGTCGAGCCGAAGCGGCTGGCCACCTGCATCGCCTTCATCGGCGATTGCGACGGGCCGGCCGACGAAGTGCTCGCCGATCTTGCGCAGCGCGCCGGCCCCGGCCTCGCGCGCATCTTCGCCCACTGCGAGGGCTTTGCCGGCGGCGCCGACCTGCTCGCCTGGATGCGCGCGCACGACCGGTCGACGGCGGCCAGCTTCGTCAACTGGGTCGGCCGCAGCGTGTGCCAGATCCGCGAGGAGAGCGCGCTGCAGCGGGCCCTGGCGGCGCGCGTGCCGCGTCGGCCGGTCGCCGCGCCGGGCGAAGCCGAGCGGCTGCGCCGCGAGCTCGGCGCATGGGTCGCCGCCGAGGTCGGCGCAGGCCGGCTGACGCTGACGCCGGCGGCGCCGACGCCCTTCGGATGGCAGCTCGCCAAGCTCGCCAACCTGGTCGCGGTTCCGCTCGTCGGCATCGTCGCCCTGCCGCTCCTGGTCGTCGCCGCGCCGCTCTTCGCCGTCCTCCTGCGCACGCGCGAGGCGCGCGATCCCGAGGTCTGTCCACGGCCGCCGAGCGCCGACCTCGACGCGCTGCTCGAGCTCGAGGATCGCGACATCACGAACCAGTACACGGCGATCGGCGCGGTCAAGCCGGGCCTGTTCCGGCGTTGGCTCCTGACCGTGCTGCTGGTATTAACCAATTTCGCCTGCCGCCAGATCTTCACGCGCGGCTACCTCGCGCGCGTGCAGACGATCCACTTCGCGCACTGGCTGTTTCTCGACGACAAGAGCCGCGTCCTCTTCGTCAGCAACTACGACGGCAGCCACCAGGGCTACATGGACGACTTCATCAACAAGGTCGGCTGGGGCCTCAACCTCCTGTTCAGCAACGGCGTCGGCTGGCCGCGCACGCGCTGGCTGATCTTCGGCGGCTCGCGCATCGAGCAGTCGTTCAAGTACTACCAGCGCCGCCACCAGGTGCCGACGCAGGTCTGGTACAAGGCCTACCCCGGGCTCGCCCTGGTCGAGATGAAGCGCAACCAGCGCATCCGCCGGGGGCTCGAGCAGGCGGCGATGAGCGACGACCAGGCGCTCGCCTGGCTGAGGCTGCTGTGAGCACCCGATCGGCGACCGCCGTGGCGCACGGCGCAAAGGAACTGCGATGAGCACTGCGCTCCCGGTCGAGTTCTCCGACATCCAGGGCCTGGTTCGCTTCGGCTACAAGCATCACACCGAGGCCTCGTTCCTGCTTCTGCGCGTGCGCGACCGCGATGCGGCGCGGCGCTGGCTCGGCGCAGTGCCGGTGAGCACGGCCGAAGCGATCGAGCCGCCGCCCGACACCGCCTTGCAGGTCGCGTTCAGCAGCGAAGGCCTGCGCGCCCTCGGCGTGGCCGATGCGATCGTCGACGCCTTCGCCGCCGATTTCGTCGCCGGCATGGGCAACGACGCGAACCGGGCGCGCCGCCTCGGCGACGTCGGCACGAACGAGCCGAGCCGGTGGCAATGGGGCGGCGCCGGGCGCGAGCCGCACGTGCTGCTGCTGCTCTATGCCCTGCCTGGCTGCCTGGCCGAATTCCGGCGCAGGGTCGGGGCGGAGTGCGAGGGCGGCTTCGACGTGATGGCCGACCTGGCCACCAGCGACCTCGACGGCATCGAGCCGTTCGGCTTCACCGACGGCCTCTCGCAGCCGCTGCTCGACTGGGAGCGCCGGCGAGCGGCGCGCGACGCCGAGCGCAACGACTACTCGAATCTCAGCTGCCTCGGCGAATACCTGCTCGGCTATCCGAACGAGTACGGCGGCTACACCGACCGGCCGCTGCTCGACCCGGCGCTGGCGGGAACACAGCTGCCGCGCGCCGAGGACGCGCCCGATCGCTCGGACCTCGGCAGGAACGGCAGCTATCTCGTCTTGCGTCAGCTGCGCCAGGACGTGCACGGCTTCTGGCAGTTCGTCGATCGCCAGGCCGGCGGCGACGCGGTCCGGCGCGAGCGAATCGCCAGCGCGATGGTCGGACGCGGGCGCGACGGCGTTCCGCTCGTCGGCCCGGCCGACGAGACGATCGAAGGCGGCGGCGTTCCTGGTGACTTGAACGCGTTCACCTATCGCTCCGACCGCGACGGCCTGCGCTGCCCGCTCGGCGCGCACATCCGGCGCAGCAACCCGCGCAACGCCGACCTGCCGCCGGGCGCGCCGGGAATCGTCTCGTGGGCGAAGCGGACGCTCGGCTTCGATGCCGACGCGCTCGCCCACGACCTCGTCGCCTCGACACGCTTTCATCGCCTGCTGCGCCGCGGCCGCGAGTACGGCACCGGGGTCTCGCTCACCCAGGCGCTCGCCGAGGCATCCGGCAGCGGCGACACCGGGCTGCACTTCATCTGCCTCGGCGCCAACATCGCGCGCCAGTTCGAGTTCGTGCAGAACGCCTGGGCGATGGCCGTGCGCTTCGACGGCCTGCCGGGCGAGAGCGACCCGCTGCTCGGCACGCGCGAGCCGGCGGCCGACGGAACGCTTACCGACGGCTTCTCGATGCCGCGCGCCGATGGCGCCGCCGAGCGGCTGGCCGGCCTGCCGCAGTTCGTCACCGTCCTCGGCGGCGCCTACTTCTTCCTGCCCGGCATCCGCGCCCTGCGCTTCCTGGCCACCACGCGATGAACGAAGGGACCGCCATGAATTCGAACCAGAGCCGACCGGTCCCCCCCGCCAACACCGGCTCGAAGCTGCTCGACGTGATCGCCGACACGACGCTCGCGCTGGTCCACCTCGAGCGCCGTTTCGACCCGTTCTTCCGGCCGGCGTTCGATGCCGTGCTGCGCGATCCGCTCGCGCGCTTCGTCACCTGGCTGATCAACCTCCAACGCGTCGACGAGAAGCTCGCCCTCGCCGAGGAGAAGCCGCTGCCCGGCGAAGAAGAGTTCGTCGATTCGATCATCGCCAGCTTCCAGCAGCAGATGCGGGGCTTGTGGAAGCCGGGTGGCTTCGAGCGCGGCGGCAACACCAAGACGCAGGGGATCGTTCGTGCCGAGTTCATCGTCCACGACGGCCTGCCGGCGGAGATGCGGCGGGGCATCTTCGCCGAGCCCAAGACCTATCGGGCCTGGGTTCGCTTCTCCGGGCCCGGCCCCTACATCACGCCCGACATCGACGATGTCGGCTTCATGAGCATCAGCATCAAGCTGATGGGCGTACCCGGCCCGAAGCTGATGGACGAGGAGAAGTTCACCCTGGACATGTTCGGCGTCTCGCCGCCGACGTTCGTGACCCCCGACGTGCGCGCCAATGCGCAACTGCAGATCGAGAGCCTGAAGAACGCCTCGATCTACTACTTCGTCAACCTGCACCGGCCCCACATCCTCGACGGCATCATGCAGGGGCTCTTCATCAAGACCCAGAGCAGCCCGTTCGAGGCGCCTTACTTCAGCTGCGTGCCGTACCTGCTCGGCGAAGGCCAGGCGATGCAGTACTCGGTCTGGCCGAAGACGAAGAAGCGGACGCCGATCCCGCGCCTGCCGTTGCGGCCTCCCGACGACTACCTGCGCCAGGCGATGGTCGTCGCGCTCGACGCCGGCGACGTCGAGCTCGACTTTCGCATCCAGCGCCAGACCGACCCCCACCTCATGCCGATCGAGAACGCGTCGGTGCTCTGGCCCGAACGACTGTCGCCGCGAGTTTCCGTCGCGACGCTGCGGATTCCGCGCCAGAAGTTCGACTCTCCAGCGCAGATGGAATTCGCCAAGCGTCTCTCGTACAACCCGTGGCACTCGATCGCCGAGCATCGCCCGCTCGGCAACCAGAGCCGTGCGCGCCGCCGCATGTACCTGGCCCTCTCGACGCTTCGCCATCAGATGAACGCCATCCCGCACTACGAGCCGACCGGCGACGAGGTATTCGACGCCGCATAGCGGCCTTGGCGTGCCGCGCTCGCTGATTTCGCCCGGCGGGCGTGACGACCATCGCCTGGGTCAAGAAGGCTGACTCATGGGCGATCCGGGTTGTCCCTCGGCGTGCGCCTGCGCAGCCGATGCGACGATGCGTCGGTCGTGAGCGGCACGACGCAGCGCAGGAGGCCCGGATGACGACGCGAGGAGACCGCGAGGAGGATGTCTGGCTGAGCGACGAACAGCTCTCGAAGCTGGCTCGCGCCGACGACGTCGACGATCTCCATTCGCCGGTGCCGACACGCATGGTCTCGAACGGCGAGCACATGCCGATCCCGCAGACCGCCGAGCAGAAGCGGGTCGAGCACCGTATCGCCGAACTCGTCGACACCGTCGCCGGCCGGCTGGGTCTCGGTCGTCGCCGCTTCCTGGCCGGTGCCGGCGGCGTCGCCGCGAGCTTTCTCGCCATGAACGAGGTCTACGGCCAGTTTTTCGACGTCGACCGAGAAGAGCTCTACCAGCCCGACGCCGCGTTGCCCAACGCGCCGCCGCGCGACCTGTTCGTGTTCGACGACCAGTTGCACATGGTGCGCTCGAGCATGAACGGGCCGCACGTGTTCCTGGCCTTCGTGCAAGGCGCGACCGCGGCGGCGGGATCGCCATTCAAGAAGAACCCGTTCCAGCCCGAAGGCCAGGTCGACGAGCTCGGCCGGCCGTGGGCGGTGCTCGACCCCAAGCGCGCCGGTGCAACGATCAACAGCGAATCGCTGCACTTCAGCCGCTTCATTCAGGACGTCTATTTCGACAGCCAGGTCACGGTCGGGCTGCTCAGCGCCGCGACGCTCGGCGTCTTTCCGCCCGGCGATCCGAAGGGCCGTCCGCCGGTGAACTACACCGAGTCGCAGCAGGTCGTGAACCTCACGGCGCGCCAGACGGCGGCGATCCGCAATTTCGTCAACCGCATCTCGGGCTCGCAGCGCATGCTCGCGCACGGCCAGCTCTACCCGGGGGTTCCCAATCTCGAGTTCATGGAGCGGCAGATCCAGGAGAACCATCCCGATTCCTGGAAGGGCTACAACATCGCGTTCGCCGCCAAGGCCGACGACGATCCGGCGAGCCCGATGCGGCGCTGGCGGCTCGACGACGAGAAGGTCGTCTATCCCACCTACGAGCTGATCGCGCGCCACAAGGAGCAGCTCGAGAAGCATCCCGGCTTCTTCAACATCTGTATCCACAAGGGCTTCTCGCCTTCGCCCGTCGACACGCCCGAGATGGGCAACCCGACCGACATCCCGAAGGCAGCGCGCGACTGGCCGCAGTTCACCTTCATCATCTACCACGCATGCTGGGGAGGGATGGTGCCGTTCGCCTGGTCGCGCCCGGTGCTCGACGACATCCTCGCCGAGCGCAACTACCTGAACGGCGTGCCGAACCTGCCGTGGCTGACGCAGTTCGGCCAGACCTGCGGCGAGCTGCCCAACGTGGTGGCCGAGATCGGCTCGACCTTCGCCAACAACGTCGTGACCTGGCCCACCGTGTGCGCGCACATGTTCGGCCAGCTGCTCAAGTACTTCGGCGAGGACCGCATCGTCTTCGGCTCCGACTGCGTCTTCAACGGCTCGCCGCAATGGCAGATCGAGGCACTGTGGCGGTTCCAGATCCCCGAGGAGATGCGCCGGCGCTTCGGCTATCCGGAGTTGACGCCGGCGGCCAAGCGCAAGATCCTCGGCCTCAACTCGGCCCGGCTCTACAAGATGCGGGCGCAGGGCGGCGTTGCCGGCGACGCGAACGACGGTCTCTACAAGCCGCTGCCGCGCGACTACGAGAACCGGATCTCGATGCCGCTCAAGACGCTGCTCGAGTATCCGGGTCTGCCGCAGGACAAGCTCGCACTGGCGCGACGCGAGTACCTCGCCGCCGGCGCGAGGCCGAGCCACACGCGCTACGGCTGGGTTCACACGGGCTGATGCCTATCCATACGCGCCGATGTTCGGCGCGGCGTTCCACGCGAGGCCGTCGAAATTGGTCGTGGCGAAGAGAGCCGGCGCAGCGAGGCCTACCAGGGCGACGGCACCGTGACCGGACCTGTGTTCGAAGGGCGGGCAGCAGACTGGTCGGCGTGGCCACTGCCCTTCCTGGCCGGCTTGCTGCCGCTGGCAGCGACGGTGCTCGCCTACGCGCTTTCGGTGCGGCTCGGCATCGTCGAAAGCTGCAACCCGTTCTTCGACGGCTGCACATCGATCAGCCGCGCGGCACGCCACGGGGTGCCCAATCATCTGTTTCGCGCGCTGGTCCTGCCTGCCGCCGCGCTTCAAGCGCTCTTCTGGCTCATGTGCCTCAGTTGGCTGCGATCGCTCGGCGCGGCGCCGAACCGGATGCTTCGCGCCGTGCCCGTGCTGGGTATCGCGGCGGCCGTGTTCCTCGTTCTGTATGCAACGTTTCTCGGCGCGGAAGGCACGGCGTATCGCTGGATGCGTCGCTATGGCGTGGTGGTGTACTTCGGCGCCACGTCCGTTGCAATGCTGATCGTCAGCGACGCGGTGCGCCGCCTCGCGCCGACACGACGCTTCGTCGTCATGGCGCTCGTCGCCCTCAGCGTCGCACTGCCGCTGCTCGGCCTGGCCAACGCGTTCGCACCCCTCCTCGGTCTGAGCGGCGTGGCGATCGGGGCCCTGCAGAACAGCACCGAGTGGTGGGGCGGGCTGCTGTTCACGCTCTTCTTCTTCTCACTTGCGTGGCTGTGGCGAACGTCGCGCTTCGCGATCCGGTTCTCGGCAGAGGGCCTGGATCGAGGCCGCGCTGGTCGGATCCCGGCGGAAGGTCGATCGCACGATGGGCACCGCAACTCCTCGAGGAGGTGACAGGCGCGGGTGCGAGTGCGGTCCTCGCTGTCGAAACCCTGCCGGACGGTCAGCCAGGTTACGCTTTTGATGGCCGGCGGACGCCGGTCATCGTGTAGTCTGCAGAGTGCGATGAAGGCCTCCGATCAGCCGATGCGCGATCCTCGGGGTCGTCCTTGGTTATAGAACTGACGTGAAGAGACTCATGGGCCGCACCAGTTCGCGCTCGCTAGTCGCCAGAGTGATCATTTCAGCGCTGGCGCTCATATCTTCTTCGAGCCTACTGGCCAAGTCGCCGGATATCGATCTCAATGGCGACCACAAGGCGGACCTTCTTTGGTACAACGCCGCGACCGGGCAGACCTCAACCTGGCTGATGAACGGCACCAGCGCCATCGGCGCTGCCCTTCTCCTCACTCATCCCAACTGGAAAGTAATCCAGACTCCGGATCTCAACGGTGACGGCAAAGCGGACCTTCTTTGGTACAACTCCGCGACCGGTCAGACCTCGGTCTGGCTCATGGACGGAACGACCACCATTGGCGGGGCGCTCCTGCTGACCCATCCCGACTGGAGAGTCATCCAAACTCCGGATCTGAACGGCGACGGCAAGGCAGATCTGCTCTGGTACAACGCCGCGACCGGTCAGACCTCGGTCTGGCTCATGGACGGAACGACCACCATCGGTGCGGCCCTCCTGCTGACCCATCCCGACTGGAGAGTCATCCAAACTCCGGATCTGAACGGCGACGGCAAGGCAGACCTGCTCTGGTACAACGCCGCGACCGGACAGACTTCGGTCTGGCTCATGGACGGAACGACCACCATTGGCGGGGCGCTCCTGCTGACCCATCCCGACTGGAAAGTCATCCGAGTTCCGGATCTGAATGGCGACGGCAAGGCAGACCTGCTCTGGTACAACGCCGCGACCGGGCAGACCTCGGTCTGGATCATGGACGGAACGACCACCATCGGTGCGGCCCTCCTGCTGACCCATCCCGACTGGAAAGTCATCCGAGTTCCGGATCTGAACGGCGACGGAAGGGCAGACCTTCTCTGGTACAACTTTACGACCGGCCAGACCTCCGCCTGGTTGATGAACGGCGGCACCACGATCGGCTCTGCGCTCCTGTTGACCGATCCCAACTGGGAGGTCGTCCAGACTCCTGATCTCAACGGCGACGGCAAGGCGGACCTCGTTTGGTACAACTTTGCGACCGGTCAGACCTCTGCGTGGTTGATGGACGGCGCCAGCGCGGCGGTTCAGCAACTCTTGCTCACTCACCCCAACTGGAAAACATTTCCCGGTGAGATCACACCGCAACAGCTGACGTGTTTCCCCGGCCACGGAAATGGAACCGATGGCATTCAGCTCTTCGATCCCAGCAATCTGTTCGCCTACTCGACTTCGAGCTCGGCCGACCGAGCCGGCCCGGTCACGCTGACCTGGGGAGCTCAGTATTCATTCAACGCGAATACGGGCCCGTACACGGGTTCTCTCAGGGCAACTCTCTGGGCAGTCAATTCATCCTTCGCCGGGGGAAACATCAGCGGCCATGTCATCGGACGTTTCCCAGCCAACTTCGTCGGCCCCGGCGCTTTCAGCCCGACCCAGCTTCGAGCCGGAGGCAATTCGTACTCGGATATCAACGGCTCTGTCGCCGGCGTCAACCCGCCGGCTGGAAAGTACTGCGTCGTGATGACGCTCGAAGAATATTTCGGTACCTCGTGCGGCGCATCGACCGACGGATATTGCACCGTGGATTGGTTGCAGTTTTCGAGTCCCGCCGCCTTCAACTGAGCGAATCGATCAGACGGCTCTCGAACCGCGAGTCTCCTCGATACTCACGCGAAGCCTCGGAGCGCGAGGGTCCCGCTTGACCACTTCACGGGCGTTCTGCTTCCAACGCGGCGCGTGGTTCCTTCTTCGTACCAAGGCGGCAACGACGACCAGGCCGGCCCCGAACAGGGCGTTGATGGGGGCTTCCGGGACGGCAGTGACGGCCACGTTGTCCAGCAACCAGAACGACTGCCCGTTTCTGAAGTTGAAGGCAAGCGTGGAAGATGTGTCGGTTGCCAGCACGAGCGACGAGAAGCGCGTATAGCCGAATGCTGCGGTGTTCTCGAAACTGGGACTCTGGTTCGCCCCGTTCCAGCTCCACGAAAAGCTCGTCGGTGGAACACTGCCGGTCAGTGACAACTCGAAGTCCACCCGGTACGTTTCGTTCGCCGTTGTAGCGAACGATTGAGAGATGCCGCCTACAGCCTGTGGGGGCCCGAAAAAGGCCCCGAACGAACCTGAACGTGCAGCGAACGGATCGACACCAGAAAACAAGCTGACGTTACTCGTCAGGATCCAGCCGGTGAAGTCACCGGTTTCAAAGCCGCCGTTTGTGATCGCATTCGCCTGCATCGAAATCGCTGCCAAGACCGCGGCGGTCGATGCGACAACTCCTCCTTGAGTTTGCTTCATCAAGCCATCCTAGACGAAGGGCGCGTTGTGGGGCCGGCCGTCGCTGGCAGCATCGAGTCGCGATCAGGCCGAACTCCCGTTGTCGTTCAACACCCACGGGCAATAGGAGCGGAACGAATCAGGAGGGAGTCAACTCAGAGATCTCTTCAGAAACAGCCCCTTAGACGACTAAGAGGCTGGTAGGCGCGATTGGACTCGAACTAAGAAGAAGGGGAAATCAGGGGAAGCAGCGAGGCGCCCTCGAGGGAGCGGGTCGAACAAGGTCCCCTGACGACCCTCCAAATGCCCCCGATTCTTCCCCGGATTCTTCCCCAGACGAACGTGTCGATCGTTGTCTAAAAACTCGAAATTTAGGGCACCAAGACGCGATTGGTCTGAGGTCCAATCGCGTCGAGAGAGCCACTCGAATGGCCGTCGAACCAAGATGGAACCCGGCGACCCGACGCGAGCGCGCCCTCCGCCTTGACTCGCCCTGTGCGATCGCACGGGTCTGGCATATCCTTGCGCCAAACATGGTCTAAGTCTGGTCCGAACGTGGTCCAATGGTGTGTCCTATGTCCTGAAATCGACGCATGAACATGAGCCTATTTGAGACGATCCCGGCTGACCACCTCGAGTTCGGCCGAGGTCCGTCGTTCAATCCCAAGCGCGTGCCAGAGCTCCTCGGGTTGAAAAAGGAAGATGTGTCCCGTCTGGCGTCCGTTTCAGTCAAGTCCGTCCGTTACGACGACGCAATTCCCGAGCAGGTTCGCGAACGACTGGAAGAGATCGCTAACACGATCAATTTGGTTGCGGATGCATTTGACGGGGATCGGGACAAGACGATTGCGTGGTTTCGCGCGAGAAACCCACTGCTTGGTGACGTATCCCCCAAGGACATGATCCGCCTTGGTCGATACGAGCGCCTGAGAAAGTTCATCATCAACGCGATGCTTGAGCGGCGTGGATCGCAAAGAGAGTTTGCCGCGGTCTCAGTTGGTACCTAGGTCAGACCATTCAGCGTGCCCAAGCGCAAATCGACGAGGCCACCATTCCAGAGAGCTCAGCGCCCCGCGCAACTCGGGATTCTCGAACTCGAGCGGTTCTCACAAGAAACGCTCACACGCTGGAACGCGCTCTCCGAGGATCTAGACGAGCTACAGGCGGCCCTTTACTTCGGAATATTGCCGGAGCAAAGGAGGCTCAGGGAGTCGTTGCTTGACGCCGTCCGACAGTCGACGCCCATGACTGTCCCCCTTTCCCGCTGGGCTCGAATAGTCACGTATCAATACAGCACAGAGCCGCTTTCGGCTGCCGGAAGCCTGCATGGCTGGGGTGGACGTCATCCGTGCAGCTGGATTCGAAGGCATTCTTTACCGATCCACCAAAGGGAAGGCTCGCTGTATCGCCGTGTTCCCCGACCGTCTGCAATCTGGATCGTCTATCGAGTTGGTCGACGCAGCGCCAAGTTTCGTGGGACACACGCGGCTAGACATCGAGACTGGTGACGAGCTGTCCGGATGGAACTCGTTGCCATCACCGCATAGCCGCCGGTAGGTGACAACTGCGCCTTACGTCGCGCATATCACGAGACACAGCTCCCATCGAGCACAGAGCGACTACTTTGCAGCGGTTGCTGACCCTAGCGGTTGCCCGCCGTACTCACGCTTGCGGGCACCAACCAGCCACTCGAAAGCGAGATTCGCCGCTAGCTTCGATGACGACTGTTAGCGGTACTGCGGCCGTTTGATCTGCGGCAGCCTGTCCGTGGGGCCAGCGACTGCTTCCATACCGGCCGAACTCGCACTACCGACCCATTGCCGTCTGTCGTGATCTTGAGAAGCAGACCCTCGCGGGCGTGTCGCTGGGTTCGCGAGTGGTCATCCGCACTTGGCGCTGACCCTGCGCATATGGGCCGCTGCCGGCGCAGCGGCACCATAGGTGCGTACGGTCAATCAATTTGCGTTGGGGCTACCATTTCTGGCCGTAACTACCTCGTGACGCACTGGCGCAAGTGAACGGGACTGATCTCAGACAACGACTGGCGGCGATCGTTGCTGCTGATGTAGCGGGTTATTCGCGGCTGATGGCGGCGGACGAGAGGTCCACCGTCGCGGCGCTCGACGCCGCGCGCACGGTATTCCGAGAGCAAATCGAAGCCAACCAAGGTCGCTTGATCGACATGGCAGGCGATTCGGTGCTCGCCGTGTTCGAGACTGCCATCGGCGCCGTCAAAGCAGCCCTCGCCATCCAAGAAGCGCTGGCAACCTCTGATTCGACAGTGACAGAGGATCGCCGCATGCGCTTTCGCATCGGTGTACATCTTGGAGACGTGATCGAGAAAGCCGACGGCACGGTGTACGGAGACGGGGTGAACATCGCTGCGCGCCTGGAGGGGATGGCCGAACCGGGAGGGATTGCGGTCTCCGAGGCAGTGCACTGCCTACTTCGCGGAAGGGTGGGCGCCAATTTCGAGGATCAGGGTGAGCAGCAGCTTAAGAACATCCCCGAGCCTGTGCGTCTGTATCACTTGAGAGCCGTCGGTGCGACCACGAAGGCGCCAACCAGCGTGGTGGCGCCGGCGACTAAACGCACGGCCGTACCCGTGTCCAGCAAGCCTTCCATTGCTGTGTTGCCGCTGACAAACATGAGCGGCGATCTGGAGCAGGAATATTTCTCCGACGGTATCTCGGAGGATCTGACGATGGCGCTGTCCCGCTTCGGCTGGTTGTTTGTGATCGCCCGGAACTCGGCATTCACCTACAAGGGTAAAGCGGTGGACGTGAGGCAAGTGGGGCGGGAACTTGGCGTGCGCTACGTGCTGGAAGGTAGTGTGCGACGCGCCGGAGATCGGGTGCGAGTTAGCGTCCAACTGGTCGATGCCGTTGCGGATGGATGCGTCTGGGCGGAACAGTTCGACCGCAAGATGCTCGATATCTTTGAACTGCAGGACGAAATCGTTGCCAGCATCGCAGCGACCGTTGTGCCCGAAATCACCTCTGCGGAGATCGAGCGGGCACGGATCAAACGGCCGAACACTCTTGACGCGTGGGATCACTATTTGCAAGCAATCGCCGCTTATCACCGAATGGCCGAAGCGGATATCAAGGCGGCGATTTCCCTTCTGGAGGAAGCGATCGACCTCGAGCCCGAGTTCGCGAACGCGTATGCCCTCCTTGCCCGGTGCCACCTCGAGATCGGACAACGGGGATGGGTTCGGCCGGTGCGCCAGGCCTACGCAACATCTCGACGCATTGCCGAGAAGGCGGTTCGCGTGGGGCCATCGAGTCCCGAAGCGCACCAGGCGTTGGCGTTCGTGCTGATCGCGGTCGGGGAAGCGGAACGCGCGGTTACAGTCGCGCGGCGCGCGATCGATCTGAATCCCAATTACGCGGAAGCTCAGTTGATTCTTGCGTTCGCCCTCGTATTCTGTGGTGATCTGGAAGGAAGTCTGGCTGCCTGCCGCCAGGCGCAGCGAGGCAATCCGCGCGACAGTCGACGTAGCTTGCTGTATGACGCGATGGGGCATGCCTACTTCATGCTCGGGGACTACGCGAAAGCGATCGAAGTGTCTGAGAAGGGACTCAACGAAGAGCCTTCACTTTACGGCGCGCTGATCACACTAGCTTGTTCCCATGCACAGCTCGGCCGCAAGGAAAAGGCCAGGCGGTATGTGGACGAATTGCTTCGTCTCATTCCGCGCTACACGCTCACGGCGTTGCGTAAGCACCCCATGTTTGTGAAACGCGAGCTCATCGAACGGCTGGTTGACAGCATGCGCTTGGCGGGCTTGCCCGAGTAGTCAAAATTGTGCTGCCGAGCGAAACCTAACCGCTCGCAACGTTTGCCGGAATGCCCCGGCTCCGGATTCTGGGTCCACAGGCTATGGCTATTGAAGTCG
>Ga0207701_10004464_pt1 | contig 14213 bp, 26 predicted proteins | sample KBSSwiSSwithPhiX_FD_184294 | JGI IMG/M metagenome (GOLD analysis project Ga0207701, IMG submission 184294) | Switchgrass rhizosphere bulk soil microbial communities from Kellogg Biological Station, Michigan, USA, with PhiX - S5 (SPAdes) (version 2) | ecosystem: Environmental > Terrestrial >... | reverse complement strand
TGTTTGGCTGAAAATCTTTTGCAAGCATACTGCCGCTTATATCAAAACATAGAACAATGTCTATGCCTTCTCCTTCTGTTAATTGCTCGGTATATTTTTGTCGAGGTAAAGCCATAGCAATAATTAAAGCAATAATACCAAAGCATCTTAGCACAAATGGAAAATGCAGTAATGATGTTCGTATGTCTTTAACACCTTGTATAAAATGTGTTGTGGTAACAAGCATAGATGCCTGTTTCTTCTTATTACTTCGTATGTATTCATAAATAAGTACGGGCAATAACAGGAGTAAACCTAATACCCATGGATAAGCAAACTCAATATGTTGCAGCCAATTAGTTATCATGCTGCTTTGTTTGTTTTATTTGTTGATCTATATGCTGCAAGGATGCAATGGCAATTGCAATTGTATCTTCTTGTTGTGATGGTGTAGGGATATATTTTGCAAACTTAACTGCATCGATCAAACGAAGTAATTGAAAAAATGAGGTGCGTTTTTTTTCATCCTGCAGGTAAACTATAATTGAGATCATTAATTCATCACTTGTAATATAAGAGGCTTTTATGTGTAACTGCTCCTGGAAATATTCTCTACATATATCGCTAAGCTTGACATAAAATAATTTTACCTGTTCTGCGGTAGTAGTATTTTGTTTTGCAAGCTCTTTTATCTTCTTAATAGCATTTTCAAGAGCACTGGCTTTATAAACAGGTTTAACAGGCTGGAGTTTCTTTTTCTTAAACTGTTTAATAAATAACCAAGCCAGTACTGCTAATAAAATAACTGAGATACCAATGACTGCAATGAGAAAATAATCAGGTTTTGTTTTTACTTCCAAAATATCTTTTAAAGGATGGTAATCCTGCAATCCTGAAACATCAACTGGCAGTACATCAATAAAAATAGAATCAGATCCAAGAATTGTTTGCTTACCTGTAACTCTGTCCTGTATTACAACCTGCATAGGAGCTATTGACCATCTTCCCGAATCAAAAGATGTAATGGTTATCTTTTGCAGGTAAGTAGACAATCCATTTATATCAACTGTATCAAGTGTATCTTTTTTTACAACCTGTATATGTGGTATGGAGTCATTAAGCGTAAACCATTTTTCAAGGGAAAAGTTCTGAGTATTTACATCTTCAAGTTTAAGTTGCACTACAATTTGTTCGCCCAGTAATATTTTTTCGCGGTCTGCATTCCAATAAACTTGTATTGTTTCGCGGTTTTTTAATGCTTTTTTTATTGCCGCCGTGCCTCTATACGTTTCGCCGTTATTTGTCAACGCTTCAATTAATTGACTTTCAGTTAATTTTTTTGCGTCTAAACTTCTATTGCAAAATTCTTCCATACAATTTATGTTGCTTTGTCCGACTGCCGTTATATTATTTAATTGCGTGTTTACAAAATCTGCGATTTGTTCATTTGTATAATTTTTATCGGAAAATAGTTTTAGACTTACTGAAAATCTAAATTCTTGTGTTGGAAGTCCGTTTTGTTCTGATGTTTTTAATTCGGTTGGTATTTTTTTCATTGTGCAATCCTTTTTAATTTATTTACTCAATTAAGAGTATGTATAAAGATAACATTAATTGTGGGAGTTAGTCAAATGTTAATTGTTGTTTTGTTTGCAATTTTGCTGTATTATTTCCCGCTGTTTTTCTCTTTCAAGTATGCCGTGTATCAATTCATCTTTGTTAATTTTCCAAATACTATCAAAGATGAAAAACATAACTAAAAAAACGGTTAGTGTTGCTATAAACAGCGTTTTTAAGTGGTTATCTTTCATTTGTTTAAGAGTCCTTAATTTCGTTTATTATTTCGATGTTGTTTTGCATTCACCGCAAATAATAGCTAAATTGTTTTCTGTTGGCATCTTTTATTCTTCTACTTAATATATAACGATAAAAGTTTTGAATCAATATCTGCCGTTGCATTTCCGAGTGCTGTAAATTTGAATTTTGTTCTATTACTGAACATTGTTATTTTGTTGCCGCTTGCTAGATAAATTTCAACTTGCAAGTTGCTTTCCGAACCGTCCGCAAAATCAGTTATGACAATTTGTTTTACGGATGCTTTTTCAATTGTTGTTTTTATTTCATCTGCCATAATTTTATAATTCAAGGTTTGCAATAAGCAATTGCAATAATACTTGATACTGTTGTTTTGTTTGAGTATCAAGATTATTTGCATTTGCGCTAAGATTGATTGACATTTTAGCTAACTCAATTTCATTAGCTATTTTCTGTTGCCGTGCTATTTGTCGCAAACTTTCGGCGATTTGTTTTATTGTCTTAAACATCTCTTTTCCCTGTGTTTTGAATAATGATCGTTTTCGACGCATTTTTATTTTCTAGCATTCTTTCGATGCTAGAGCGAATTTTCAGCCAGAAAATTTTTCCTTGCGGCGTTGTGTGTTTAATGAACGAATCAATATATTTAATTGATTGCTTTTTATCGTCGTCGTTAGTTCCCTGTAAAGTTTCTAAAACTTTTTCGGTTGCTAACTCAAGTTGTTCTGTCATATTTTTAACCGTCCTTAATTTTGTATTTATTACCTAAGTAATGGAACGATTATAGCACAAAAGAAAACCGCTTGCAATAGTTACTTGCAAGCGGTTTGTTTGGCGGGTTAATTGAGCGGGTTAATTGGGCGGGTTAATTACTTTTGTTCCGGTTCGTTTTCCGGTTTTTTATCCGCGCCTTTGGCTTTAGCTTTTGCCGCGGCTTTTTCTTTTTTGAGAACACCTTCAAGACGTTTAATTTCTTTTCCGATCTCAAAAATTTCATCGTTCTGTTTATTAGTTGGCGACCATAAACCGTCAATAACTTGCACGGTTTTATAAATTTCGGTGCGTTTCTTAAGCGCGTTTTGCAATTTTGTTGCAGTTGGTAAACCACGCATCGAAGTTGCGGCGATTGCGGCGGCAACGATCTTTAATAAATCCCAACCGATTTTTGAAACCGTGATCGTTTCCGTTTCGTCGGATTCGTCAAGATTTGTATCCGTTGCTGTCAAAATCGCCTGTTTCATATCGTTTGCGCTCGGTGCTTTAACTTCCGGTTTTGCTTCCGAAGGCTCACCGCCATTGTCGCCGCCTTCGCCATTGTTTGAACCTTCGGAGTTTTCCGCGCCGTCTAAACCACTCGCGCCGCCAACCGCGCCCGCGTCTGTTTTGCCTTCGGACTGTTCGCCCGTTTGATCTTTTAATTCGTCTTTTTTTTCTTCAACTTTTTTATTAGCCATTGTTTTTGTTTTCCTTATATTTTTTTATTTACTGTATTAACAGTATTTATTAATTATAGTTGATTTTAGTCTAAAGTCAACTTGTCGTTTAAGAAAAAATTAGTTGTTGCGATGTATTTAGTAATCAGTTTTTGCACTAATACAAAATCAATAATTTTTTCGGGATTGCGAAACGTTCCGACGCTTTGATTGTTTGCCGTATCTGTAACAGAAACCCAGTCATCGTTTCGCCTAATTTCGATGTTAATATTTGCAATTTGATCTTTCATAAATTAAACCTTCCTGTAAATAAATTTAGACTTATATTATAGCACACAAAAAAAATCCTTGCGGTTAACAAGGATAAAGCCGAAGCAAAAAATTATGTTAATTATGGTTGAAGGGAAAATGTAATCGGCGGGAAGGATTGCAACCGCCCCGCCGAAATTGCAGAGAGTAATCAGATTATAGATTTTGCTCGATCTGCACTATTAAGAATAACAAAACGGACAAGTGAGCGCAAAAGCTGAAATATTATATTTAGTAATGAATCAATAAAAGTAAAAGTATATTTGCTAATTTATAGCTTATTACGTTTGCTTTTTACTAATGTCAAATCATATAAGGATTTATTATATCTAATTTTTTGACTTCCCTGTTTGGCTCGGTTATACTTTCTATACTGTTAATTCAGTAAATCACAAATTACAGCTTAAAAAGGATTGCAATCAATGAATAAAAAGACTTTCTTTAATTCGCCTGACTTAACTAATTTAAGTGGCGTTCAATTGTCGGAACTTCAAACACAACTAGAAGACGAGTTATTACAACATCAAGATAACCTTGATTATTTTGAATTGTTAGACGAACTTACACAGGCGCAAGCTGTTGAGTATGTCGCAATCAATAACGCGCTTTTGGGAACTGAAAGAAACCTTGATTTAGTTAACCGAACTATTGAATCAAAAAAAAAAACTGAGAGTGACTGTTTAATACAGGAAAAAGGGCGCAACACGTTTGCGCTTTTTTTCGTGTGTTAAAACGCGGGTTGCGATACCGAAAACGCGAAACCAAATACAAAAACAAAAGGAAAACACAATATGAACGATTTAATAAAACAAAACGAAAACACGAAAACAGGCTTAACAGTTGCGGATTTAAGTAGTTTACCAACTACGCCAATTCCGACAGATGAAAACGGCAATTTTATGCCGCGTAATCGGGATGAATTTGAATTAGTTAGAGAGTTGTTGCAATCTGAAAAAGAGATTGAATCTCTAGCAATGCCGAAATTCAAAAGCAATAGACTTGCCGCTGACGCGACGGTTTTCGCTTTGCTTGATGCGTGGGTTATCTCTATACCGGATAAACGCAATGCTAGAGTTGGCGAAGTGCCGCCAATGAAGCAAGTTGTCTGTTTTCAGATAGAATTAGCAGACGGTGAACAGGGAATTGTGATGAAAGACGGCAACACGGTGAATTTAAGTTATGCTGACTTTTTCGGCAAATGGAAAGCGGCTGGAATGCCGCGCCGTAAAGACAATATGTGTTTTGTTGAAGCAACTTGGTTGCCGAAACATTCAGACAATCACCCTGTAATTTTACAAGCCGCGCCCAAACAAGTTAAAACAGTTAATGCTAAAAAAGTTAATTAACTAATTTTTAGAGGTTTTTCCGCTTGCACCTTTAAGCAAGCGGTTTTTTTTCGCGCTCAATTTTTACGTTATGGCTAACCTTCAAAAACTTGCTGTCTTAATCAATGATTTAGGCGGGTATGATGTTGCAAGCGATGCGTTAGGAATAGACGAAAATATTTTGCATTATGCTGTTGAAGGTAACGCGCTTGACCGCATACAAGATGCCCAGTTAACGAGCGCATACGCAAATTTAGAATTAGATAACGAAATACAAAACGAATATGGAATTGATTTTGATAATATTGATACCGTTGCGGACGACCTGCAAACGCTTGAATTTTTTACGGGTGATATAGAACGCGCTAACGACATACGCGAATTAGTTGCAGACGGTAAAATAGATTTAGATGATGTGCAATCAAATTACGGTTTATTTGCAGACCTTAACGAACGGCATCAAGATAAGTTAATTGAGTTTATAAAAGACGGCGGCGATGCTAGAGAATTTTTTGAGGCTTACGAAAACGATGGCGATATTTGGGACATAGAAGATTCTGACTTTTGGGAATGGTATCGAGACACATTTTATAGTGATTAATTATGAGTCATTTAAGTAAGAAATTTGAAAAACGTTGTATGTTTTGTCAACATTGTAATATGCGTTTCTCTTTTTCCTCTCAAAACAGTAAAGATTTTGAAAAAGCAAATAAGGAATTAAAAGAGCATATAAAATACGATCACAAACAAAAAGATGTTGCAGATAAAATAGAAAGTAAATTTTAATTATGATTGATAATATAAAAGCAATACGCGGCGTAACTTATTTAGGTGTAAACTGGAACACGGTTTATATTGTAAATTGTTCAATAGCAACGTGCCGTTTTAAGGTAATCGTTGAGCAAGGCAAAACACATTTTCATATTGTAGCTAAAAATAAAGAAGAAAGTTTTATCGTTGTTATGTTTCTTTTGCTTATCGGTTTCGCTGGCAAGGTAAAGTTGTATAAACATCGCTCTATTATCAACAATCAAAAATTTCAAATGTGTTTACAGCTTAGATAATCAATGAAAACTTTTGTTGCCATTTCAACCGAAATTTACAATGATAAGCTAATACTTGTTAACACAAGTTGCGGCTTATCATTATTTAATGAAAGCGGGTTAGAGTTTGGCGATGTAATAGAATTTTTATTCAACCTAAAAAAACAACGTCTTAACCGGAAAGAAAAAGTTGTTTTTGTCTGCTTTGGTTTTTCCCGTGATAATGAATTTATTTTTTCTGGTATGTCTAAAAATTCCAAAGACAAACTTTTTCAATCTCACATTGTTAAAAAAGAACTTCATTACTTAGAATCGGAACAAGAACGCCTTGACGAAATTTTTTACAATGCGGATAAAGAAACGCAGGATTTTGAGCAAGCGGATTTTGACAGATACGTTAATAAACTAGCGCAAATTGAATTACTGGAGGTCAAACACAAAGATTACAAAATAGACCTTGCAAACGGAAAACGCTTGACAGTTCGTAAAAATAAAGAAGCGATTAACATTTATGATATTTACGGTTTTTTTAAGCCTAGCAGTTTGAGAAAAACGGCTAAGTTGTGGCTCGGTCAAGATATTGCTTTACTTGAAAGAAACTTACTTTCACATTTACCGGAAATAGAAGCATTAAAAATTTACTCTGATATTGAAGTAAAAACGATTGCGGAAATTGCAACCGCGTTAAATAAATCGTTAGTAGATAACGGCATAAAATTACAACGTTATCACGGCGCAACGGCTATTACTTCACAGGCTTTAACACAAGCAAAAGCAAAAGACTTTTTTCATAATTACCGATACAAGCGACAGCTTTCGCCCGAATTATATAACGCTTGTTATGGCGCATACTTCGGCGGGCGTGGCGAACAACTAAAAATAGGCACAATCGAAAACGTTAATATTTACGATATTAATTCGGCTTATGCTTACGCTTCCCTGTTTTTGCCGACGATGTTAAAACGCCCGCGTTTTTCTCGAAAGTGGAAACCCGAAATGTTTTCGTTATGGTTTTGCGAGTTTGATTTATCAGGCTCAGATATGTATTACGGTTTATTACCGTATCGCTTTAACTCGCAAACTATTTGGAAGTCTAAAGGGCGCGGCTATTACTGGCAACCGGAAGTAAGTTTTTTACTTGCTAATTATCCCGAACATATTACGGTTAAGCACGGTTACTTTTTGCAGTATGAGCAAGCACCGTTTACAACTGCAATACAAGATTTGTATAATTTGCGCCAACAATTAAGCCGCCAAAATTCGCCGCTTGCTAAAGTGTTAAAGATTGCGCTTGCTTCTATCTATGGAAAGTTTTGTCAACACAATGGGCGCGGGCATTATTATAATATGTTTTACGCGGGTTTTATTACTTCGTTTGTTAGAACAATGTTGTTAAACGCCGTTAAAGGAAATGAGCGCGAAACGGTTTGTTTTTCAGTCGATGCGATACATACAACGGCACATTTAGATTTACCGATAAGTGACGATTTAGGCGATTATAAATTACTACAAGTTGATAAAGCAACGTATATTGAAAACGGAGTTTATAAACTTTATAAAGATAACGAAGTAATTAAAACCGCATCGAAAGGTAGCAGGCATTTTAATTTTGATAGAGCTTTAGACGAACTTAATAATAAAAAACAATATTCGGCGTTAATTGAATTTTTTATCGGACATAATATTTTTACGTCAAACGCAATCAGACATAGCAAGTATTTACAAAACTTTGCAACAGATAAAACGTTAATGCCGTTAGACACAAGGGCGAGATTGTTTGATGTTTTTGAGTGTGATCTAAACACAGGTTTTGTTGATTCACGCATATCAACTTTTGATAACGGTTTACCTAGTGGTATTTATAAACACTCTGACTTTAAGGATGCTGACGCAGGATTAGATACAATTGAGGCTCGGAGAATATGACAATATTTTATTTTATAATCGAATCTATTATGTTTTCTATTTGTGTTGGTTTAGTTATTTGGATAGGTGTGTTACTTCCCTTTCCTTCAACCGAACACGTTTTTTTAACTGGCTTGCTTTTGCTTTATTGCGACAAACAGATTAACACAATAATCAAGTTTGTTGATAAATACATTTATGAGTAAATTAGCATCATTATTTGAAATAGTAGAATATAACGCAGAACGTAAAGGGCGCAATAAAGATGTTAACGCTTTTCATAAAGTTTGGTTATATTATGTTTATATTACGGGTTGTGATAGAACAAACGATAATCTTTATTTGCCGCAAAGTTTTGGCGAATGGTCAGAAACTGAAAGAAACCTTTCTAACTGTTAAAAATGATTCAAGTATTTACAAACACAACCGCTAAAGATAACGGCTTTATTTTCGAGCAACATTTATTTTACAACTTCGTTAAAGTTGGTGTTGCAAGTGTCTTTAATGTTTGCGACGATAAGTTGCAAGCAGACATTTTCAATTTAGGTTTTGCCGTGCGTGATATTATTGCAAACGATAAACGTTTCGGCGGTTGTACCGTTCCGTCAAAACAAATGCACAATTACGACAACGAAACGAGACAAGATTATTGGACAACTGCTTACGATAAATATATTTACTATCGGTTGCCTTTGGAACAAAAGCCGCCGATAAAGATTCGACGCATTGCGGTTTGTTATACCGATAACCTGCGTATAAAAGACTTACTATTAAACCCTGTATTAGCACAGAGAAACCGAATAGCCATTGAACGCATTACAGGTTTAATAGATGCAAACAAAATTACTGTTGTTGGTGCGAGCGTGGAAATGATGCAAGACAAGAACGCATTAAGGCAATTAAAAAAAATTTATGAATAACAATTATTATATAAAACAAGCTGTAAAATGTTGGTTATTATGTGAACGATCGCCTTTTATACATATTCAGATACAAGCCTATAAAATGTGTATTAATTATTTAATAAAATATCTTAATGCGAAAGCTAAATAATATAAATTGTCCACATCGTTTACAAAAAGAACGCGGTTCCTTTATATTCGGTTATATTTTACTTGGTTTTAGTTTGTTTTATTTAAGGCAATATATTAATAAATAAAAATATGAGTAATAGCGTAAGAATTTCTTTTAGCAAACAAGTAGATATTATTTATTGTGAGGTATGCGGCGATGAAGCAGAAATACCGCTATTAATGCCGCGTAAAGTGTCTAAAGTCGACAAGCAAATGTCTAAAGAAAAAAAGATAATTGAGTTTGCTAAGTGGCATAAACAGAAATGCAAAGCGGAAACGAATCATTTATTAAGTAAAGAAAATAGAACTAAGGGATAATATGAGAGTAGCACTTTTACAAAGACATTTAACGTTAATTTTAGGACAAGTTAAAAATAAAGATAGTAGCAGTTTAGCTTTGTCTATTCGTGTATCTAATGAATTATCTTTCCAAGATAAAACGTTAAAATCGTTGCATAACGATCTGCAAGATAAAGTTGACTTTTGACTTAAAGATGTTTCGAGTAAGATAAGAAAAGAACACGTTAAAAACGCATTTAATAAAATAACTGCTTACTTGTTTGAGCAAATAGAACTAGAAAAAGATTATCAATTAAACATATAAACCTATGAAAGCTAAAGATTACACAAATGAAAACTTGAAATGTCCAAAATGTGAAAATTATATTACCCAAGTGTTAGATTCTCGGTCAAACGCCTTGGGGCGTAAACGACGGCGCGCCTGCTCTGAATGTCAATACAGGTTTTCAACTATCGAAATAATGCAAGATAACTTGGATGAAATAATGAAAGAATTAAGCGCATTAAAAAGAATTAAAGAGTTAGTCATTGAAATTCAAAATATAAAAGGCTAGGGTTACAACTCTAGCCTTTTATATATCATTAAACGCGGTTTTAACAACCTTGTTTGATATAAATTATTTTGTCCGTAAATATTCGTAAAACTCTTTTAATCTTACGTTTATAACGTGTTCGCCTTGCTCGGTCAGGTTGCCGCTTATGTCCTTAAACCGTGCGAAAATATCAGGCGCGATAAATGACAGCATATTAACTAAATCGGGAAATGCCGAGTTTTTGCAACTATCGACTATCATAGGTACATATTTAGGAAAATCGGCGGCTAATGTTTGAATCATTTCGTTATCGTCGTTTATAGGGTTTTCGCTTTCCAGTTCTTCTACAATGTTGTCAATTACGTTTCTCATATCTGCTATCCGTTGTTGTTGTTCTAACACCTGTTGTTCGGGCGTTAATTGTTGCTGTTCCGGTTGTTCCGGTTGTTGCGGGTTGTTCGCCGTCTGTTGCGGGTTGTTATTTTGCGGTTGAGGTATTAATTTAGATGCGGCGATCTGTGAAAGAACAGTGACTAAATTTTGCCCTGTTTGCATAATTTTTTCGTTATCTAAAATCTTGTCATACCAATCTTTTTCCTGAATGCTTTGATTGCTATTAAACATCTGAGAAAAACCTTGCGCCATTGTTTGCATTACTACTTGCTGTTGCATTACGTTGTTCATAATTTGTCCCGCATCAAAAGTAGGGTTTTCTTTTTCTTTAGGGTTTACAATATCATTATACAATTTTTGCTCTAACGCCTTTTCAACAATACTTTTTTCTTTTGGCGCGTTCAACGCTTGAATTGCCGCTAGAGTTTTATCGTTTGATGATTGTATTAATTTACCTAACTCGATGAAAGCACTTGCTAACTCGGATTTATTGCCGCCGTCATTTTCAATAAACGGATTAGCAATAATTACATTGCGAGCAACAACCGCGCTAAATATCGGTTGATTAACAGTTTTACCTTGCACCTTTATTGTTTCGACTGTAATGAGATTTTGAAGCGGCTTGTTATCGCGCCCGAACGCAATAAGAGTAAAACGTCCGCCGCTATTATTATTTCTCTTTTGCAACATTTCAGGAAAGCGTAATGCATCGCGTAAGTTAAAGCTAAATAAACCGACTTGCATTCGTTGCCCGCAATTTGTTCTAAAATCGTCATCTAGTGAGTCAGGTTCGCGGATAACTTTAATTGTAAAGCTGTCTTTTTCATTAAATGGTTTACTTTCCGATGTGTAACTGAACTTTACTTTTTCAAAAAATTCATCAATTTCATCTTTAGGGATTTCGTCAACTTCGCCTTGCATTGATAAATCAATGTCTTGATTGTTAAGGTCAAAAGTTGACGATTCTGTAGTAACATTATTAGCTGGTGTATTTTCATTTAATTCCACATCCTTTGTGTAAGTTTTAGTTACAGTCGTTTCGCCGTTACTGTCTATTTTTTCAACAATACGTGCGCGTGTTTTCGTTGAGTCTTTTTGTTCGTGTTCTTTATCCGTTTCTTTAATTACTGCCATAATTTATTTATTCCTTTTTGTGTAGCAATTCATTTAATTGTATTGCGGTTCGTTCCATTTCAATAGTTACGTTTATATGCGCATAATATATTGAAGGCTGTTTTATTGCTTCTCTTGTTAAAAACAAACCTTTTTCAATTATCGCCTCAAGTCTTACAACTTCTTTTTCTAAGTCAAGCAAAGTAAGTAGATTGGAGTTGTAATCTTTTTTTTTCTTTAACTGATTTATTAGATTAATCGCTTTGCTCATTATTGTTGTACCCTTGATCGTTATTTTTAGCCTGTGTTATTAACGATATTAAAACCTTTGTAACATTTCCTTTTGTTGTCCCATTTGCGTGATACTTTAAGTATCGCATTAAATGCGGGGGTAACCAGCATCTTAAAGGCAATGCGCCGTTTTGTGTTGCCTTTGGGCGATCTAAAGTATTAAATTTTCTTTTTCTCATAATGTTTAAGATTAGTAAATATTATATCTTTTTAGAATCTAAAAAGCAAGTAAACCTTTGATTTTACAGGCATTTACGCGATTTTTCCGGGTAGAAATATTATAATAATAACATCTGATCTTAGATTCATTTGGACATATTGAATTTAGAATTTCCTGTAAGTAGTTGAAAACAAAAGATTTATAGATTTGCTCGATAAACGCCCTGTAAGCCGTTTTTATTTCAAATAGGTATCACAGCATAGGGGAATCTTGACCGCTTAAAAATATTAAGTCTTTTGTTTTCAACAATTAAAATTTTTAGACGATCAAAAACAGGTCAAAAACGCTATGGAACTTTACCAATACGATAACAGCACAAACGCGGCAAAGCGTTCTTTTGTGCGTAATGGTAAAGACGGCAACAAAGATGTTGCCTACCAAATGGTGAGATTAACGCGTTTAACCGCTCAAACTAATAAAGCATTTCAAGATTTCGTTAATCGTCTTTTTATTGAATCCGGTTTAGATTATTATTCGCCCGCCGCTAAAAAGTTTCAAGTAATCTTTAATTTTGTTAAAGAGAACGTGCGTTATTTACCTGATATTGCGGGTGATATTGAAAGTATTAAAACGGCTGATAGAACACTTTCAGACGGCTACGGCGATTGTGACGATTTAAGTATTTTATTTGCTTCTATGTTAGGTGTTGCGGGCGTGGAAAATGTTTATTTTATTCTCGCTAATTACGGCAACAATAGCGCGGCTTACTCTCATATTTACGTTATCGCAAAAGCAGACGGTAAGCGTTTTGTTTTTGACGCGGCGATACCTAATGGAAACCTAAACGATGAAGTTAAACCGAGTGAAGCGATTGAGATAAACGTATTTCAAAACAATCAAACAGATACGCCGTTAGGTCAAATTAAAAAAATCGAATTGCAAGCAAAAGATATTTACAGACAATCTTTAGACGTTTTACCTTTTGCCGCGTCGTTTTTGCCGCTTAGCTTTTTTGCGGGCAAAGCATTAGACGCGTCAAGTAGCATTGCGGCTTATGCCGCTAAAAATGGGCGGTCTATTAATAAAATAGGTTCCGACATTAACCAAAAGTTAGATGAAATTATTGTAAGTTTAGTGAATCGTCAGATTGCAGTTGATTACGCAAAGGTTGTTGCAATGCAACTTGCGGCTCACTTGTCTGCATACGAACCACGCTCATATGAAAAAGAAGCATATAAAGTTATAAAGCAGTCTTTATTAACAAAATTGCAGTTTATTAATAACTATAAAAATATTTCCGGTTATGGAACCGAATTAAATCAAAAAGCAATGCTTGCAATCGGTTTTGCAGGGGCGGCTTATATTGGTTATAAGTTTATTTATAAGGAGAAAATTAGAAATGGCTAGTGATTTTCCAGTGTCGGGGTGTTATACAGATATTACTTGTACGGGTGGGATGCGGTGTAATGGTAACTGTGTTGGGGGTAATTATCCGTCCAATACAAACTTTCCTGTTAAGGTGAACACCAACCCGAATGGACAGGTTTTAGTGACAGGCGGTCAAACAACGTTAGATAAAATACTAGGCACGGCTTTAACTAGCCTTGCTTTACTGAAAAATGCGTCTTATATTCCGACAACACAACAACCAAACCAACAGCCGGATTTTAACGCGATTTTACAGCAACAACAGCTTTCCTTACTGCAACAACAGCAACAAACGAATACAGGTAAGTTTGCGGACGGTTTGCAACAGTTTGTTTCGGAAAACTCTACGATGCTTTTAATAGGCGGTGCGGCTTATCTCTTATTTGTTTCGGGACGTAAAAAATAATGGCAACGCGTTCGTTCAATAAGTTTGGTCGCCCACCTGTTTGCGGTTATTTTGAAATAACAAATGGCATTTGTGAAGCAACTTATGTACCGCCGCCGATTAGAGATATACCTATGGAAACTTACACAGGCGGCTTGCAACCTATACCAAACACACACGCGCCGATCAATACGCCTGTTATAACAAACGTGCCGATTAATACAGCAACGATTACACCTGTTGTTACTCAAAACCCTGCCGGAACAACAGTTATACCGCTTGAAACACAACAAACGAATATTATCGAAGTGTTAAAAAATAACCCGCTTTTAGTAATAGCAATTACAGGTGTTTTAGTTTTAGTTTTGAAAAAATAATTACGGAGTAAATTTATTATGGCAATGAAATTATTAGGCGCGAACAAATTTGGAAGCGTTCAGCAACCTGCTTTTAACTGTTTTCACGGAAACCCGCGTCAAGACAATTACGGCAATTGGTATTGCGCACCGCAAACAACAAATACGCCGATTAAAATTCGTAACGCGGGAAGTCCTATGTCACCGCTTAATTGGATTAAATCTAATCGTTTTGGTGTTGGCTCAACGGTTAATACACCAAGTGCTGACACTCAACAACCTACGGTAATTGTTGACCCGCCGCCGACTACAATGACAACAACGGGTTTTGATTTACAGTCGTTTATTTCGGATAACAAATGGTTATTAGCG
>Ga0207701_10004462_pt1 | contig 14217 bp, 10 predicted proteins | sample KBSSwiSSwithPhiX_FD_184294 | JGI IMG/M metagenome (GOLD analysis project Ga0207701, IMG submission 184294) | Switchgrass rhizosphere bulk soil microbial communities from Kellogg Biological Station, Michigan, USA, with PhiX - S5 (SPAdes) (version 2) | ecosystem: Environmental > Terrestrial >... | reverse complement strand
GTGGCCGATCGCTCCTTCGCTGGTTTGGATGGGGTAGCCGCTAAGAGCCTGTGTGCTTTGCAGATGAAGATCGTCACTTGCTTGCTTACTCGGCATAAGTGGCGGCGGCGACGCCTCGGGGAAACCGTTTACGCCCCACGTTTCGAGCCCGTCCCAGTATGCTTGATATTGTAGCGAGACTGGCTTGTGCGACTCAATCGCGGGACTATTTTCAATCTGTTGTCGAGTCAGATTCACAAGCAGGCAGTCGGCGTCTTGAGGCAGGTTTCCGAAAGCATGAGGAGGAATCAGCACCAACCGGCCCGATAGCCATGAACCCGTGTCCGCGACAACATAGCGAATACCCCATTGTTGATCATTAAAATAGAAGTCCTTCACATGGCCGATGTCGCCGTCAGAAGCGCCGAGCTTTTTTCCGTAAACCTCCCTAAGGCTTCGCAACATAACTTTATCCTTACTGGACAAAGGTTTGATCTATCCAGACCGTGCGACCAGATACTTAAATTCGCAAGCGCCGGCCGTCATCTCTGCGCTTCATTAGAAACTGTCAAGGTTTCCGACGTACTTCACGTTTTATTTAGTTACTGCTTTTGATGGCGTCCCCACGGCCACATCCCTGGCTTTAGGCGAAATCTTAGGGAGCAAACGACTGTGTCGGGCTCAACGGTGCGGAGAGGTAGTCCTTGGAGACCGTGCTAATTCATAAAACACCGGCTGGGTTAAGTCCCCGTTTTAATTCCTGACTCCCCGCAGTCGTTGAACTTCTTTTCTAATAGCATGCGCGGGCTGTTTCTGCCTGTTAGACTTTAGTCTTATATGGGGGATCCGGTAATTAGGGGCACCAGGCTCGATCTGCGATCTCTCGCGAATCGCCGCTTCAAGTTATCTCCTTCTCGTTAGGGATTGTTGACCATTTGCGGCGCAGGGTTGTTCGCTTCAAGCTGTGCGCTGACTTTTGGAGGCCAGAGGCAAGCGCTTCAATTTGCGTCCGCTGCTGGACTAATTCCTGCTCTAACTGCGCGATGGTTGCTCTTTGTTCTTGCACTGTGCGATGCCCTTTGAGAACTCATTGAGCAACATAGCGTTCACCACATCATGCGCACAGTGTAGGGGTTTCCTTCCTTATCGGGCAGCACCAGCGCGGGATTAACCTTTGCGACTTCTTCCGCAATCAAACCAAATTGCGGTGTTTCCTTGATGAGCCCTGATTTAGTACGACAAATTGATAATAAAACCGAACAATAATGGGAACTTAGTTTTGCCGTTACCGTAGAACGATGTGAAAGCCGTATCGGAGGCGCCCGATTCAATGACTGCGAGTAACCTTGCCATCGAGTCCGTACGTGGTTTATCGCTTTCCTCATTAGATGGCATTCCACAATCGATGGAATTTGACCTCTTCAAAACACTCGACGGCCTAATCGATAGCTGGTGTGAGCGTCGGGCACTCTGTCCACTCGCCTACTTGCTGCCCGCGTACCCAGGAGTCTTCGTGCACACTGACCAACAGTTTCACTTGCTCGAAGCGTTGAAAAACCTGAATAGGTTCTGTCTTGATCATCTCACGCTAGAAGATTTACGCCTGGTTACGCAGGCACTTAATTTCCTCGACGAGCGACTTCGGACACGAGTCATCTGACCAAGAAGCGGTGGCCAAACCTCTGCGCGGCTCTGATGCCGATTCCCGCTCCAGAAAAGCAGTCAACTTCTCATCGGCGTGCGCAACGAGACGTTTTCCGTTGTCGCGGTGTGGTCAGCATCGTTCACTCAATAGCTGGATACAAACCGCCCTCTCCAATTCCAGAAACGCTGTCAATATTTCATCGGCGTGTACCATGAACCGCTGGCCATCGTCGCGATGTGCGTCAACAATCCAGATCGTTCGCCCTTCGCGGTCGATAGCTGAGACCCAGCCCAAACTCCATCCGGCTTTGCTGAGATTGCCTTGTAGCTTTACTGATTGTTCTCCGCCACTGAGAGCAGGCGATCTTTAGGAAAATTCAGCTGTAGTTGCCGCGAAGAAACAGGGCAACGAACTGCGAGGGACCAGGTATACGGGGACTTAACCTGGCGCGGTGTCCACTTCTTCAGCACGGCCCCACTCCAACAACCGCCTCTCCGCACCGGTGAGTGCCCGCAGTTGCTGCCAGACAGTTTCAACCCAAAATCCTCGACTTTGTCAATGCGAAAACATTATCCAATGCCTAAATGATGTGCAGGATGCGCTGTGCTTCGCGTTTACGATGATGCTGGCAATGTGATCGAAACGCACAAGCACGCTGGCGAGTTTAAGGAACCCTGAGTATTCCTCGGCTGTCATTGATGACATCGAATTAGTACCAAAAGCGTAGATGAAACTCCGACATGATAAAGCGCCTCCGTCTAAAGGAACTTCGTTCCGCCGTTTCCGTAGAATGAGATTGGGAGGACGTGTTTCCTTCCCGCGCGACCCTACCTGCTTGGAGCTTGGCCGCGCGTCACGAGACACGTCGCAGCTTTCGATCTGCTTGGTTAAACGAAATCTCTCGTTCAAGATTCCCTTTCGAGTCCAGGACGCGAATCACAGCACCATGTGAGCGGCTGTAAAACTTGGCGTGGTCGATTGCGTCTCTGATTGCTTTTGACCCACGATACCATATGGGACTGTAGCGAAGGGCATCACTGACTAGATCAACACCATGTTTGTCAGCTCGTGGCCGAATTGTAACGAATGTCATGACAGCACGGGTGGCGTTGCCCCAAACAAGTTATGGCAAGCCGGAACAGGCAGGCGCTTTTTACAAAAAGTTGCTGGATCGCCTTTCCAGTGAGCCTGGAATGAAGTCAGTTGCAGCGGCGTGGTATATTCCGCTCAGCGGAAGTGAGATCGGTTTCACTTTCAACTTCGACGCTCATCCAGTGCCCCAAAGTCAACAGCCAGCGGCACAATTTAATGCTGTCACCGCCGATTATTTCAAAACGATGCGCGTTCCGTTGCGCAAAGGTCGCTGGTTCGCCGAGCGGGACGACAAAAATGCGCCGCCGGTCGCGATTGTGACGGAGGCTTTTGCGAAACAGTTTTTCCCCGGTGAAGATCCTATCGGGAAACGAATCATTGTGGACGGCTCGGTCGAGCCTGGCAAACAGCCCGTCCGGGAAATTGTCGGTGTGGTCGGCGACATGCACTTGATCAGTCTTAAGGTTCCGCCCAAGCCGCAGATTTATGTTCCATATCCGCAATTCGCCATTCCATCGCTGTCGATCTTTATGCGGACACAGGTTGACCCGGGTTCGGCGACTACGGCTCTGCGTCGGGCCGTCGGCGAACTCGACAAAGAGGTGCCAGTTTATCGACCGCGCTTGCTTGCCGACTACCGCTCACAGTCTATCGCAGAGCCGCGTTTAAACGCAATGCTGGTCAGTTTGTTCGCGCTCATTGCACTGCTTCTCGCTGCGGCGGGAATTTTTGGAGTGATGAGCTACTCAGTCACGCAGCGGAAGAAGGAGATCGGAATTCGCCTGGCTCTGGGCGCGCAGCGTTACGACGTGCTGCGTCTCATCGTCGGCCAGGGTATGCGCTTTGTTGGCATCGGCGTGCTGGTCGGCTTAATCGCCGTGTTCGCCTGCTCTCGTCTCTTGCAAAGTCTTCTTTTCGGCGTCGGCACGACTGATCTGAGGACGATGTTCATCGCAACTGTGACCTTGGCAGCAACCGCATTATGCGCCTGCTATATTCCGGCGCGACGCGCCATGCGCGTCGATCCGATACAGGCACTGCGTTCCGAGTGATTGGCTAAATGATTTTTGAATCCAAATTGGACCCTGGTTCCGTCTTTCTTCCAAAGGCGTTTGGGAGAACCCTTGCGTTGCCATCTGCTTTGAACATTGGTGCTCGTGTGTTGTCTCCTATTCGTCACCAAAACTAGTATGCATCTGCGTCTTCTAATCGCGTTCATCTTCGCAGGCCTCGTCGTTTCAGACGCTTTCGCGCAAGATAAAAGTCAGCCGACGGTCGAAGAATTGGTGGCTAAGAACATCGAGGCGAAGGGTGGCGCCGGCGCCGTGCGCGGTCTGGGAACCCTGCGACTTAGTGGCAAAATGCTGGTGAATGAAGGGCAAATTCAATTGGCCTTTATGCAGGTCAAGAAGCGGCCCGACGACGTGCGCACTGAAGCGTCTCTTCAGGGAATGACTCAGATCGAGGCGTACGACGGCAAGGAAGGGTGGAAAGTCTCACCATTCTTTGGACGCCGAGACCCCGAACGAATGTCAGCCGATGATGTCAAAGCGCTCGTGGAAGATGCGGAGATGGACGGGCCATTGGTTGATTGGCAGGCGAAAGGAAACAAGGTCGAATATCTCGGGACCGAAGACGTCGACGGGACGCCAGCACACAAGTTGAAAGTGACGCGGAAAAACGGGGACGTAAGTATCGTCTATTTGGATCCGGATCATTTTCTGGAGATTCGTGTCTTAACGCAGCGGACCAGACATGGCGCATACGAAGAACTAGAGACCGATCTGGGCGATTACGAAAAAGCCGGCGGCGTATTTGTTCCAACATCAATCGAGTTCGGGCGCAAGGGAGCACCGGACAAGCAACGAATCATAATCGATAAGGTCGAAGCCAACGTGCCCGTGGATGACACGATATTTCATTTCCCCGGCCTGATGACTCTCCCGCAACCACAGCGCTGATTAATAGATGAGGATGTTAAATAACCAAAAGCGACGCGAGGACGCGTGCGTACTCCGAAAAGTGTCGCGAAAACGAACAAACGTCGGCTTACATTTCGCACGCAGTGCTTTTGGAGTGCGAAGTGTCCTCGCGTCGCTTTCATTCCTGCTTCTCTGCATAATTTCTTGTTGGGCAGAGGAAGCGCCATTCAGCTCGGCAACCATCTCTGGCCTTGGAGCGCGCAACATAGGCTCCGCAACAATGAGCGGGCGTGTTTCGGCCATCGCGGGTACACGCGAGCCATCGGGCAAGATCACGCTGTTTGTCGGCGCAGCGAGTGGCGGCGTCTGGAAATCTGATGACAGCGGGACGCGATATCGACCGGTATTTGACGAGCAGGCTGTGCAATCGATCGGCGCGATCGGGCTGGATCCGAAAAACCCGAAAAATGTCTGGGTCGGAACTGGTGAATCGTGGACACGCAACAGCGTTTCGATTGGCAACGGGATCTACAAATCAACCGATGGCGGCGAAACATGGACGCATTCCGGTCTGGAAAAATCCGAGCGCATTGCAAAAATCGTCGTGAGCCCAAATAACAGCGACACGGTTTTTGCCGCGGTACCCGGGGCCCTCTGGAGCGATTCGCCCGATCGCGGTCTCTACAAAACCACCGATGGCGGCAAAACTTGGAACCAGGTCCTCAAAGGACCGAATCTTTCGACTGGCTGTACCGATGTCGCAATCGATTCAACAAATCCGGAGATCATGTTCGCAGCAATGTGGGATTTCCGGCGCAAAGGCTGGGAGTATCGCTCGGGCGGCGAAAGCCCCACCGCGCCATCAGCCAGCGGATTGTTTCGTTCTGCCGACGGCGGCAACACCTGGACGGAAATTACAGCGGAAGCAAATAGGGGCTTTCCGAAGAAGCCATACGGACGCCTTGCGGTGGCAATCGCACCTTCGGATGCCAAACGCGTTTACGCTTTTGTGGAGTCGCCCGATAGTGCGCTATTCGTCTCCGACGATGGCGGGATGACCTGGGAGAAGCGTGACAAAAGCCAATGGATGGTGTGGAGGCCGTTCTATTTCGCGAACCTGATTGTCGATCCAAAGAATCACAACCGTATTTTTAAAACTGATGGCTCACTGATTGTCAGCGAGGATGCAGGCAAAAGTTTCGCAGTGGTTGGTGGATTCGGCGGGATGCACGGGGATGTGCATGACGTCTGGATCGACCCGACCAACACGCAGGTCGTGTTTTCCGGCGACGATGGCGGGATGTGGTATTCCTACAACGGCGGCGCGAAATGGTGGAAAGCTGAAAACCTGCCAGTCTCCCAGTTCTATCACGTTAGCGTGGATGACAAAGATCCCTACCGTGTTTACGGCGGTTTACAGGACAACAGCTCTTTCGTCGGCGAATCACAACACCCCGGCGGCATTACCAATGCGCAGTGGGAAAACATGTACAACGGCGATGGCTTCTGGATGTTTCCGGATCCGGCCGATCCCGATTACATCTATGCCGAGTATCAGGGGGGCGAGATCGGCAGGGTAAATCGCCACACGCGCGAAGCTCGCAACATCAAGCCACGGCCGAATTACAAGGAAAAGCTCAGGTTCAACTGGAATACGCCAATCGCACTCTCGCCGAACGAAAAAGGGACAATTTATATCGGTGCTCAGTTTCTGTTTCGTTCGCGCGATCACGGCCAAACCTGGGAACGTATTTCGCCCGATCTGACAACCAACGATCCGGAAAAACAGAAACAGGAGCAATCGGGCGGCGTTACGGTGGACAATTCCTCAGCCGAAATGCACACCACGATTTACTCGATCAGTGAATCGCCCAAGGACAAGTCGCTGATCTGGGTGGGCACAGACGACGGCAACCTTCAGTTGACGCGTGATGGCGGCAAGACGTGGACGAACGTCGTTGGCAATATTCCAGGTTTGCCAAAAAATTCATGGGTCAGCTGGGTGCAGGCGAGCAACTTCAATGCCGGCACCGCTTACGCAGCGTTTGATCGACATACTGTTGGCGACATGGGGGCGTATGTTTTCAAAACAACTGATTACGGTAAGACCTGGACGCCGCTCGTCAGCGCTCAGGACGCCAAAGGCGTTCGAGGATATGCTCATGTGATCAAGGAGGATTTGGTCAAGCCGGATCTGCTTTTTTTGGGAACCGAGTTTGGACTTTGGATCTCGATTGATGGTGGAAAAAACTGGGCACAATTTAAAGGCAACCATTTTCCAGCAGTTGCCGTTCGAGACCTGGCACTTGCCCCGCGCGATAACGATCTGGTTCTTGCAACGCATGGCCGCGGGATCTGGATTATTGACGATATCACCCCATTACGGGCGTTGACGCCGGACTTGTTGAAGCAGGAAGTTGCGTTCGTCTCAGCGCGTCCTGTGCAACAACGCATCGAAGGCACAGGGGGATGGTCTACCGGTGATGCGGTTTTTGTTGGCGATAATCCGCCTGAAGCCGCGGTGATCAATTACTACCAGCGCGAGCGTCATCTGTTTGGAAAACTGAAGCTCGAAGTTTTGGATTCCTCGGGGCGTGTTGTCGATGAATTGCCAGCCAGCAAGCGACCCGGTCTGAATCGCGTGACCTGGCCAATGCGTGTGAAGCCACCGCGCGTGCCACCGGCCGCGCAGATTGCCTTTTCGGGAGTACGAGGTCCACGACTTGTGCCGGGCGAGTACATCGTGCGCCTCACCAAGGCCGGCAAGGTTTCGGAAACCAAGTTGACGGTTGGTCTCGATCGCCGGGCTAAATTCAACGCTGCCGATCGCAAGGCACAGTTCGACGCCGCCATGAAGGTCCATGGGCTCTTTGACGAGGAAGCTGCGCTAATGGACCGGATTATTGCCTTGCGCAAAGCGTTGGCGCAGAGCGGGGGAGCATTAGCCGAAAGCGATCCGCTTCGTAAGAACATCTCCGATTTCGATGGGAAAGTTGATGCAGTCCGCAAAAAAATTGTCGCAACAACCGAAGGAGGAGCGATCACGGGCGAAGAACGCTTGCGGGAGCACACGGACCAGCTTTACGGTGCGATTCTCAGTTACGAAGGAAAACCTGGCGGCTACCAGATCGCATACACCGACGCACTCAAGCGGGAATTGGGCGACGTGACAAAAGAGTTCGACCAATTGCTCGCCAAGGATCTGCCGGCCTTAAACGAATCTCTCAAAACTAAGGGACAGCAACCAATTCCAGCACCGTCACCCAGTATTGGCGCGACAGATGTTACACATGGTTCGGGTGGGGCGGTGGGCGGTGCAGGCCCTTTTCTTCCGGCCGATTTTCGCATTTCTCACTAAGTCGGTCAGTAGTGGCGACAGTGTTCTGGGTTGCTGGACGAATTTTTTCATCATGCTAGCTTGCATGCCATCGTGGGGGTATAGCTCAGTTGGTAGAGCGTCTCGTTCGCAATGAGAAGGTCAGGGGTTCGAATCCCCTTACCTCCAGCCCCGAAAACTTTCGGGGCTGTCGCGCCGAAGTCTTGCCGAAGGCGGCCTTTGTTGATTTAGCGAATCCAAACGCGGCGAGTTACGACTCGGCAAGCCACTCGATAATACGACGGGCGCGAAAGAACGATTGCAGGGAGCGCTTTCGCGTTTAAGGTGCGCTCTCCAATTCTTACCATGTTCCAGACGTTTCTTGCTCAGGCGCAAAGCGCGGCTCCTCAACAGGGGCCGGGCGGCGGCATTGGCTCATTTTTCATACCGCTGATTTTCATTTTCGTCATCATGTACTTTGTGATGATTCGACCGCAGAAGAAGCGGCAGCAACAGCAACAACAATTGGTGGCGAGTCTAAAAACCGGGGACCGGGTCGTGACCAATGGCGGCATCCACGGCTTAATCTCGAATGTGAAGGAGAATACCGTGCTGGTGAAAGTAGCCGACAACGTCAAAATCGAGATGGAGAAATCGGCCATCACGACAGTGCTCAAAGAAAGCTCATAGTTGAAAGCTGATGGTCGATAGTCGATGAAAGTTCAATCGCTAAATCGTTAAAATCGGAATGACCCCTGGGATTACATTTATTGTCGGGCTCGCGATGCTCGTCCTTTTCGGGTGGTATTTCGCCACCGATCAAGGGTTGCGGAAACGCTTGCTCGCCACAGCGCTCCTGCTGGTGCTCGTCGTCTTTAGCATCGCCACGATCTGGCCGCCCCAGAAGACGATCGCGCTCGGTCTCGACATCCAAGGCGGCACATCTTTCCTCATCCGACTGAAGGGCGGCGACAAAGAAGTGACCAAGGGCATGCTCGACCAGGCAGTCGAGGTGATTCGGAAGCGTATTGACGTTTTTGGAGTCAGCGAACCGATAATCAGTCCGGTCGGGAGCGATCGGATTCTGGTCCAGATTCCAGGTCTCGACACCGCCAAGATTCAGGAAGCACGCGATCAGTTGTCCCGGGTAGCGAAGCTCGAGTTCCGCATGGTTTATCCGGATAACGGCGAGCGATTACGCGAAATTGACCAGGGGAAACAAGTAATTCCGCCAGAGTACAGGATCGAAACTCATAAGCATCAGGGCGAGGGTGAAAAACCGGTCGAGGAACGATTACTGGTAAAAAAGAAAGCCGACTTGGCCGGTGATCGAGTTTCGAACGCGGGCGCCTCTTATGAGCGTGACGGCTGGGTAGTTCATTTGCGGTTCGATAGCGAAGGCGCCAAGCAGTTCGGCAACATTACGGCTGCAAACATTCATCATCGCTTCGCGATTGTGCTGGATGGGATCATCCAATCTGCGCCTGTGATTCAGGACGCCATTTATGGAGGCGACGCCCAGATCACGGGAAAATTTACCGAAGAAGAGGCGCGGGGTCTGGCAAGCGTGTTGCAGAACCCACTGCAAACGCCTGTGAGCATCGAGGAAGAGCGCAGCATCTCGCCTACACTGGGTGCAGACTCCATTCGGGCCAGCATTCTCGCTGGTTTAATCGGCCTGATCATTACCCTCGTGTGCGTGGGCATCTACTACAAAATTCCCGGTCTAGTCGCAAATCTAGCCCTGATCATCAATCTCATTTTGCTCGTCGGCGCGCTAGCGATGTTTCATTTCGTCCTCACATTGCCTGGCATTGCCGGCATTATTTTGACGATTGGACTTTCCGTGGATGCGAACGTCCTCATCTACGAGCGATTGCGCGAGGAGATGGCCCTTGGGAAATCGCTAAAGGTGGCGATCAACACTGCTTACGAAAAAGCGTTCAGTTCGATCTTTGACGCAAACGTCACGACGCTGATCACCGCGATCATTCTGTTCTGGCAGGCGCGAGGACCTGTAAGGGGCTTCGCCGTTTCACTCACGTTCGGTATTTTTGCATCGCTTTTTACAGCACTCATCGTGGGCCGCAACGCGCTTGGCTGGCTGGTCGACACAGGCCGGCTTAAACGCATCTCGATGCTGCATTTGATTTCAGCACAGAATATCAATTTCCTCGGCAAAGGCTTTATCGCGTGCATGTGCTCGCTCGCGCTGCTGATCGCGGGCGCAGGCGCCTTTTACCTGCGGGGCGAACGAAATTTTGGTGTGGATTTCCGCGGTGGCGACCTGATCACACTGAGCGCGCCTGGCAAGATTGATATCGGGCAGGTTCGCCACGCGTTAGAGCCACTCGGATTTGCCGATGCATCAATTCAAGAGTCCACGCAAGCCGGCAAGGGCTACATCACCATCCGCACGCCACTAAACACCAGCGACAAGGTGGAAAAGCAAATCATGCAGACGCTTCCAAACACTGGTTTTAAGGTGGAAGGCTCGGAACGCGTCGGTGCGCTCGTAGGCGGTGAGCTGGCAAAAAGCTCGTTGATTGCACTCGGGCTGGGCATTGTTGGGATTTTGATTTTCGTGACGTTCCGCTTCGAACTTGCTTTTGCCGTGGGAGCCATTGTCGCACTGTTGCACGACGTCTTCATGACGGTTGGCGTGTTCTCGCTTCTCGGCCGCGAACTTACGCTGACGATGATTGGCGCTGTGCTGACCATCGCCGGCTATTCCATTAACGATACCATCGTCGTTTACGACCGGATCCGAGAGGGTCTGGCCAGCGGGAGGCGCGGGACCATCGACGAAATCATGAACTCGAGCATCAACCAGACTCTGAGCCGAACCATTCTTACAAGCACCGTGACGCTTATTCCGATCCTGTGCCTGTTCTTCTTTGGTGGCGCGGTGCTGCGGGATTTTTCGCTGGCGATCATCATTGGCGTGATTGTCGGTACTTACTCCTCCATCTTTATCGCCTCGCCCATCGTGCTGTGGTGGACGCGCGCCCGCGGCGGTGGCGCGACGGCGCTGCGACGCGAAATTACCGAAAAAGCGGCAGCGGCCAATCCTCTTGCCCAGCGCTGAGCCATTTTCAGAGACTGGCTCTCGCGTCAATCGCTTCGTTGTAGCGGCAGTTTTGGGGGTCTTTCAGCCCTTTTTCGAGCAGATTTGACGGGGACGCCCGCCCCGAGTAGGCTCCCGCTCGCCGATTAGGAATCTATCGTTAAAGTCAGGAGTGATTAATGATGCCAGAAGTGATCGTTCGCAAAGGTGAGCCCGTCGATCGCGCGCTGAAGCGACTGAAAAACAAGCTGGATGCCGAGGGCATTCTCGAGGAGGTCCGCCGTTTGCGCGCCTTCGAGACGCCTTCGCAAAAGCACCGTCGCAAAGCGAAAGCCAACGCGAAGCGAGGCCGAACCAAGTTCCGATTCAATCCGTAAACTGAACAGAAGTTAAAAGTTAGAATGTTAGAAAGTTGAAAAAGGTTGGGCGGCGTAAAGCCGTTCCGATATTGATTTAACTTTTGACGTTCACCTTTTCTCGAAAAACCTCCTGATCGCGTCCACCAGACCGTCGATATCGTGTCGCTGAGCTTCGATGTCGATCTTCAAACCATGGTCGCGCGCAGTCTGCGACGTGATTGGACCGATGCTGGCAACTTGCATTCCTTTCGGCCACGGTATCCCGAGGGCGAGAAAATTTTCCACCGTCGAAGAACTGGTGAACGTGATTAAATCCGCTCCGTCTTTCGCCAGCCGTCCGCGCGCACCGCTAATGTCGCGCGTCTCGGGCACGGTCCGATAAGCAAATGCTTCGTCCACGATTGCTCCCAGGGTCGAGAGACCTTTCGGAAGCACATCCCGCGCTTTTTCGGCGCGTACCAAAAGAATCTTCAAATTTTCAACGCTTCCCTGTTTCTTGAACTCCCGCACTATCTCCTCGGCTACGAATTCTTTGGGCTGAAGATCAACGTGCAGATGAAAGTCTTTTACCCGTTGTGCGGTGGCCGGACCAATGGCGGCGATCCGGGCGCCGCCGATCTCGCGCGCATCGTCGTATAATTTAAAGAAGATATCGAAAAACCCATCGACACCGTTTGCGCTGGTGAACACGATCCAGTCGTAAATGTGTGCGTCCTGCACAAGCTCTGCGAATTCGCGCAAATCACTCGGTGGCTCGATTCGAATAGTGGGCAGTTCGATGACGTGGGCACCCAGCGCGCGCAGTTTGCCGCTTAACACGCTGGCTTGTTTTCTTGTCCGCGTAACGACAATTCTTTTCCCAAGCAGCGGGCGTGTTTCGTACCAATTGAGCTTGTCCCGCAACCCCACAACTTCTCCAAATACTGCTACGGCAGGCGCCGCGAAATCACTGCCGACCGCTTTTTGGGCAATATCTGCAAGTGTTCCGGTCAGCGTTTCTTGCTGGCCTGTAGTCGCCCAGCGAATCAATGCCACTGGCAAATCGCTGCGCACGCCGTGTTTCATCATTTCGCTCGTGATCGGTCCGAGGCGTTCCACGCCCATCAACATAACTTGGGTGCCGCCAAGTTTCGCCAGCGCAGCGTAATCGATTGCACTTTTCATTTTCGCCGGGTCTTCGTGTCCCGTAAAAAATGTGACATGAGAATTGTGCGCTCGGTGCGTGATGGGAATGCCCGCATACGCCGGCCCGGCGATAGACGAAGTGATTCCAGGCACAATTTCGAATGGAATACCCGCGTCCGCTATCCCCTGCGCTTCCTCGGCGCCTCGACCAAACACAAATGGGTCTCCGCCCTTCAACCGAACGACCTGCTTTCCTTCGCGCGCTTTCTCGATCAGCAACTCATTAATTTCATTTTGGCTGATTCGCGATTCGCCAGGCGTTTTACCAGCGTCAATAATCTCGGCATCGTCCCGCGCCCAGCCGAGCGTCTCAGGGTTCGCCAGATGATCGTAAACGATCACATCCGCGTTCTCGATGCGCTCCTTGGCGCGCAATGTTACCAAACCGAGGTCGCCCGGCCCGGCGCCAACCAGGTAAACCTTTCCACTCCCAATCCTGCTCTTGCTCGAGCTCATGCTCGCAACGCCTTCAACAACTGCGATGCCAAACGTTCACCCTGATCGTGAACGCCTTTCACTTCGGCTTCACATGGCTCTGTTGTTTGATCAGTAAACAATTGCCCTCTCAGTTTCATCTTGTCGTTCTCAATTGTCGCCAGCACGCCTACCGGACAATTACAGTCGCCCTGCAACAAACGGAGAAACTCTCGTTCGGCGCGCAAACAAAGCAATGTCTCCCGATCGTTCACAAGGTCGGCAATCCTCTTCATGGTTTGATCATCGGCGCGAACTTGAATCGCGATGATTCCCTGACCGCCTGCCGGCAGGAAGGTTTCGCGCGGAAGGATCTCAACGAAAAATTGGCCGCCGTTGAAGCTGATTTCCTCGAAAGCGGGCGATTGACTGAGGCGTTCAAGTCCTGCACGAGCCAGTACGATTGCGTCCCAATTGTTCTCGAGCAATTTGCGCAGCCGTGTCGGAACGTTCCCGCGAAGGTCGACAACTTTGAGATCTGCGCGTTTCCAAAGCAACTGGCGCTTTCTTCTCACACTACCGGTGGCAACAATAGCGCCGTGCGGCAGCGAAGCGAAACCGCCCGGATGTTTCGAAATCACCACATCATCCACCGGTGCACGAGGAAGAACTGCGGCGATTTCTGCGTCTGGATTCATTTCGCTAGGAAGATCTTTTGCGCTGTGGACCGCAATATCGATTCCTTGTACGAGAAGCGCTCGCTCGATTTCGACCGTGAACAATCCTTTGCGACCAGCCAGATGTTCGATCCGCTTGCCTTTATCGCCTTGCGTCACGATGATTCTCGTCTCGATTCCCGTGTCCGGTCGCGCCGCTTGAATTGCCTTTTCAACCAACCGGGCTTGCGCACGTGCCAGCTCACTGCCGCGCGTGCCCAGGATGATTTTTTTTGTCATCGCAGGAATGTAGCCTCCGATGGAGGGCAGGGGAAGCGTCCGGGGCCCTATGGCTGCGATGCGCGCAGCGAACTGTCGGCGACCGGCGGATGCTCCGTGTTTTGCGAAGCGCGACCCGGTTCCCACGAAATTTTCTCGAGGAAATCTGAGACATGTTCGGCAATGATCGCTTCGGCAGAAGCCATTTGTTGACGGCGCACGGTAAGCGACTGCTCCGCGACAGACCGCAACGCATCGATGTCGTAAAGGTACACGCCTTCCATTTCATTCACGGTAGGATCA
>Ga0207701_10004458_pt1 | contig 14220 bp, 22 predicted proteins | sample KBSSwiSSwithPhiX_FD_184294 | JGI IMG/M metagenome (GOLD analysis project Ga0207701, IMG submission 184294) | Switchgrass rhizosphere bulk soil microbial communities from Kellogg Biological Station, Michigan, USA, with PhiX - S5 (SPAdes) (version 2) | ecosystem: Environmental > Terrestrial >... | reverse complement strand
GACCTGCGGAGAGGTCAGGCGACACCAGGGAATCTGGGCGCAGCTTCTTCATGGGGCACCCCGAATGCGTTGACCATGAACGATACGGCGTGATAGAGACCGGCCAGCATGACGAGTTCGATGAGTTGCTCCGGCATGAACGCTGCGGACGCCTCTTGCCACGCCTCTTCGGTGACCCCGCTCGTGGCGTGGAAGCTCATCCGCCAAGCGGATGACGCAGGCCTCTTGGGCCGACCAGCAAGCGTCTGTGCGGCTTCCGTGCACCGTCGCGTGAACCTGCTCCGCTGTCCACGACGCCTTCTCGCCGAAGGCGGCCACATGGACGCCCCACTCGTATTCGGCTTCGCACAGTGCGCACGTGCGAAGGATCATCAATTCGCGCAGCCTCAGTGAGATGCTTCCTCGATCAAGCAGGCTGCCCGCCAGGAACCGCTCCAGCACGCGAGGATTGCGCGCCACCGTTCGGAAAAGGAGCAGGGGCGGGGCGCCGCGCATGATTCTGTCGAACGCGGACTGGACCTCCGCCGGATAGGGTGGGTCGATGGGAGTGATACGGACGCTGGGCACCGGCGGCTCCTCGTGTTGCTAAGGTTCGACATGCGGGGCAACCAGAGGTAGGCGACGACTGCCCGCGGATGTCCGCTGGATGGAGAGGTCAGGAGACGCGAAGGAACACCGAGGGCGCTGGGCATACGGGCCGCAGATCTCAGGAGCCGCGCTTCGAGCGCCTTCGCTGACCGTCCGATTGTGGTTCCGATCACTTGCGGTCCTCCTCGTACTGCTCGGCTCCGTCGATCGGTCTTAGCCACGGCTCGCGGCGCTTGATCCAGAGCTCATAGGTCGGCACGAGAGAGGTAGGAGCTTCCGAGAGGATCCCGAGCTTGATTTCTGCCTCTCGATCATCGGCAGAGAACAGGTGCGACCCACAGCGAAGACAGAAGCGTTGGCCCTGGAATTCGGCCGTTTCGCCAATGTGCTCGAACTGATCGACGGGCCAGACAGCATAGAAGGTAAAGGCCGAACCGCTCTCTCGCCGGCAGTTGGTGCAGTGGCAGATGCCGACGCGAAGGGGACCACCGCGAACCGAAATCTTCACCTGCCCGCAGAGGCATTGTCCCGAGAACATCATGGCCGACACCCATCCTGTCTGATGTCCCCCGCCCATGAAGCGGCGCGGAAGGCCAAAGGCTGCGAAGCCGGCTTTGGGCGGTTCGCTTGCATCAGCGTTGCCCATTTCAGCGAAGCCATGGGTCCTCCGCTCTCGGACTAACGGACAGGCAAGATTCTGCGCTTACGCGGTTAGACCGCCAACGCCGGCCAGGGAGAGCGAGAACGGGGACTTGGCCGCTCGGCGCGTTGCTCAGGCCCCTCAGATCGACAAGGCAGGCGACGCGTGCATCCGACGGAAACTGCTTGGGTCAGGCTGCTAGTTCTTCGGTGTACGCGCAAGGATCGCCTTGGAGTCCTCGAAGCCGATGGGCGCCGAGGTATGTTCGTGCACGATTCGAAAGACGTGCCCGGTTTCGCGAAGAACCCACGTGATCCGGTTCTCCAATGAGCGAGTGGGTTCACCCTGAGCAGACTCCGATGCATAAGTGACGATTGCGCTGACGGTGGCCATTGCCTGCTCAGCCGTGGTCTGCACCTCCGAGAAGCTCACTCTTACTCTTTCACTTCCCAAGGAGGTGAACCATCCTTCCACCGCCCGTTGCCAAGACGGTGCGTCCTCATACAGCCAAACACCCCATGCGTCGAAGACGCGCACGGTAGGGTGATAGAGGCGCATGAAAGCCTCCACATCTCTTGCGAACACTGCTGCCTCGTACGATCCAATGATTCGACGGATCTGCTTCTCGATGTCGCTCACAGGGGCTCTCCTCGACGGAACTTCTCGAGCGCGAGCGTACTTCGCTGGGACTTGTGTTGCCTAACGAGGAAGGTACAACTGCAGCAGCATCCTGGGCATAGCTCAAGGCCGCTACGGGTTCGCGCGCAAGACATCGCGCCAGTACGGATCACAGCGCGCCACGACCTCCGCAAAGCCCAACGGCTTTGGACCGGGCGAGCGATAGAGCCACTGGTCGACACGCGGAACGGGAGAGACCACCCGCGAGATGCCCGGGCGAGTGGCCGGCACCAGAGCCAGCACCAGGACGCATCCTGCCGCCAGACACGCCACGTCGGCCAAGGCGACCCTGCGATCGAAGGAAGCGAGTGCGGCTCGAGGTGCCGAGATCGCGAAGAGCCAAAGCGCGATGCACGCATACAACGTCCAGCGCGCGTGGTCGTTGGCAACACTGGCCAACAGCAAGTAGCCGGGAAGACCGGCCAGAAGGACCATCCATCGGTTGGCGCCCCGCCACGGCGCCAGCGCCAGTGCGGTGAGGGCGATCACGACGAGTCCCATCGTCACGTGCATCGACGCGGCGGGGTCTTTCGCGTTTGCGCAGATGGCGGCCTGAATGCCGCGGAAGCCTGCCAGCGCGAAGTACAGAGCAACTTCGACCGCCTCGTTGTTGCCCACGCGCTCGCGCACGCGTGTCGCGATCTCCGCGTTTGTCGAATGGGGCAGCCACTGGAATGCGAAATACACGGCAAGGACGGCTCCGAGGATCACGAGCGGAATGCGTACGCGCTGCCAAGCCAGATCTCCGCGCGACGCATCCCGCCACGCGAAGGCGGCAAGCAATGGCACGCCCAGGATGACGCTCGCCTCGTGGATGAAGAGCCCGAGTCCAACCGTCAGGGCGGCCGTCACGATATGGCCGGAGAGCCAAGCCAAGGTCGCCGCCCCGAGCAGCGCAACGACGGCCAGATCGGTGCGGCCGCCGTCCTCTCCCCAACGCATCATGAGCGCAAGGGCCACCACTGCGAACACGACGCGGCGAACGACCGGCGCCTGAAACCTCGCGAACAGCAGCGCGAGGACGCAGGCCACACCGAGCGCGCTCGCGAAGTGAAAGGCGATCGCGGCATCGACCGCGTCGGAGGTAAACAATCTCGCCAGACTGCCTCCCAGCCCCCGGTGAACCGCGCCGAAGTCGGTGAAATCCACCGCCAGGGTCGCGGCCTTGTACTGCAGGAAGACTTCTCGCAACAGCGCAAGCTCGTTGTTGCGCCAGGCCGTGTAGAAAAACCGTCCCGAAGCAGCCAGAAGCAAGGCCCCGAGCAGCAGAGCCTCGGCGACGTAACGGCGGTGGGTTGCGCGTCCCCCGTCGGGCCCGAAGGTTCGTGGAAGAGATCGCCTCATGCGCTCCTTCAGCGAGAAGATGAAGTTGGACCAGGGCGCTTGGGCCACGGCGGCGATTTTCCCGGCCCACGAACCGCAGCGGCTCGCCTGATCCGATGGTTCGCCTGCAAGACTCGAGCTGAACCAGGTGTTCCGGAGTCGCTGACTCCGAATTTCACGTGGTCAAACATGAGGGGTCCTGAAGTGTGTGGGCCGCTGCAGCACCGGAAGCCCCAAGACGATGCCGGGTCGCGCAGACCGGTGCAGTCGCTGAGGGAGCTTGGCCATCTACGCTGCTGCTGCCCGACTACGAAGCGCTGCGATAGAAATAGTAGGTGGCTGTGTATGGGACCTTCGCAACCTGCTTGGCGTTGGTCGCGGTGCATGGTTCCGACGGCGCGACACCGCCTACGGTCTGCACACGTTGAATGCTCTTCGTTTGACTGAACACGCCAGTGCCGCTTGTCGCCTTGCTGGCTAGCAACAACCATGGAATGGCGGACGGGCTTGGCCCAGGATCTCGCGCCTTGACTTCGCCGACGACGGTGCTTCCGTCGAGGGACTCCCATGTTGGCCCGGCGTAGTGCTTTCCGAGCGATCGCCCTGAACGATCTAGCAGGACGGCCTCTGGAGCGCGGAAGGTCCATTCGAACGCAGATGGCTGATCGGGCCTTGGGACGCACACGTAGATTTGCACGCCTGACGCGAGGGCTTCAAGGAAAACAGACTGGCCCGCTGGGGCGCGCAAGGCTACGGGTACGTCCGGCGGAGCGAGAACTGGACTCACGGCACAGCCGCTTGCGGCGAAAAGGACAGCCGACAGTGCGGAAGTGATCACCTGGAACGATCTCATCGCTTGCCAATGGCCAACTGAAACGACTTGCGGTGCTCCAGGTACATGGCGATGCTCCCCAAACGCTGACGCAGCCATTGTTGCTGACGACGAAGCTTGCCGTCAAAGAACGCAATGGGCGAGCGCGCTTCGCTCAACTCGGAATAGTGTTCGCATGCCGCGCCACCAATCGCCACGTATTCCCCTCCTTCTTCCAGACGTGGGTGAAGCGACGCTGCACCACCTGACCCGTCTGCGGAGCATTGCCAATGGGCTGGATCGTCTCTCCACCCATGACAAGGGCGATGTCACCGTCGATCCGAAGCCGCTCAATCCTGCGCTCGAATGACGAGTAGTGGATGAGACCCTGGCGCACCAGGTTCAGAACAACCTCCCTATCGGAGGAGATCTGGTTCGACGGGGCGTTCACGATGAGTTGCTCCGACCAAACCCGTTGAAGTACCGCGGTGTCGCGGTTGAGCACACCCACACGCTCCTGCTCTTCAAGGAGCCGGACGGTTGCCTCATCGGTTGTGTCCTGTGCTTGATCCGCCAGTTTCGCGGTCGTGCAGCCCAGGAGTGACAGGACGAGTGAGAGTGCCAAGGCTGCATCTTTCATCCTCTGGCCTCTCTGTCGAAAGGGACCGGGGTGTCTGTCGGCCTGCTCAGGTCTTCGTGGTGGCATCGTCGGCTCGAATCTTCGGACGAAGGGTGAGGCGTCACTCCGTTATGAAGACGACTGCCCGAGCGAGATAAGCGTTGAAATCGATGGATTTCTCCAGCATAGGGAAGTGCGCGACATCCGGCATCAGAAGCACCTCGACTCCGTGCTGCATCATGGAGGGAATGTCAGTCGATGGGTGCGATCGCAACACCAGCCGTGTACCAGGACGAGGGACGTGCCCGACGATCCAACGGCCTTATACGCAATGTGAGCTCGATCGAAAGAGCGGGCGAAGGCCATCATCGCCTCGGTCATCTCTTTGGCGGCGGAACAGGGCCCACGTCCATGCCGTCGTACGACGCCAGGCCGAGGCGCTCGGCAAGCGCATAGAGCTCCTGGTTGCGCGCATGGAGAGTGGCTGGCGTGTGAGCCTCAACGCGCTCCACATGCAAGCGCAGGCGCTGATCGCCCTGGAATTGCTCGATTCCGACGATGCGATACCCAGCGGATTGCAGCTCGTTGGCGGCTTGTACCAGCTTCGCACGACTGGGATCGAAGAAGAAGTAGCCCCACAGCAGCGGCCCGTCGACATTCCAGGGTGTGCTTGCCCGCATGCTTGCGAACATGGCCTCGAGCAGTTCGAGCTGAATCCGCTTCGGCGCCTGCGCGCTCGCAGGCACACCTGTGGCCCCGATAGCAAGTACGAGAGCGAGGGCTGCGAACTTCGGGCTGAGATTCATGGAAGGTCGCGACACGAAATTGTTGCTGGCAGAAGGGGCTGTTGTCTTCCGGTTCCATGGGCGTACGATCCCACGGGCGGGTCTTCCGCGCAGCGATTGAGGAGCACGCACATGCCCTTTTACCTAGTTCAAGCGTCGTACAGCGCGTCTTCCGTGGGCGCGATGGTTAAGAACCCTCAGGACCGTGCCGCTGCGGTTCGGCCGCTGATCGAAAAGTTGGGGGGAAAGCTCCACGGCTTGTGGCTGGCTTTCGGAGAGTACGACATCGTTGCGATCGCCGAAATGCCGGACTCCGTAAGCGCGGCAGCGTTTTCGATGGCGATCGGGTCCAGCGGTGCCATGAACGCCTATCGCACGACTCCGCTTCTGTCCATGAATGAAGCAACCGAGGCAATGAAGAAGGCCGGCAGCATCGGGTACCAGGCGCCGAAATAGCTTCTGGTTCGCCGTGGTCGGAACGAGCGGCGGGCCAAAGGGAGCGAAGCAGCCGTTGGAACGTCCGCTCGATGGAGGGTCAGGCCACGCGCTCTGCAGAACCATGGTTGCCCTGGTGGCTGAACCACTCGAAGAGAATGAGACCGACGATTGAGGCGACTGGAAATAGAACGACGGTGAGAACGGCCCAGAGTGCCGCGGACCGATGGGCCCGGTTCGCGGCGATGCCGACAAAGGCGATGTGGAGCACGAAACTGACCGCGATCGCCATGCCGAACGCGATGGTCAGTGGAATGGAGCTGACGGTTCGCTCGAGGAAGGGCGGCAGAAACGCGCCGACACAGAGTGCGAAGACTACGAGCGATACCGCCGCAGAGGCGACCGCTTGCGATGTTGAGGACTGCTGCATCGTTACGAACTCCCCGTAGTGGCTGTGGGGGCTTGCGGCGCCAGCCGGATGCGCATGCTCTCCGGACTACTTGTTGGCATACGACTTTCCCAATGCCTGTGCCAGGTTAAGCGCGGCTACTTGGGATTCGGTGAGGCTTGTCAACTCCTTATCGACGGCCTTCGCCAAGTGAATCATATTTTGAGCAACAGTTGGATCCTCGACCATCGTCAGTTCCGCAACATAGAGTTCGCGGAAACGCCGCTTGGCCTTTAGCAACTCTGCTTCCGTTCGACCTTCGGGGTTGGCGATGATGGCAGCGTTCTTTACGGCCTCCACGTAGACCGTTCGACGGAGTTCTTGAAACGGCTTCTCGGCTTCGATCTTTCTTGCCTCAGCTTCCTTCACTCTGGCGGTGTTGAAGCTCAACACGCTCAGCACAACGCCCACCACAACGCTGAGCACCTGAACTGTGGACGCGACGAGTTCAATCCTTGACTTGGCTTCGGCCATGGCGAATCCTCCTGGACGATGGGCGGGGGGCGAGTCTGGCGCCTAACGTCCGGTTAGGCGCCGTCATGGTTGTACCGGCGTGAGCACGACGCCTTGATATGTCATAAGTGCCGCCATGATGACGATGAGCAATACAAAGTATCGTCGCAGAGCATCGGCGTTGAGCCGAGTGGCGACTCGTGAACCGACCACGGTGCCAACAAGCAGGCCGCAAACGACAACCGCGCACGTGAGCCACGGCGGGCCGGCCTGACCGGCGACATAGACCACGACGGCAGGAAGCGACAACGGAAGCGCGCCCACCACCAAGCTGATCGCTTGCGCCTCGTGCTGTGGCACGGTGAGAACAACCGAAAGCAGCGCAATGATTGCAAGGCCGCCGCCTATTCCGAGCAGACCTGAGGAGGCTCCTGCGGCCACACCGACAAGCCCGAGTGCGATGGCGCTTGTCCGAGAACTCGAAGCGGAAGTTGCCGCGACGTCGTTCTGCGCGGGTTCCTTGGCTGCGACCGAGATGGCCAAGATGACGAGATAGGCAACGAAAGCCCAGCGGAGGATCCGATCCGAGAGAAGAAGTGCGCCTCTGGCGCCAAGGTAGGCGCCCGGCAGAAAACCAGACGCAACGAGCAGAACCGAGCGAGCTGGCGCCGCGTGTCCAGCGTGACGATAGACGCGAAAGCCAGCCAACGATGTCGGGAACAGCTGGGCAACCAAGGAAACGGCCTGCGCCTGATGCTGATCGCCACCGGAAACCAGCGCCAGACCAGGAACAAGAATGCCACCCGGGGTGACCCCGAGGAGGCCGCTGATCGTGCCCGCGATGAGGCCGATCGCGGATACGGCAAGTACATATTCGACGCCGCCGTAAACCATGGGGAGCGCGGTGCCTAAACGTTCGACATGAGCGGCGGCGGCCACATTCCTTGGCAGGCCCGACTACGGGTTCACGGATTCGACTTCCCTCGTTCCGAAGTCGGCCGGAAGCGCAACTTCGAGCATTTCCAAATCGGCGCTATGACCGAGCTCCTGGTGACGCAGGCCGGGTGGTTGATGTGCACACGATCCGGCTTCGAGCCGGACCTTCCCTTGGCCCTCGTATTCGAACTCGATCCATCCCTTCAACACGTAGACCATCTGGAAGGTGGTTTCGTGAAGATGCGGCTTGCCGGAGAAGTCGGCGCCTTCGATCGCACGAATGACGTGGGCCACGACCCGGCCATCCGTGGCCTTCCTGATCCCGAGGTCGCGATAGTCGAAGAAGGGTCGGAGCCCCCGAACGAAGACGGCGTCTTTGGCGTGAGACGCAACGAAGTCTTTGGCTGCCATGGACTCCTCCTGTTGATTCGTGCTGGTGAACGAATGGCACTCGGTGGGGTCATTGAATTACGTCGTCCGCCCGCGCGATGAGCGACTGGGGGACGGTCAGGCCGAGCGCTCTCGCGGTCTTCAAATTGACAACGAGTTCGAATCTCGTTGGCTGCTCGACCGGCAGGTCAGTCGGTTTCGCCCCCTTGAGAATCCTGTCGATGTACCCGGCGGCCATGACATAGTGTTCCACCAGAAGCGGGCCATACGCTACCAAGCCGCCATATCTGGCCATGTTCGGAGGATCGTAGGCTGCTGGTAGGCGCGCGCTTGCCGCAAAGGCGAACACTTCGGCGCGGTGATCACCGATCAGTGGATCGCCCATGACCAGAAGTCCGTCCGCTCGCATGTCGCGGATCAAGGCGAAGGCGTGCTGAAGATCCTCCATCCGCGTCACTTCGGCGACGGAGATACGGAGATTGAAGCGGCGGCCCGCGTCCATCGCTTCGACGACATACGCCCGTGCACCTGCGTTCGTCGGATTCAGAAGGATGGCAAGGTTGACGGCACGCGGAGCGAGCTCGTGCACCAATTCGACTTGCTTACCGGCATAGGAAAGATTCGTTGTTCCGGTGACATTGCCACCCGGCCGAGCCAGGCTCGCGATCAGCCCGGCACCGACTGGATCACCCGCGTGCACCATTACGATCGGAATCGAGTTGGTGGCTTGGCGCGCAGCCCTGCTGGCGGCGGCCGCTGGCGCAACGATCGCATCGACCTTGAGCGCCGCGAGCTCGCGCGCGAGTGCGTTTAAGCGTTCCGGGTGTCCGTCTGCGGAGCGCTCCTCCAGCAAGATGTTCTTGCCTTCGACATAACCGAGAGCCGACAGTCGTTGGAGAAAAGCCGAACGGTATTGCTGGAGCGACGGATCGCCCATGGCGAAGAACCAAAGGAGGCCAATGCGCGGAGTCTTCGCCTTTGGTTGCGCGAGGCTGAGCCGAGGCGGCCCAAACAGGCCGATGCCACCTGCCAGCAACATACTGCGGCGTGCGACCAACGAATCACCTCGTCAACGAGAGGAATTCCACCATCGTACGCCCCCCGCGGAACGCCTCCGCTGCGCGCGATGCCAAGTGCCGCCCAACGGTGACCGCACCCAGGGATGGCCCGCAATTGGCCGCTTAGGCGGGTTTGGACATCGACTTGGCCGCAATGCGGTCGGGCAGGACGCGAGCGATCAGGTCAGTGTCGCAGTACTCCTCGTATCGGACGATCTTGCCGTCCCGGAAGTGGATCACGAAGGCATAGTCGTTGTCGTATCGCTGACCGTCTCGAGTCAGGTTTCTGCCTCGAGCCTGCAACACGATGACGTCGCCGCCATCGATGAGGCGAGTCGGTATGGTGGCGCGCTCGACGAGGACGCGGTTCAGGGGGCGGAAGATCTCGTCGATGATTGCCTGTTTGCCGACGAATTCGCCGCTCCACGAGCCTTCGCCGATCGTGCGCCAGACGACGTCTTCATGGCACGCCTCCCAGAAGGGGGCACCATTGCCCTTGGCGACTTCCTCGAAGATGGCCGACACGAGCTGGGCGTTAGAAGACAGGTTCGTCATGGTGTCCTTCCCGATACTTCAGTCTTGCTCGAAATCGCGAGCGCATCGCGAAAGCCTACCCTACCAAAGCTGCTCCGATAGGGTGGCCTTGAACGGATGATCCAGGATCGGCTCGACTGTTTGGATGAAGCGGATCGTGTGAGGCAACTCCGCATGGAGATCGAAAGCGACCGTGTCTTGCCAACGACTGTGGATGAAGAACTCGTCGGGGTCTCGGACAGACTGGAACGTGTGGGAGCCTGGACTTCGAACATGGCTCGATGCACCTCGCCTCGCTTCCCGGGGCGGGCATGAAGGCGGGCGAAGACGAATACTTCCACGGTCCGTTCCTCGACTCAAGCAGGACTCGCCACAGATTCGGCCCCCCCTGCTTCCGGCAGAGCGTCGTCACGGGTGCTCACTGACTGGACTGGAGCATTGCGGCCATTCGTTGATGAATCACGTTGATCGCTTTCAGTGGCCTGAGCATGACCTTGAATTCGATGATTTGCCCAGTGTCGTTCCACTTGATGAGGTCGACCCCATTGACCAGTACCCCATCGATCTCGGTCTCGAATTCCAGGACTGCGTCCGAAGGCCCCGTGACCTCGCGCACGTAGCGGAACGTCGGGTTGAAGAAGACACTGAAGGCTGCGCCCAAGTACCAAGCGGCAAGCTTCCTGCCGCGTTGCGGGGTGTGGACGACAGGCGAGTAGAAGACTGCGTCTTCCGCGAGCAGCGCGTTCAAGCCGGAGGGATCTTGGGTGCGCACAAGGCGATGCCAAGTCTCGAGGGTGGTTTCGGTCATCGCGTATCAGGCTTCCCGTTGGATTGAGGATAGCGAGCATTGGGATGGGGCCTTGCCAAGACGTCCCCGTGACGGAGGGGTCAGACCCCTGGATGGATGAGCTCCCAGTAAGAGCCACGACTGGACTCGTGTTGGGTGAGTGACTCGCAAGCGCGATCAAGGGCTTCGTATTCTGCGCGGAACTCGATCAGAAACGCATCATGGGCGCTTTGACTGCTCCAACGGTCGATGGTGAGGAAGCGAGTTGGAACTGCTTGATCCTGCAGAAGAAGTGTTTCAACGTAGCCAGCCGCCTTGCGGAACAGTAGCGACCACGCTCCCGATGAGCCATAGGCTGCCAGGAACTCCTTCTCTCGCTCCGGCAAGACCTTGAACTCCCAGACATACACATAGCGCCCAGAGAGTCGTTGAATCGTGTCGGCTTGCTCTTGAACCATAGGGAGGAGCCCGTTGGCGCCGCCTTGAACTGCGCTGCCCAATTCCTGACCATATGCAACCTCTAGCGTGTGACCATCCGGATCCCGAATCAGCCCCCAATAGCCGACCGGAGGTCCCGAATCCTCGGGCTCTCGGGCCAGGCATTGATCCTCTCGCGCGAGCTGACAGAGCCGACCGACTTCTTCACGCGAACGCACTCCGACACCAAGGTGCGCCATGGGAAGCAAAGGCTTGATCTCGTTCGACGTTTCGATAAGAACCAGTGCGAATGGTCTTGTGCGGTCGCTGACCCAAACCACCCCCGGACGCTGATGGACGGTGTGCATGCTCGCGTACTTGCCGTAAAAAGCCACGCTGGCCACAAGCGAACGTACGGGAAGCGCGACATGAGTAAGGCCGATGTCCGACATGAGGTGCCTTACGTTTGACTCAGGCGGTGCGGTCGGTTGTCCGCCCGAAGGAAGGGTTAGGTCTGCGTGCGGACATTGAACCGAATGTCTTAACGTTTCTCGACGAGCACACCTGCTCGGTACAGTTCGGTGGGTATAGGGCTTGGCATCGCGGGAACTGGATCCAAGGACTCGAGGGTGAAACGGAACGCGCGGTATGAACTCTGGTTGGAAGGTTGTCCTTCTGGCGATGCGGGCGTAACGACGAGCAGTGACTCGGCAGGGTATCCCGATTGTGAGACGACAAGGGTGACCCTTCCCTCGCCGGCCCAGACGCACAGGACCTGAGTTGGGCAGCGAGAATCAGTGACATCGGCGAAGGTGACGGTCAACGCCTCTTCCGGGATGACGATCTGCTGGCCAACTCGCAGGGAAAGCGTGTACGCAGTCGCTGTGTCGTTATCGGCGCCTCCGCCGCAGCCGGCGAATGCAAGGCATAGAAGTAGTGGGGAAATGCGGGCCATGCCGTGCCTCTGAAGGTCCACTCTCAGGCCTAACCTCGACATGGGCGGCGGGCCAAAGCGCTCGAAGCGCCTCTTTGGAACGTCCGCTCGATGGAGGGTTATGCCTCAGGCTTGTTTGCCTGCGCCGTGCTCGATCGGAAGACCCGCATCAACCCAACCCTGAATCCCTGGCTTGAGATTGACGGCGGCAGCGAAGCCCGCTTGATGGAGCAGGTGTGTTCCCTTCGGCCCCAGGGTGGTTCCGTCACCGCAGTACACGACGATCGGGATGCTCCGCGCATACTCGAGCGCGACTGGAATCCCGGCCGAAAGCAACGACACCGGCGCAAGGACTGCTCCAGCGATGTGGCGGGACTCATAGGCCGTGCGTTCCCGAACATCAAGGATCAACGCGCCGGCTGCAACGAGGAGCTTCGCCTCCTCTAGCAGAACTTCCTTGACGTGGAACTCGGGGGCGCTGCGCGATTCCGATCGGCCAAGGATGTACAAGCACCCGGCAGCAACAGGCAAGAGCAGCCAGCTTCGCCTGGACAGGGCGACGGTATTGGTGCGAACTGTCATGCCACGCTCCATCTACAGGCCACGCCGTTGCAAGCGTAGCAGACCTTCGCCACGGATACGTACCGGCGTTCGGTCTGGGGCCTAACGTTCGACATGAGCGGCGGCCGGAGGCAGGCGAAGCTCGCCGGAGGATGTCCGCTCGATGGAGGAGTTGGGCGGCGGGCTCTCGGCTGGCGCGTACGGCGCCCCAAGCGCCCGGAACACGCACAGTGCGGCGTACGCGTCATTGGCGGCGTATAGGAGCTGATTCGGCTTCAGGGTCGGGGAGGCCCAGTTGGAGGTGGTGACTGACTTCGACTTCTGTAGGCGCTGCCCAAGGACGATCGCTACGGCAGCTTTTGCGCCGAGTGCATGCTTGTAGCGCAGCGTGCGCAGCGTTTCAGTCAGCTCGACTGCGGCCCCGACTGTGACACCCAGGCTACGAAGGAGCGACCCGCGATCTGACTTCAGACCAAAGCCGACCTTGACGATTTCCTGAGATTCGACGACGGACTTGAGGAACGGCAGGGGCGGCCCGCTGCCAAGCTGCACGACGAAGGCCTGGTTCCGAAGCGCGAACTGGATTACGTGCGGACCGCTGGCTTCGACGCCCTTTGTGAATGTGGGCTTGGTCTCGGTGTCGAAGCCAATGAACTTCTCTTTTTCGATCGCGCGATAGGCGTCCTCAAGCTGAGCAGGCGATCGTAGTACGACGATCTGGTTTAGGGAAAGGCCGACGAACGGCGGCAGAAGAGCGATCTGCTCCCTGGTTGGCCGTTCGAGAAGGTCTGACTTCGCCACCGCGCGCCTAACGTCCGACATGAGCGGAAGCCACAGGCAGACGCAGCCTGCCGGAGGATGCTCGCTCGATGCAGGAGTTAGATGCCTTCTGCGCGAAACAGATCGGCATAGGCCCCCTCGACCAATTGATGCGGCTCGATTCCCAGCCGGCTCATGAGTTCGTGCGCCTCACGTACACCCGCCTCTGACGGCTCATTCTCACCGAGGACCACCTCCAATTCCATAAAGTGACCGAGCCCTTCCACTCTGTCGAGGTGCACACGCGTGCGCCCGACGAGAAACAGGGTGCGGTGCTTGACGACACGACCAGCTTGTCCGTAGGCGAGCGACAGCGACTCTCGCAGAACCTCTGGTGTGGACGTGAACGAGCGAAGGTAGAAAGACTCCTTCGGCCCGGACTGATGGGCTCGGCGATAGAAGATGAGTTCACCGCTGCCGTCGAGGAAGTCTCGTAGCTTGAGGCGACCGGACTCGCAATTGAAGAACGTGTCGTCCTGCGCGATCTCGACCGGTCCTTCGTTGGCGAGCGCGGCGGCCTTGGGAAAGAGAGCTTCGACGCTCGAGATACGTGCCTTTATTTCGACGTTGCGGGCCATAGACGTCATTGCAAGGCAGTGCTCTCGAAGACCTGAATGATTCCTTGCCACCCGCCGGCCAGTACCTCGTGTTCCTTGAAGCGACCGCCCGTGCACCTGCCGATGACCTCTCGCCAGAAGACTTGGGCCGGACGGTTCTCAGGCATTTGACCGACCTCCCAGCGACCGACCAAGGCGGCGAACACCGACTGCGCAAGCACGCGGCCGACGCCTTGGTGCCGGTACTTCTTGAGGACGAAGAATTGGTCCATCCAGTACCCGTGCGTTCCGATGCGAACCGCCTGATTGACCAGAGCGAAGCCTGCGTACTTGCCATCGACGGTGGCGACAAAGGGAAAGAAGCCTTCTGAGTCCCAGTACCGGTCGAGCGCGTAGCCGTACTCACCGTGAGAGTCGAGATCCTGATTCCAGATGTCCGACAGGTCG
>Ga0207701_10004456_pt1 | contig 14226 bp, 5 predicted proteins | sample KBSSwiSSwithPhiX_FD_184294 | JGI IMG/M metagenome (GOLD analysis project Ga0207701, IMG submission 184294) | Switchgrass rhizosphere bulk soil microbial communities from Kellogg Biological Station, Michigan, USA, with PhiX - S5 (SPAdes) (version 2) | ecosystem: Environmental > Terrestrial > Soil... | reverse complement strand
ATGCTCGACGAAATGCGCGAGCCCCTGCTGGTCGGCGTCCTCCAGCACCGAGCCGGCCTTGACTACCAGGCGCATCTCGACGCGATGTTCCGGCCGTGGATTTGCGCGCACGTAGTACTTCAGGCCGTTCGGCAGTGTGCCAAAGACCACTTCGGGATCGACGGGCATCAACCCCGCCAGCCCGTAGGAGGCGACCGATTCGGCGGTCGTCTCGCGCCCGGTGGATGCCGGCGCCGCCGGCGCCTGGGCAGCGGCCGGTGCCCGGCGCGGCGCGGCGGCTGTCTGTGCGGAGAGCGGCGCGCTGCTGACCAGGAGGCCACAGGTCAGCGACGTAAGAATGAAGAGGCGGAAGCGCGACAAAATCATGCGCTCCATCCTACCGGACATAGAGCGTCAATGGATCAGGCTGGAGCGTTGGCCGTCCTCGGCGCCGGGGCCGATGCGCCATCGATTCACCGGCCGCAACGGCCCCAATTCGCATCGATTCCGCGCCGGACTGGCCACGACTCGATCGGGTCCCACTGTCGTGAGATCCGATCGAATCATCGTGAGCTCATGTGAGGCGCGATGCCGTCACTGGGATTGGTTAGCGCCGGGCGTTCTTCGCCTTCGTCGCGCTTCTCTGCGGGCCGGCGCCGACTGCGGCCGGCTCCTCGTCGTCGTCAGGATGCGCCACGTCGGCTGCGCTCTGGTTGATGCCGCCCTCTGCAAGCGACGACAGCTTCTGATCGGCCGCCTTCTCCTCGTCGAGCGTCTGCTGCAGCAGCTCGGCGGCCTCGGAATGGCCCATGGCCTCCGCCCAGGCCACGAGCGTCCCGTACGCAGCCATCTCATAGTGCTCGGCGCGCTGGCCGGCCGCAATGAGACAGGCATCCATCGTCGTCTCATCGAAGTCCTCGGCCATGATCGACTTGCCTTCTTCGATAATGCCGGCGATCCCGTCGCAGTGCTTGCCGCGCACCTTTTCGTCGAGACTCTCGAACACCTGCTCAAGGCGCTCGATCTGCCCCTGCGTCTCCTCGAGATGCGTCTCGAACGCCTCCCGCAGTTTTGGATCCGACGCCGCTTTCGCAAGCTTCGGCAGCGCCTTGGTCAGCTGCTTTTCGGCATCATACGTGTCGCGCAATTCGTCGATGAAGGCATCATGGAGCGTGCCCGCTTCAGCCATGGTCGATTCTCCTGGGTGTTGAATCTGAGTGCGTGAGTCGCGAGGAACTGGAGCATGTCGCGTACCAAGCGGCAGGCGTTAACTTGCGCTTTCCGTGCGCTGGCGGCACGCGCGACCCACCCCCCTCGCGACGCGGGCGCCGCAAAAAGACGGTGGTGCCGTCCGCGATTGGGACTGCGCGCGTGGCGGTTGCCCCCTGACTCGTCCCACGGTGAGCAGGTGGCGGACATTCATAGGTAGGCGAATGGATACTCACCATCGAGACGAGGTGTCACGCACGACAGAGCAGGTCCGCCTCAAGGCCGACCCCACAGTATTGGTCTCATCTGGATCAGGTCGTGAATTCGGAGGCTGTCGTGCCGCAGAGATACGCTCCCCGCTCGTCGTTCTTCCGGGAACACTCGCTCAGTCTGCTGCTCGCAGGAGGCGTGCTGCTCCTGTGCCTCCTCTACAGCTTCAGCGATTCTCGAACGCACATCGGCGCCTTCTACGGCAACGCCATCGCCGACTGGCTTGGCGTGCTCGCGTTCGTGGTTGCGACGAAGTATTTTGTCGAGATCGGCTCAGGTGAGAGCCGACAGCCCACACCACGTTTTCATGAGCGGGTGGTGCAGCTGCTGCTCGAGCATTCCCTCACCATCGTGCTCCTGATTACCGGAGTCGCCTGGGCGACCGCGTACGCGCGCAGTGAGGTGGACAGCAAGGCCGGACAGGTCATCGGCAACATCACGTCGAACTGGACGCAGATTCTCGGCCTTGTCCTCCTCACCAAGTACGCGAAGGAGCGCGGCTCGAAGGAAGGCACCTGAGATCGCTCAGCGCGCCGTCGCACGTGCGGCGGCGCCGGCGCCTTCTTCGCTGGCGTCGCGCCCGAGCACGATCTCGACGTAGTGCGGTCGCTGATCCAGGTGCAGTGGAATCGCGCTGGCGTCGACCGGCTGACCGTCGAGCGTGGCCGATTCGACGCCGCGGCATTGATGGGCGGGATTGGCCATTTTGATGTGGTACAGCGTGCCCTCGACCGTCCACTGTATGGCGTACTCCGCCCACATCGCCGGGATCGACGGCGTGAGGCTGAAGGTCGCCCCGTGCCGCCGCAGGCCGAGGATGTCCTCGATCGCGGCCCGGTACATCCAGCCGGCCGACCCGGTGTACCACGTCCACCCCGCGCGTCCGACGTGCATGGGATGCGCATAGACATCGGCGGCAACGACATACGGCTCGGCCTGATAGCGATCGACGCCGTCGTTGCCGCGCGTATGGTTGATCGGATTGATCAGGTGAAACATCTCCATCGCCTCGTCACCGAGACCGAGACGGGCAAGCGCGATGACCGCCCAGATCGCCGCATGGGTGTATTGCCCGCCGTTCTCGCGGATCCCCGGCAGGTAGCCCTTGATGTACCCCGGGTCGTGCGCCATCCGATCGAAGGGCGGCGTCAGCAGCTGCACGATGCGGGCATCGCGGCGCAGCAGGTGCGTCCTGACGGCCCCGATCGCCTGGCGCGCGCGCGCGGGTTGCGCCGCTTCCGACAGCACCGACCATGATTGCGCGATCGAATCTATCCGGCACTCCTCGTTCTGCGCCGAGCCGAGTGGCGTGCCGTCGTCGAAGTAGGCGCGCCGGTACCAGCCGCCATCCCAGGCCAGTTCCAGCATGCCGGCGAGCCAGTTCGCGTCGCCGCGATAGCGCTGCGCCAGATCGTGGCGATCGCGTGCTTCACAGAGCGGGGCAAAGGTCTTCAACACATAGGCGAGGAACCATCCCAGCCAGACGCTCTCCCCGCGTCCAAGGTGCCCCACCCGGTTCATGCCGTCGTTCCAGTCGCCGGATCCGATGAGCGGGAGCCCATGCGCCCCGTAGCGCGTGGCGTGCGCAATGGCGCGGACGCAGTGCTCGAAGATCGAGGCCGATTCAGACGACGTCTGCGGCAGCAGGTACGTCTCGGCTTCCTCCGGTTGGAGCAGCGGCGCTTCGAGAAACGTCACGACCTCGTCGAGTAAGGAGGTGTCGCCTGTGTGCGACACATAGGCGGCCACGGCGTACGGGAGCCAGAGCATATCGTCCGAGCATCGCGTGCGGGTGCCGCGGCCAGCGGGCGGATGCCACCAGTGCTGCACATCTCCCTGGAGGAACTGCCGCGACGCCGCCCGCACGATATGTGCGCGGCTGATCTCCGGTCGTGAATAGAGCAAGGCCAGCACGTCCTGCAGCTGATCGCGGAACCCGAACGCGCCGCCCGGCTGATACGGTCCGCTGCGGGCCCAGAACCGGCAGGCGAGCGTCTGATACGGCAGCCAGCCATTGACCAGCAGGTCGAACGAATCGTCCGGCGTCCGTACCTGCACGGCGTCGAGTGTCTTCGCCCACGCCGCCTCGGCCTCGGCCAGCGTCCGTTCCGCTGCGCCGGTCGAGGCAAACCGCTCCACGAGCTGGTGCGCGTGCGCGGCATCGCTCCCCTGCCCGAGGACGAACGCCATCCGCCGTGACGCATTCGGCGGCAGGACGATCTCGACCTGCAAGGCGGCGCAGGGATCGAGGCCCGCGCCGCTGCGCCCCGTCAGCCGCTGGCGGAACAGCGCCGCCGGGCGGCGGGCCGTGCGGTTCCGTCCGATGAACTCCGCGCGATCGCAGGTATACGACTGCGTCGGCTCGGTGGCGCGCAGGAACGCGACGCGCTGCCGGAACTCGGAGTTGTAGGTATTGCTCGCGAAAATCGCCCCGCTCTCCGGCTCCACGGACGTCGTGACGAAACGCCGCTCGCCGGCGCGTGGCGGTCCCAGGCACCATTCGACATAGCCGAACACGCTGATGCGGCGTTCGACCGACGTCGTATTGGTCAGCGTCAGCAGCGCGACCTTGACCGGATCGTCGACGGCGACGCAGATGGTCAGTTCCTGCTGCAGCCCTTCAATCGCGTGCTGGTACCGCGTCGCGCCCATTCCGTGGCGCACGATCCACCGGCCGCTGTCCGCGCGCCGCAGCAACGGCGCCGGCGTGGCACCCCACACCGCGCCAGTGGCTTCGTCGCGCAGATAGATGGCCTCACCCGTTGGATCGGACACCGGATCGTTGTCGAACGGCGTCAGCCGATTTTCGCGGCTGTTCCCTGCCCACGTGAACGACGATCCGGACGCGCTGACAATCGTCCCGAACTCCTCGTTCGCGAGGACGTTCGACCAGGGCAACGGCGTCTCGCGCTCGCCCTCGAGAACAATCGCGTAATCGCGGCCGTCTCGCGCGAACCCGCCATAGGCGCTTTCCAGTGTCAACGGCGGCGTGGGCACCGCCTGCTCGGCGGCCGGCGGTGAGGTCAGGCTGGCGGCGAGGGCGAAGCCATCGTCGATCGGATTGAGCCACGGCGCCGGCCGATGCAGCTGGGTGACGAGGTCACCGAGGTCGCCCTGGAGAACCACCTGCGCGGCGGCGGCCAGCAGACGGCGATCGGCCTCGGGCATGCCGTCGGCGCGCAACAGGAACATGCCGCCGGGACGACCGTTCCAGTGCGCCCACCGCGGCTCCTGGACCAGGGTGGTGAGGAAGTTCTGCGTCTCGTCGAGATACTCCACCGGATGCTCGTTCAGAATGACGACATCCGCGCGCAGCGACTTCACGCGCCAGTACTCCTGGGCCAGCAGCACCTGCCGGATCAGCGGGAGCGCATCGGCTTCCGAGACGCGGATGAGCACAATCGGAATGTCGCCTGAAATCGAGTACGCCCACAGCCCCGATTGTCCCAGTGTGTTTGCGGCAAGATCGGCCGGACTGAGACAGGAGGCATCGGCGCCAAAGACACGGGACGCCAGCCGGTCGAAAAGGATCGCGTGGTCGTCGGTCAGCCCGAGATGCTGCAGCGCGATGTGCACGTGCGTGAAGGCCATCGAGAACGCGCGCGACGCCGCGCTGCCGTCACGATACTTTCGCGCCAGCGCGAGCGCGCCGGTGCGCTCGACGGCCACACCAGTCGAGAACGTCAGCCGGACAACGGCGCCCGGCGCCAGCCGCACGCGATCGCGCAGCGCCGCGATCGGATCGAGCACCGCCCCCGTCGTCCCTGAGAGCGCGCGGCCATCGAACGCCACGGCGTTTGCCGGAGAGCGTCCCCGGCCGAGGAACTTCGCGCGATCCGTTTCCCATTCGACCGCGCCGCCGAGACGCCCTTCGACGCCAATCACGTGAAACGCCCAGGCCTGCGATTCGTCGGCGCCCCGCGGGCGCCGGCTGAACAGCAGGCCGGCACTCTGGGGATCGAACTCCGTTTCGACGAACAGTTTTCCGAACGCCGGATGGGCCAAATCGTTTTCGGGACGGGCGAGGACGATTTCCGCGTAGCTGGTGACTTCGATCTCGCGCGCACGTGAGCCGCGGTTGATGATCGAGAGCCGGCGCACCTCGACATCGTCCTCGGACGATACCGTCACCTGCAGCTGCGTTTCGAAGTCGCCATTGCGTGCGTGAAACGTGACCTTGTCGAGATCGAACGTCACGTCGTAGCTGTCCGGTTCGTGGCACATCGGCTGGTACGTGGGCGACCAGACATGTCCCGACCAGGGATCGCGGAGCACGATGTAGTTGGCCCCGGCGTCGGAGGTGCGATCCACCCGCTGCCGCGTGACCGCCAGATCCCGCCACATGCTGTGTCCGCCACCCACGTGCGTGAGGGCGGTGGTGTAGCGGCCGTTCGAGAGGAACTGCGTGTGCGGGCTCGTCGTGTGCGGCGAGCGGAATCGCCGGGACGAATACACCGGGATGGAAGGCGCCGACATCGCACTCTCGGCCGGCCGCGGTTCGGAGAGAATCGCCTCCCGCGGCACGCGTTCCTGCAGCAGCAGCTCCGACGCCTGCATCCGTGGATCGGCGTGGAACCGGCTCACGAAGGCGTCCTCGCACAAGACGTTCGCGATGGCGACGAGCGTCATCCCCTGGTGATGCGCGAAGAACGCCTGCACCGGCGTCGGTCGCGTGGCATCCCCGGGAGATTCGTCGGCGCCGCGCGCGCGAGGACGGTAATCCAGCGCCTCATAGAAGCCGAAACGGGCATCCAGCCCCGCCGTCACCAGGCGCATCATGTTCTCTGCCGCGGCCGCCGGATCGACCAGAGCGGCGAGCGCCGTCGCATACGGAGCGATCACGAGATCATCGGACAGCCCACGCTTCAACCCGAGCCCGGGCACGCCGAACGCCTTGTACTGGTAGTTCCCGACCCTGTCGGTGAAGGCATACGCGCATTCCGATACACCCCAGGGCACGCCGCGACGACGCGCATACTCGATCTGCCGCAGCACCACCGCGCGACAGCTCTGATCGAGCAGCGTCCCGGAAAACGTGCGCATCAGCAGCATCGGCATCAGATACTCGAACATCGTGCCGCCCCACGAGACGAGCGTGGCGCGTCCATGCACGTTGGTCACGAGTCGTCCGAGGTGGAACCAGTGATGCTGCGGTACGTCGCCCTTCGAGATGGCGAAGAAGCTGGCGAGGCGCGCCTCCGAGGCGAGAAGGTCGTAGAACGACTCGTCGAGCTTGCCCGGGCCCTCCGCATCTGGCAGCCGATAGCCAATTGCGAAGATGCGCTTGCGGCGGTCGTAGAGAAAGTCGAACTGCATGGCATCGGCCAGCGCCATTGCGCGTCGCGCGAGCGTTTCCCGTGCATCGGCCGACGGCATCTCGTCGTCGTCGAGCGCCGCGACGCCCTGCAGGACCGCCTGCATCCAGTAGCGTCGATCGCCTTTCTCGGTGAACTCGACGACGTTCTCGTCCCCGCCGGCCAGCAGCGCCAGCTCGCTCGCCAGCGCGCGGACACGGGTACCGTCTTCGGCAGACGCGCGGCGCCCCTCGGTGGCAATCGCCTGCGCCAGACGATTGATCGCCGTGGCCTTGTCACGGTCATTGGCGTCGACACTGCTCACGGCTGATGCACGTGCGAGCAGTTCGGCAGCGTCAACCAGCCCGTTCAACCGGCTCCGCCTCGATTGGGACGCGCCCGTCAAGCCGCGAAGTCCATGCGCGATGGCGCACAACGCACCGGCGAGGTTGCCGCTGTCGACCGTGGACACGTAGCGCGGATGCAGCGGCGCGAGCGTCGAGGTGTCGTACCAGTTCAGGAAGTGACCGCTGTGACGCTCGAGCCCCTCGAGTGTGGTGAGCGTCCAATCGATTCGCTGGCACAATGCGCCCGCCGTGATGTAGCCGAGGTCGTGCGCGGCCATGTCCGAGAGCAGGCTCATCCCGATATTCGTCGGCGACGTACGCCGCGCCACGAGGGGATCGGCGCCGGATGCCTGCACGTTGTCGGGCGGCAGCCAGCGATCGGACTCGTTGACGAACCGATCGAAGTAACGCCACGTTTTCCGCGCCGTCAGCCGGAACAGCGCCCGCTCCTCATCGGTGAGCGGACGCAGGCGCGGTCCGACGGGAACGCTGAGCCGGTACGCCACCGCCGGCGCCACGGTCCACAGGAACAGAAAGGGCGCGGCCAGGCGGAGCGACCGCGGCGCGACCGACGTGATCACCAGCGCGATGACGGTCGCAATGATGGGACTCGACATCATCGAGTTGGAGAATCGCTGCAGCCCCTGGAGACCGCTCAGTCGCGAGGCACGCGCCGCCGCGGCGGCCGCCGTCTCCCATTCGAGGAGTCGACGTCTGGTCACGGCCATCCGGACGAGGGTCAGCCCGATCGCGTGCACCGTCTCGAACGCGTGAAACGCGAGGAAGGTCGCGCTCAGGACCGCCTGGGCGAGCGCACTGATCGTGTCGCTGCCGAGATTGCGGAAAAACACCGGGAACGACTGGGCCCGGCGCGGCCCGGTCACCAGCGCCGCGACGATCGGCAGGAGCTGGGACGCGAGCACGGTCATCGCAATGAACGTCCACACCCAGCGCGCACCGGGCAACACCGTCCAGCCGGCTACCAGCATGGCCAGCAGCATCGGCGACACCAGACTCCGGCGCAGGTTATCGAAGATCTTCCAGCGCGAGATGAGCGGCAGCGTGTTGCTCCTGAAGCCGCGCGGCGACGGCACGAACGGGAACAGCCACAGCAGAATCTGCCAGTCGCCGCGGATCCAGCGATGCTGGCGCCGTGCGTGCGTCAGCACGCTCGAGGGATATTCGTCGACGAGCTCGACGTCCGAGACGAGCGCGACCCGGGCGTGCAGGCCTTCGAACAGGTCGTGCGACAGCAGCGCGTTCTCGGGCACGACATCGACGAGGGCCGCCGTGAACGCATCGACGTCGTACAACCCTTTGCCGGTGAAGATGCCTTCGCCAAAGAGGTCCTGATAGGTGTCGGACACTGCCGTCGTGTAGGGATCCACGCCGGTGTGCCCCGAGTACAGGCGGGCGAAGAGCGAACCGGCGGCGCTGGCAAACGTCACGCTGATCCGCGGCTGCAGGATGCCGTACCCCGAGGTCACGCGCCGCAATACCGCGTCGAAGACCGGGCGGTTCAGTGGATGCGCGCTGATGCCGATCAGCTCCCGCGCCGCGTCGCGCGGCAGACGGGTATCGCTGTCGAGGGTGATGCAATAGCGCACCTGCGGGAGCACAGTGAGATCGCCCACCGTGGCGACGAAGCTGGTGTCGTTCGCGCCGCGCAGCAGCCGGTTGAATTCGACGATCTTGCCGCGCTTGCGCTCCCATCCCATCCACAGTTCCTCGCGCGCATTCCAGCGGCGGCGGCGATGGAACAGATAGAAACGCCCCGACCCCTCATGACCGTGCCTGGCGTTGAGCGCGGTGATGCCGGCCTCGGCTTCCGCCAGCAGGGCTGCGTCCTCGGGCCGCGTCTCGGTTGCGGCATCGCGGACGTCCGTCAGCAGCGCGAAATGAATCTGCGGATCGACGTTCCCCAGCGCCTGCACTTCGAGATGCGCGATGAGCTCCCGCACCTGGGCGATGCTGATCAGCATCGTCGGCACAATCACCATCGTTGTGGCATCGGGGGGTACGCGCTCGAAGTCGATGCGAGGCAGGCGCCGAGGCGGGATCAGGGCGGCAATGACCCGTTGAACGATCTGAATCGTGAGCTCGCTCGCCGGTACGAAGACGAGCAACGCCACGGCGAGCAGCGACCAGGCGTGCCAGCCGTGCCTGAACGCGTAGAGCATCGCCGCTGCAACGAGAACCAGCGTGCCGGCGACGATGGTGCCGAGATATCCCGGAGTCGCGTACGAGAAGAAAAGGCGACGGATGCGTTGCGACGGCGTTGGAATCCAGTCGACACTGCGCTCGAACTGCTGCCGACCGTTGCCGATGAGGTAGTACCCGACGTGGGCTTCCAGCGAATCGGGACGGACGGCGGCCCGTCGACGGGCCTGCTCGACGCACTTGAGGGCGACACGAAGCTGCCCTTCTCCGGTCGGTTCGGCCAGCCCCTCGACAGCATGACGGTAGCGATCGCGGCTGCGGAAGTCCATGCGCCCGTACACCCCGGCCGGGTCGCGATGCAGCACATGTTCGACGACGCTCACGCTTTCGAAGAACTCGCTCCAGTCGAACGACGCAATCAAGCGGAGGCTGCCGAACAGGTTGGCCATCGAGGCCTGCTCGACGGCCTGGTGGCGTCCCTCGGCGCGAATCGCCTCTTCGACGCTGGCCCCCCTGGCCGACAATGCAGCCACGAGCTCGTCGCGCAGCGTCGACGCGGCATCGCCGTACTCACGGATCCGCTGCAACAGACGGGTGACGAACGCGGAATGCACCTCGTCAGGCCATCGCTCGGTCGAGTGCGAGGCGCGCTCGAGTGCATTGGCCAGGCGATCCGCGTGCTGGCGCTGGGCGCGCGACGCGGCAAGGCCATCGGCGCGAAGACGCAGATGCTCGATCAGCGCGACCTTCAGCGCGCTGGGCCATGCCCACAGCTCGCCGATGGTCAGCGGCGTGACGGACTGGAACGCGGTGATGAATCGCGAGAGCCGCTGGGCATCGAGGTGCCCGGCACTGGTGCGCAACAGCTCGAGCGCCATCGCATAGATGCGCGGCACGCCTTCGAATTCGTCGGCCGCAATCCGCGGCAGCCGCCGGAAGAAGGAGGTCGGCAGGTCGTGAAGAATGTCGCGCCCCGCGGCAGACACGACGTGGAAGTTGTCGAGAAACCACTCGATCGCGGGTGACGCGTTCTCACCGCCTTCGGCGTCTTCGGCCAGCTGCCGGTACGTCGCACGGAGCGACTGCAGGTTGTCCTTGAGGCGCTTGAGATGTGGTCGAGCGCTACCTGACGGGCGGCGGGCGACGACGAAGAGAGCGGCGAGGCGACGGGCGTGTTCTTCGAGGAGTTCGACGCCGAGGAGCTCTACACCTGGTGGCTCCTCCGCGAGGTTCTCATGGCTGACCTGCGAAAGCATTGTCATGCTGCCTGCAATGTTCTTTCCCTGATGAGCGCTGATACGAGCTCAACTGCGGCAGCCCTCATAGGCTTCGCCCTATTTGGATCGTCGCGAAGCCGATGAAATCGGCATCCTCCCTTGATTATCTGCCGGCAGCAGTCATTCGCCTCGACAGATTCGCCTGGTAACCGGTTCCAACAGGCTCCGAGCCCCGCACTCGCGTGTGTATGCCGCGGGCATCGGCGGGGCAATTTCCTCGTCGGTGCAGTGTCGACTCTGACATGGAACGCGCGTCGCGATGCACGTTCCACGTTGCACGCGCGAAGATGCGCCGGCGGGCGATACCCTCGTTCCTGCCGTCCGCCGGCAGCCTTTCGAGCGCCGGCAACCTCGATCGAGCCAATCAGCGGTCAATCACGCCAAACGACCGTTTCGTGCCGGACCGCCCGACCGGGATCCTGAAGCTGACGGGTCAGGCAGCGGTAAGCTAGAATCTACGCGCCGGCGCCTTCACGATACGGCGGCGCCACAGGAGTGACTATGAAACGGATCATGCCGACGATGCGCAATGTGCTGCTCGGCGCCGCGGCAGCCGCACTGTTCGTGACGACGTCGTACGCCCAGCAGTCGATTCTCGGCCCCCCGAGTGAAGCCAACCACTTCATCGAGACGCCGAAGGGCTGGGTGCACCCGAAGACGCCCTGGGGCGAGCCCGACATCCAGGCGATGCTCAACATGATGCAGGCGAACAGCCTGACGCTCGAGCGTTGCGCCGGCGGTGGCCGCGGCGGCGGCGCCCCGTGCGATGTCAACAAGGCCTGGCGGACGCAAGAGGAATACGACCAGAGCCTGGCCGTGGCGGCCAAGCGCGTGGACCAGGGGCGGGCGCTCATCGAGCAGGGCAATTTCGGTCGCGCGCTCCTTTCCGGCGTGACCGACCCGAACCTGCCGCAGCGGCAGACGAGCCTCATTGTCGATCCGCCGAACGGCCAGCTTCCAGCGCTGACGGCTGAAGGAAAGCGTCGCGGACTCGCCATGGGCAGTTCGTGGGCCCTGCCGGCCGAGGATCCGGTCTACGAGGATCCGCTCGATTTCGACTTCTGGGACAACTGCCGCACGCGCGGCATGCCCTCGTCGATGATGCCGTATCGCTACAACGGCGGGTTCCAGATCATGCAGGCGCCTGGCGTCGTCGTGTTCAACCTCGAGATGATCCACGACGCGCGCATCATCTACACCGATGGACGGCCGGGCATCGGCTCGCCGATCAAGGAGTACATGGGCGAGTCGCGCGGCCATTGGGAGGGCAACACGCTCGTCGTCGAGACGACGAACTACAAGGAAGGGCCGCCGCTCATCAATCTTGCCGTTCCGGGCTCGCCCGCGGGGAACCGGTTCCCGGTCAGCGATCGGATGAAGACGACGGAGAAGATCACGCGGCTGAACAACGACACCTGGCTCTACGAAGTGAAGACGGAAGACCCCGTCGTGCTGACACGCCCGTTCACCGTGCGCTACCCGATGCGCAACGACCCGGGCTACGAGTGGTGGGAATACGCCTGCCACGAGGGCAACACGATCATTCAGAACTACGGCCAGACCAACCGTCACGAGCGTGACAACCCGCCGGTCGAGCCGCCCGTCCGCACCGCCAAGCTGTCGCCGGAAACGACGAACGCGCTGGCCGGGCGCTGGACCGGGAAGCCCGAGGTCAAGACGGTCGATTACAACGTGTTCCTCGAGTTCACGAAGAACCCCGACGGCACGGTGCAGGGCAAGTTGGTTGGCACCGACCTGAAGACGTTCCGCGGCAAGGTCAAGCCGACCATCAACAAGGCGTTGCGTGACTTCCGGGTCGCGTGTGCCGGGGCACCGGGAGGCGGTGGCGGACGCGGCGGCGGCGGTGCGGCGCCCGGAGGTGGCGGTGGACGTGGTGGCGGCGGAGCCGCACCCGGAGCACCCGGAGCCCCCGGCGCACAGGCGGCACCCACCGGGCCTGCGTCAACGTGTGAGCAGCCGGGTCCGGTGCAGCTGAACTTCGAGTTGCCGAACACGCAGCCGTGGACGTTTGCGGGACAGCTCTCCGCCGATGGATCGTCCATCACCGGGTCGTTCAGCAGCGCGCAGGGTGGCGTTCCGGTGACGTTCAAGAAGCAGTAGCTTCTCGTCGGCCGGGGCTTTGGACCCGGCAGCAAACACAAAAGGCCAGGATTGCTCCTGGCCTTTTGCATTTTGGATCTTGGATCTCTGGTCTTTGAATCGTTGAGGACTGTGGATGTTGATGCGGTGATGTATTCGCGTGATTCAGGAATGCCGATTCACTCGATGGATCCCCAAATCGACAATCCCCAATCGACAACGAATCACAGAGCAGAGATCCAAGAAAGATAAGAAAAGGCCAGGAACGATCCTGGCCTTTTGTGTTTCAGCGACCGGGCGCCGGAGCGCCGGGCGCTGGCGTCGGAGCCGCTGCGCCAGGTGCCGGCGCCGGAGCCCCCGGTCCACGGCCAGGCCCGCCGGGCCCGCGTCCGCCGCCGCGCGGCGCCGGCGGCGGCGCGCTGCCCTTCTCCGGTCCGATCGATTGCACCGGCCCGAAGTGAGTCGTCACCGGCTCACCGCGCAACTCCTGGTAGGCGACGTTCAGGTTGATGAGCGCGCGATGCTCCGGCGTGTCGCCATATTCGGTGCCTTTCAGCACTTCCGTCGTCAGGAACACGGCGTACTTCGAATTCTTCTTCAGTTCATCGAGCGCCTGCTGCGTCGTCAGCTGCTTCTTGAGCCCGTCTCGCGCGGTGTCGACCAGCGCGCGCATGAACTCGCCGTAGGCATCCATGCCTTTGAAGGTATTGACGTTGCCATGACCCTCGATCACCGTGTCGACGTTCTTGATCCCTTTCGCCGCCTTCTTGAACGTCTCGCCGAGGGCGACGATGCTGCCGCCGGCATTGGGATCGATGAGCGGCGCCATGTTCCACGCCATCAGGTCGCCGACGCACAGCGTCTTCAGTTCCTTGAAGACGACGAACGCGTCGCCGTCAGTGTGGCCGGCGCCAAAGTAATACAGGTCGATCTGATCCTTGCCCTTGCCGAGGGTCATCCGGTCGGTGAAGGTCTTAGTCGGCATCATGGCCGGATCCTTCGCGTAAGCCGCGTTCGCCGCCATCCACTTCTTCGTGTTCTCGTGAGTGACCTTCTCCACCGTCGCAGGGAAGTAGTTGTTGCTCCCGACATGGTCGCCGTGTGAATGCGTGTTGATGATCATCGTCACCGGCTTGTCGGTGACGGTTTTTACCTGGTTCATGATCGCTTCGCCGCTGTTGGCGACTTTCGTATCGACGAGGACGACGCCGGCCTGCGTCAGAAACACCGTGGTGTTTCCGGCGGTGCCGCCGTGAACCACGTAGAGATTTTCTTTGACCTTTTCAATCGGTTGAATCGGATTGGGTACGCCGCCACCCCTGCCGCCGCCGCGCTGCGCGGCGGCCCCGGCTACGGTGAGCCCCGTTATGACGATCGTTGCCAGAACTCCCGCTCGCCTCATTACATTTCCTCCAGGAAAAGACCACTAACCCTGAATCAATCCGTGCACGGCCCCGTCCCGTCCCGCCGCGACGTCAGATTCTAGCAGCCCTTGTGCAGGCCATGGTGGAACTCCTCACGGCCTGGAGGCACCGAGACATTCACACACAGAGGCCCAGAGGCACCGAGAAAATCTGAATGAATTTGCTG
>Ga0207701_10004454_pt1 | contig 14230 bp, 7 predicted proteins | sample KBSSwiSSwithPhiX_FD_184294 | JGI IMG/M metagenome (GOLD analysis project Ga0207701, IMG submission 184294) | Switchgrass rhizosphere bulk soil microbial communities from Kellogg Biological Station, Michigan, USA, with PhiX - S5 (SPAdes) (version 2) | ecosystem: Environmental > Terrestrial > Soil... | reverse complement strand
CGGCGAGCAGGCCAACTTCCTCGAATGCCGCGGCTCCCGTGTTCCGAAACAGAAAGTTCGGCTTGCCGTCATTGGCCACGAACACATCGGGCCAGCCATCGTCGTTGACGTCGGTGACGGCGACGCCGAGGCCGTTTCCCTTGGGGCCGGCAATGCCGGCTTTCGCGCTGATGTCAACGAACGTTCCCGTGCCGGTGTTGCGATACAACGTATTGGGCCCGAAGCCGGTCACGTAGAGATCGACCCAGCCGTCGTTGTCGTAATCGCCGGCGCAGGCGCCCATCCCATAGCCACGATGGCGAATGGCGGACCGGACTGTCGCGTCCTCGAAGGTGCCATCACCGCGGTTTCGAAAGAGACGGTGGCGCGCCCGCTGCGCGACGGCCGGATCCGCCAACGATCCGCCATCCACGAGAAACATGTCGATCCAGCCGTCATTGTCGTAGTCGAAGAACAGGCCACCTGAGCCGATCGTTTCGACCAGGTGCTTGTCTGCACTCGCTCCATTGATGTGCAGAAAGTCGACACCGGCTTCGTGGCTGATCTCGGTGAATCGCACGGCGGCTCCGGCGGCTGACGTTGTTCCGCCAGTCGTCTGCCGGTTGACGGCGGCCGCTATGGTGATCCCGACGGTCGCTATCATCGCCGCGACCGCGCACGCCGTCTGATTCACCTCCCCACCTCGGCGGCGCGCCTCGCGGCCTCCTCCTTCAGTACATCAAGAGACATCTTGCGGCGGCGCTCGGCGAACGCCCGGCGCTGCGCTTCCTCGACACGGTCGAACTCCTGCGCGGCTTCCTGCGTCTTGCCCAGTCGCGTGAGTGCAGTCGCCAACGCATACCGCGCCTCGGTATCGTTCGGCGCCACGTCGACCGCACGTCTCAGTGCCTCCACCGCATCGGCATATCTTCCCGCGTCGAGATGAATCCGGCCGATCCCCGCGTGCGCGTCCGCGTCCAGCGGATCGATCAGCAACGTGGCCACGAACTCGATGAACGCTTCGTCCACGCGGTCCTGCTGTAGAAACGCACCGGCCAGGTACTTGTGTGCGCCGGGATCGTTTGGATTCGCGGCGACCGCATGCGCGAAGGCGTCGATCGCAGCCGCTACCTCTGTGGCATTACCGGCGAGACGACCGATCGCGGTATAGAGGCCAGTCCGCCCGACGATGGCACCCGCTGTCGCGGATTCAATTTCTCGCCTCGCGTCGGCATGGCGATTGAGCCGTTCGTAGTGCAGTCCGAGCCCCCAGTGCGCGAGGGACGAATCAGGAAGAGCTTCGACCGTTTCGCGCAGGGCACGCTCCGCATCGGCGTCACGCCCGGACAGGCTCAGCACCCGTGCACGCGCCAGCCGCGAGCGCTCGTCGCGTTGATCCCTGTTGATGGCGATGGTGAACTGTTCGACGCTCTTCTCGTAATCGGAACTCGCCCAATAGATCAGGCCGAGTATGCGGTGTGCCTCCGACGAGTCGGGGAGTGTTTTCGTCTGATCGAAGAGCGAGCTCGCCTCTGCTACTCGCCCGTCCCGCAGCGCGGTCACCGCTCGCATGATCGGAACAGATCGCGCTGCCGGATCGGTGACTAGCGGATCGCTTGCTGACGCTGTTCGCAGCTCCGCGAGCGCGTTGTCGTAGTCACCGGCGGCGAGCCGTGCGTAGCCCTTCGCGTACCTCGCGAGTGGAAGCACCGGCGCGTCGGTGGGTTTCTGCTGAAGAAGCGAAGCCGCGAACGGCAAAACCGTCGGCCGTGCCGCTTCCTTGAGAATCTCCTGGTACGCCACCGTGAGGACTTCACGGACGCGCTCGATCTCATCTGACGCAGGAGTCGTCGCAGAGTGATGAACGACGTAGTAGGCGATAACCGGATTTTGCGGCTCGATTGTCCAGGCGGACCGGAACGCCTCGTCGGCTTCGATCGATTTCGACAGGGCATCGAGGACGAGCCCCCGCAACACCAGAGCATCACGGCGGCGCGACTCGAGATTGGTCGCAGCATCGAGTTGCCGTAACGCATCCGCAAGACGACCTCGCTCCGCATACATCTTCGCGAGCGTCATGCGAAGGTCGTCGGCCTCTTGCGTTGACGTATTCGTCACCGCTGACGCTACCCGATTCTCGACGGCGCGAATAGCCCGATCCCATTCGGCGAGAGCGTTGCCCATTCGGTCCAGCGCAGGCCCGATTGCCGCGCCTTCATCACCGAATGTGCCTTCAAGCGCGGTGGCCAGCTCGACGATTCCGTCGGCGAAAACCCTTTGTTGTGCGGCAGCGACGGCGGGAAACACGACGAGCGCGACACACGCGCCCGACGCGAAGAAAAGGCTGCGAATCAAGACACCCATAAAGCCCCCACCGGTCTTGACAGCGCCAGTCGATAGGCGTAGATAGGGGGCACTATGACATAGCAGTTCTTGGAACGTTCACAAATTGTTGACACAAACCGCGGGCCTTCGACCCACGGGGAGCTGAGGAGGATCGGTGATGCCACGAGCCCTGACAGCTACCTTGATAGTCGCGGCACTTCTGTGGACGACGGGGAATGCGTTTGCCCAGCAGGGGCAGATCGCCGGCACCGTCCGGGACCCTTCCGGGGCGGTTCTGCCCGGTGTGCTCGTTGAGGTCACGAGCCCCGCGCTCATCGAGAAAGTTCGGTCAGCAACCAGCGACGACAGCGGCCAGTATCGCATCACCAACCTGCCCGTAGGCACCTACAAGGCCACGTTCGCACTGGCGGGATTCACCAGACAAGAGCATGACGACATCGTCCTGACGAGCGGCTTCACCGCGCCCGTGAACGCGACGATGACGGTCGGCCAGCTTGCCGAGACTGTGACGGTGGTGGGAACCACACCGACCGTTGACGTCCAGAGCGCGCGTCAGGCCACCACGTTTGTCGGAGCCGAGATACGGGACCTGCCGACAGCGCGCAACATCCGCAGCCTGCTCACACTGACTCCCGGGCTCACGCCCGCCGGCCTCGGTGCCGACTGTGTCGGCGGCGCCGGTGTCTGGTGCAACAACAACATCTACAACCTGGCCGCCCACACCGCGCCCACTGACACGGATGCGCTGACGCAGGGGCGCGTCATGGTGGACGGCAACGTCATCAACTCGACCGGCGCAGGGATCATGGGGATGACTGGCGGTTACAGCGCGGACGTCGCGAACGCCGCAGAAGTCACCGTCCAGGTCTCGGGCGCGCTGGGCGAATCGGAAACCGGCGGCGCCTCCATCAACATCATTCCCAAGACTGGCGGTAATCGATTCAGCGGAGGCTATTTCACCAGCTACACGCGCCAGTCGTGGTTCGGAAAGAACAACGGGACGCACACGTCGGTCAACGTCGTCAACTCGCTGATTGATGACCACGACGTGTCAGGGTCGTTTGGCGGGCCCATCAAGCGCGATCGGTTGTGGTTCCACGCGAGTGCTCGTGCCTGGGGGAAGGAAGCGTACAACGGCCAGGGACTGTTGCTGTGGAACAACAAGAACGCAGGCATATGGGGTGCGAACTACCAGCCGGATCGATCGCAGGATCCGCTCACGTTCACGAATCTGACACGGCAAGCGGCCGTTCGCGTGACCTATCAGGCGACGCCGAAGAACAAGTTCAACTTTTTCTGGGACGAGGGGCTGACCTGCCAGGATCCCTGCAACGGCAGCGTGGCGAGCTGGGCGCCACCCGAGGGCACGTGGTCCGGTCAGGTACACCCGGTGCGACTGAACCAGGTGTCGTGGACGAACCCGCTCACCAACAAGGTCCTGCTCGAGGCTGGCGTGAACGTGAACACCCAGTTGTACGATTTCTCCTATCACCGGTACGTCGCGGGTCACAAAGAGCTTCCGCGCGTGCTGGAGGTCGGCGAGACCGTCGGGATGGATGCCGTCTCACCACGCGTCAATACGACGGCCGGCAACCCCACCGCCGCTGTCCCCTCCGCCGCGCTGAACAATGGGCTCGGCGGTGCAGCGGAATCGCGCGATCTCAATAACATTCGGACCCGCGCGTCTCTCTCGTACGTCACGGGGGCGCACCACACCAAGTTCGGCTACGACGGCGGGTACTTTTCCCAGTACAGACACAACACGGTCAACGATTCGCGCCTGACGTACCGCTACGACTGGCCGGCGGCGAACTGCGCGTCGACCGCGTCGTGCGGCAACACCAGCCTCTATTTCCCGAGCAATCCGACCAACACGCCGCTGGGGCCTGATGGCGTTGCTGGTACGTTGGACGATGGGCGGCGCCCTGTTCCATCGCGAGTAACCATCAACACCGGCCTGGGCGAATTGGGCACGCGGGTGATGTACAACGCCGCCTATATCCAGGATCAGTGGACGCTCAAGCGGCTGACGGTCAACGGCGCCGTTCGGTACGACCACGCCACGAGCAACTACTTCGAGACGTGTATCGGACCGGACCCATACGTTCCGGTGCAGGTAGGCGGCCAGTACACCGGCCAGAACCGGTATTGCACGCCGCCAACCGACGGCGTCTCATACAACGACGTCACTCCGCGGTGGAGCGTCGTCTGGGACGTGACCGGCGACGGCAAGACCTCGATCAAGTGGAACATGGGCAAGTACCTCACCGCGGCCAATATCGGCGGCATCTACTCTGATGCGAACCCGGCGGCGCGCGCGGTCAACGATCTCGAACGCGACTGGACTGACAGGGACGGCGATCGCGTCGTTGATTGCGATTTGAAGAACTTCAGTCCGAACGGTGAGTGTGGCAATCCAATCCTCGGACAGGATCCGGTCCGGTACGGCCGTGACCCGCTCAGCCTCGATGCGGCAGGCACGCCGATCGGGCTGGCCACGACTCAGTGCGGCCGGCGCGAGGAGGGCATCCCGGCGGCTGTGCAGGCTTACTGCAACGCGTACGGCGAGACGCTACTCGACGGCTGGGGGAGGCGTCGCAATGAGTGGCAGTTCCTTATCGGCATCCAGCGCGAGCTGCTGCCTCGCCTGTCAGGGGAGGTGACGTACGTCCGCATCAAGCATTTCAACCTGACGCTGACCGATCAAGTGGGTGTCGGCTGCGATCGGTTCAACGGCGCACAGGACGTCGAGACCTGCGTGAATGGCAACTTGAGCTACACGAACCAGAGCTACGACTTCTACAACCTCCAGGTCCCGGCGGACCCGAGACTCCCTGGCGGCGGCGGCTACCGTGTGCGCGGAAATGCCAACCCGAAGCCGACCGTGGCAACGGGTCAGCCCTTCGCGGTGACGCTTGCAGACGAACTCGAGTACACATGGAGCGGTTTTGACACCAACTTCATCTGGCGCGCGCCGTGGGGCGGTCTCCGCGTCAACGGCGGTACGAGCACCGGCCGCGCGCTTCGCGACCTGTGCTACAGCGACTTCGAGGTTCGGGCCATGGGCTCGGCGTTCAGCGTTCCGAATGTCAAATCACGCGAGGGCAATGTCCCCGCGTGCCGCCCCAAGACCCGCTTCGATACCACGGTGAGAGGCAGCGCTGCCTATGAGATTCCAAAAATCGAGGTACTCCTGAGCACTGTCTTTCAATACCGTCCTGGCATCGAGCTGAATGCGAATGCGACCGTTACCAAGGACATGATTCAGTGGGAACCGGCAAGCGCGTCCCGCGCGACGTCGACGTCGACCTGCACGGGTGCAAACGCTGGCCAGACGGGATGCTTCGTGACACTCGGCACCACGACCACCAACACGACGACCACGATCAACCTGCTCGACCCCGGCGATCTGTACAGCGAGGCTTACACGATCTTCGATCTCAAGTTGTCGAAGATCCTCAGGTTCGGGGACAAGCGTCTGAGTCTGGGAGTGGACGTCTATAACCTGTTCAACAACGACGCGATCCGCGGCATCAACGAAACGTACACCATTGACGATCCATCGACTCCCGCGGTCGAGGTCAACAACTGGGGCACTCCGACCACCCTGCTCAGCCCGCGTTTTGCGCGGCTGCAGGTGCAGTTCGATTTCTAAGCGCCGGGGGCGCTAACGCCGAAAGGGCCTGAGGGCTGCTCGCGAAGGCTTTAATGAGACAGCCCTCTGGCCACGTCGTTCTCGGCACTCTCACCAAACAACGTGCTCGCATCCCGTCGAGGCACTCCCTTTCACACTTTAAATTGCGGTTCTTAGCCACACGCCGACGGCTTCGAGTTCTGTTTGAACAGGGGCGCCCGTTAATGTGATTATCCGCGGTACGTGCGACCCGGTCTGGCCCTTCAAGTGTGAGTCTTGAGTAGGACGCCATGGCACAAATCTTCCTGAGCTATAGGCGCAACGATACCGCCGGACATACGGGACGCATCTTTGATCACCTCAGCAAACGCTTTGGTGATGGCCGGGTGTTCCTCGACGTCGATAGCATTGAAGCTGGCGAAAACTTCGCCACCGCGATTGAGAAGCGGATTAGAGACTGCGACACACTCGTGGCAGTGATTGGGAAAGAGTGGGCGGGGGTCGACGTGTCAGGTCAGCGACGGCTCGACGATCCGGACGACTACGTCCGGCAGGAAATCGAGACCGCGTTCCGTCTCGGGATCGATGTCGTGCCGGTGCTGGTCGGGGGAGCCAAGGTCCCCGTCCGGAACGATCTCCCAGAATCGCTGTCTGGCCTTTTGTTGCTCAATGCTCTCGAGATAGACGACAAGGCGTTCAGGGTCGGCGTCGACCGCCTGATCGCTTCCCTGGAAAAGGCCAAGGCGAGAGCCTCCGAGCGCAAGCGGTTGGAGAAGCTGGCACAGAAGAAGCACGAAGCCGCGACAGCACGGCCGTCGGAGCGGCTCACGTCGCGGAGGAACGTGGAGAGGTTCCTGCTGTTGTACCCGCCTTCGCATCCCGCTACCTGGATGGTTCACGTGCTCTTCTATTTCGCCCTGCTCGCCCTGCTGCTGGTGCCTCTGATAATGGCAATCAAAGGGGAACCAAAAGAAAACGTGGCGATCGTTATCGTGGCTCTGGAAGGTACCCTGGCAGTGCTGCGGGCGACCGCGGCCGTCATGGAGCCATGGGCCACAACCGATTCATTTCGGCGCTGGTGGCTCGTCTACAAGGCGCCACGGGCCGGAACGATGGTTCTTCACATTGTGTTCTTTCTGCTGCTGCTCGTCATCGTTGACATGACCGCGTCGCTTGTTCCACTGATTGCGATCCAGACCAGCGATCTCGCCAAATTAATGTTCGTCGATGTCCTTCTCGTGCTGATGGTATTGACGTTTACGATTCGCGAGATCGCGGCATCGCGAGATCCGTTACGACCCGCTGGAATGGACCGCAACTGGTTCGTTCGGCTGTTCTACATCTGGCGCCCGCGGCGCGCCGCCGTTTGGCTACCGCGCCTCGTGTGGCACGCGAGCGCCTTCGTGCTGCTTCTCCTCGGTCCCGGGATACTCGCCGACTCCACCAACAATCTCCGCCTGAGCGCCAGCCTCGAAAACATCGGTGAGGTGAGCCACATCATGTTGATCCTGGCAGTCGCGATCTCGGGACGTGGGTGGGTTCGGAGCCTCGAGATTTCTCGACTACGGACGCCAGACTCGGCGTCAGGCAGTCGTGTGCGGCGATTCCTGCCGCTCCACATTCCGTCGAAAGCGATTGGATGGCTGCCGTTGGCGATGTTCTGGATTTCGGCAGCCCTCGTGGTCGGCGTCGTTGTTCGCAGCGATCTCGTGCTGGGGCTGCTTGGATTGCCTGACGCGAACGTCTACTACATCGCCGGCCTCGCAGCATTGACTGTTGTAGGCGCAGGCCAGTGGGCTCGAGTGTTCGAAGGCGTCGAAACTCGAAAAGAGCAACCTGTCGGAACGGCTGGGGTATAAGGTGGCGCTTGCCCCACAAGAGAGACTGGCCTCGTCGCGTCGCGGCCAGACGCCGTTTCAGGCACATATCGAACTGCTTCAATTCTTCCTGGCCCATCGCGATGACATCGTCGAGCGAATCCAGGGGGTGCTGAACGCGCAGCGAAAGCCCACTGAATACCTGCAGGACGCTTCTCTTTTGTCTCGTCTCTTCGAAGATTGCTTCTTCACACTCACTGACGTCACGCACAGCCAATCGCGTCTTCGCGGCCAATTAGAAGACGCGCATTGGGCAAGCGGATTCAGGCCCCGTGAGCTTCCGGGGCTGCACAACGGCCTGGTCGATCCCGCGGAGATGATGATTCGAGGTTTTTACTTGTGGCAGCAGACGCGGTGGCCGGGTCGCAACGGTCGCATCCATTACGCGCAGACGCTTTTCAACCTGCATGTGATCCGCTGCCTCGAGCTGTTGAGTATTCGCCTGTGGGAAGACGACTCGAGCAGCGCCGGCGATCGACTCTCGCACGTTCAAGGCGTGCTCGACCAGCTCTGGGCAACGACACCTCGCGATCAGCCGATGCTCGTGCGAGATGCGCGATGGCTGATCCAGATGGCACAGAGTCCGGCGACCGATGATTTGGGTGCCTATTTTCAAGTCGCCGAAAAGATCGCCGAGACCCTTTCGAAGGACGACCGGATAGAGATCCACAAAGCCGGCGTTCGAATGACCGCGGGGCACCTACGTTCACAGATTCGCTACTACTGCATGAAGAAGGCTGTGCCTCTTGATGAGAAAAGCCTGGTTCTGAGCACCCGCACCTCCAACGCCCTTGACTTCGCGCTGCTGATTCAAGAGCTCGTACCGTTGCTCGAGGCGTATGAAAACGCCTTGCACAGTTGCGATAGCGAGAACGGTGCGCACGCGCGCAGGCTCGAGTTGGCAGACGCCATTTGTCAGGGCGTCTCTCCGGATCCAGAGTTGTTTCTGAATCGCGTCGAGTTGTTGGGTGCTTACAGCATGATTGAGCACCTCTTCGTCACGACAGATCGCGACGGGCAGGTTGTGTACACGCCCATGGGGGCGCGACACGTTCGGCTGCTCCAGGAATACGAAGCCCGCATCGGTCGAGTGTCGAAGGCCTTGTATGACGATTGTCCCCACTACCGGCCAATAGCTGGCGCTTATTCGCCGTACGGAGTCCTTTACGGGTTTTCAACCGATCTCATAGAGCACATGGCGCTGAAAACCTTGCAGCCCGACGCCGTGACGAACTTCAGCGTGGAAGATGTCTTCGCCGGTGGTGAGGCCAACAAGCTCGCCTGGGTGAGCGGCTGGCGAAAGTTGCCGCACCTCAAGCCCGAAGTGGAAAAGCTGTTCGACTACCCCCAACAATTTGCCGAAGACATTTTCAATCGGATCGAGCAGGCGTTGCGCAGGCGCGTTCAAGATGGCGACACGAACTACGCCGTGCAGACCGGCCGCCTGTTCATCGAGCCACAAAATCATCTACCGGCTGATTCGAAAGCCTCGCCTATTGCGGATCTTCCAGTGCAGTACATCAAATCGTCCGACCAGAAGCTTGTGGCTGCGCACAAAGCTGATTATCAGGACGAGTCGCATCTCCTGAGCGAGCGGCGAGAGGGCAAGTGCCTTCTCAGTTATGAGACCTCAGGCGGATGGGTGGCCATTGCGAAGGCCATCCTCACTGAAGTCTTAGGGGCAGGCCGCGACGTGAAGATCGCTGGACTGCCGCCTATGGCCGTGGGAGTGTTGAAGTTGATGTGTCGCAGGCTCGCGTGCTGAGCGGCCGCGCCCACTGATGTCAATGCGCAGGCGACCTCACGTACTTCTTCAAAGCCTGCTTCGCAGTCAGCGATCCGTAGATGCTGCCCTGGGCATCGGCTGCCACGCCTTCCCCGATTCCATCAGGATCGGGGTCCGAAATCAACGCCGTGACTTTGCCGTCTTTGACGCTTCCGATCCTGATGCCCCGCTTGTAGCCCGGGTTCGTCTTCTCGTCAGACTGTGTGTCGGCTGCGTACAAGATGTCATTCTTGTCGATATACACTCCGCTTGGCCGGCCGAATTGTTTCCACTCGGCGAGCAGTTTTCCCTCTTGATCGAAGAGCTGAATTCGGCTGTTCCCCCTGTCGGCAACGAACAGGCGACCGCTCGAATCCATTGCCAGCGAGTGCGGCGTTTCGAACTCGCCCGGCCCCGATCCCTTCTTGCCCCATGCTTTGATGAACTTCCCATCTTTCGAGAATTTCACGATGCGGGCGTTCGAGTTGCCGCCATGACCGTCGGCGACGAAGACATCGCCGTTGGGTGCGACGAAGACGTCCGACGGTTGATTGAAGGCATCCGGACCGTCGCCGGTGACTCCTGCCTTGCCAAGCGTCATCAAGACTTTTCCCTCGGGACTGAACTTGAAAACCTGGTGACCCTTGGCGCCCTTTCCCGATCCATCAGTCACCCATACGTTTCCTTGTCTGTCGACGTGGATTCCGTGCGGGCTGACGAACATCCCAGCGCCAAAACTCCTTACAACCTTGCCGGACGAATCGAATTCGAGGATGGGCGCCAGACTTGAATCGACGCAGGCCAACCCCTGGCTCGTTCCGCCACATCTCTCGAACACCCAAACGCTCCGGCCGTCGCGATCGATATCGATCGCCGCCGTGGATCCAAGCGTCCGGCCTTCGGGAAGCTTGAAATGATTTGGAAGCACGTGGTACGGGTTAGGTTGCGAATCGGCGGCTTGTGTGGCTGCGACCGCCTGTAACATCGCGAATGCAGTAATAGTCGTGACCAGTGTCACACAGATACGACCTTCAAGCGTCATGACACCCTCCCGTTGTTACGGCTTCGCTGGATAATCTCTCGTAAAGCCATTCCGTTCGTTGGTCACCGTGAAGCTGCCGTCGCTGCGCGCGGACAGCTTGATGTAGTGCCCCTCGTGGCCGGGCGTTGATTCAAGGTTGGAGATGAACTGCTCTGGCGGGTTCGTTTGCTTGTCCACGTCCTCAGAGTAATGCAACGGCCACACGTCCAAGAAACCTGGTGAGGCACGGAGAATCTGGAACGTGCTGGGCGTTCCGCCTTTCCTCGCGCCGTTGTTCATCACGGCAACCCTCGGACGCACGGCATGCACCATGACCGGGTTGCCGGCCCAATCGGTACCGTGCCGCGACGTATGGTAGACGTCGACAGTTCCAAGCAAGTTGTTCGGGCACACCAGTTCCTTCTCCATGTTCCAGATCAGGTCTGAAAGATCGAGGAGCGTGAAGTTCCCGTACTTGATGACTGCTCCGATCGCCTCGGCATTCTCAGGCGTGGCGTCTTGAACTCGCGGTACGAACTCACGGCAGAGCGGATTCGGTACGCCCGCTCCGGGCATCCCCGCGACCGGTGCAGTCACGAGCTCGCCTGCGTTGGCGACGATGATGAAGTCAAAGCCGCTGATGGGAATCCTGCTGCCAGGTTTTGGTGTCGTGACATGAACGGTCGGTCGCACCGCAAGGTAACTATCGAAAGCCGCTCGCCTGTTTGGCTGTCCTTCCACCGTATAGCCGCCGTGATCGTAGAAGTGCCTGATCGGGAGCCTCTTTGACAACTCCGCCGCGTTGCCCACGTGATCGCCGTGGTAGTGCGAGACGATGACGTGATCGAGCTGCGGCTCGACGGCCACTTGCCGTAGGAGATTGGTGATGCGATCGGCGTCGCGGTTGTTGTCGCCGCCCGTGCCCGTGTCGAACAGCAGCGTCTGACCCGTGGGCGACACGAACAACGTTGCCTTCCCGCCTTCGGTGTCGATCGAGTAGATATCGAGAGTTGATGGTGGGACTCTCTGCGCTGGAACGATGGCGCCGTTGACGACTTGTGTGGCTTGTCCCCGCCCTTGAGAGTGAAGAGCCGCGATCGGTATGCCCACGACGATCGCTACGAGAACGAACGACCGCATGCGGGCCAAATGATCAGCCTCGTCGGCAAACGGCAGCCGCGATCAGGGAACGCGATTCCCGAGGTTCACGTCTCCACTGCGCTGCAGGACCACCACCACACCGGTCTTGTCGAGCGTTCCCGCACCCAGCTCGAGGAGAAGCTCGGCTGTCTCCTGCCGGTATCGACGGGGGATCTGAAGGCGGCGGGCGCCAATGTCTTTGGTGAGCACGGACAGCGAAATGCTCAACGCCGTCTGCCCGAACTCGTCCTTCTGATCGATCTTTGCGCCCTTGCTGACCAGGTATTCGATGACGTCGTTCATCCCTTGATACGCGGCTGCATGCAGTGCGGTCCAGCCGTACTGACCGGCGGCGTTCACATCGGCGCCGTGTTCCACCAGGAACTTTGTCGTCTCGATCGCCGTGGCGCGTTCCTCGAGCGCTCTTTCTCTTTGCACGTCGGTGCCGCCGCCAGCCGCCATGATCAGCGGCGTCGTACCTCGCTCGCTGGCAAGGAGCGGATCCGCGCCCGCTTCCACCAGGACCTTGATCACGTCAAGGTTGTTGACTTCCGCAGCCAGGAAGAGTGGCGTCGCACCTTGCAGAATGATTTCGTTCACGGTGACGGCGCTCCGCTTTCCTTCGATTTGGACCGTGCCTTTCTTGATTTCCTCGGCAGCCTTTTCCTTGTCCTGGACGAGGCGGATATTCGGATTCGCGCCGTGCTTGAGAAGCGACTTGACGATGGTGAAGACCGCATCTCTGGAGCCCGGGTTGATTCCGTAATCCGAATCGCGGACGACGCGGTGCAAAGAGCTGTACCCGCTCGCATCCACGAGGTTGGGATTGGCGCCCTGGTCGAGCATCAGGTCTACGGCCTCCGCGTGAGCCATCGCGCTGGCGATCATCAAAGGCGTCAACCCCGTTTTCGGCTGGGCGTCATTCGGTTTTGCGCCGGCGCGGAGCAGAATGCGGGTGGTGTCAGCATCGCCTGTCTGGGCGGCGAACATCAGCGGCGTGAAACCGGTTTTCGAACCGGCGTGGACGTCGGCGCCTCCCTCGAGCAGTGCTTCGGCAACCGCGGACTGACGCTGCGACACCGCCCACATCAAAGCGGTCTGTCCGCCGTTGGACTCCCGCGCGTTGGGGTTGGCTTTCTTCGCGAGCAGCACACGCACCGTCGCTAGGTTGCCGCGGCGCGCCGCCTCCATCAGCGGCGTCTCACCCGACATCAGCGGGGTATTGGCATCGGCGCCTGCGGCGAGCAGCTTGGCGGCCATCGCCGGATCCGTGTGCGCCGCTGCGGCATACAACGGCGTGGCGCCCAGTTCGTTGGCCGCCTTTACGTCCGCGCCTGCGCGCAGGAGAAGATCAGCCATCGCGAGGTCGTTGCGGGTGGCCGCCCAGACCAACGCGGCCGTCCCTTCGGCCCCCGCGACATCGTGCTTCGCGCGACCGTTCAAGAGGGACTGCAAGGCTGCGCGGTCCCCTTGCTTCGCGGCAGCCACCAGCGACGAATCGATCGCGGCGGCGGCCAATACGGCAGTCGCGCACATCGCAGCGCCCATCAGTGCCGCACCAATTGTTGCTCTGGTCTTCATCGCCATTCTCCCGCGTAGCCACTATGGTCCTTGGTGCTTGGTCCTTGGTGCTTGGTCCAGATCGGACCAAGAACGAAGAACCAAGGACCAAGGCCTCGCGCTACATCGACAAAAGCGCGTTAGGTCGTCGGCAATTCCAACCGTCCGGTGCCGTCGCCCAGCGACTCCACGTGCGGAACATTGGCCTTGTCCAGCATCGTGAGGAGCAGATTGGCCATCGGCGTGCGGTTGGGATAACGGACATGATGTCCGCCCTTGATCCCGGCAACACCGCCGGCGACCAGCAGAAGCGACAGATCCGTATAGAGGTGCAGATTGGCATCGCTCAGGCCGGCGCCGTAGAGGATCATCGAGTGATCGAGCAGCGAGCCGTCGCCGTCCGAGGTGGCGCGCAGCCGGCCAAGGTAATACGACAACATCGTCGTGTGAAGGCCGTTGATCTTCGTGGTCTTCTCCTGCTTCTCCTTGTCGCCCTGGTGATGCGTGCAGGGATGATGGGCATCACCAAATCCCAGCTCGGGATAGGCGCGGCCGCTCATTTCATGGCCCATCTGGAACGTGATGACGCGCGTCATGTCGGTCTGCCACGCCAGCACCATGAGATCGGCCATCAACTTGAAATAGTCGGAGAAGACTTCCGGGACGCCAATGGGGCTTGCGATGGTCACATCTTGCTCGCCCTGTCTCTCCGCCAGTTGAATGCGCCGCTCGACATCGCGGACCGCCTCCAGATACTGATCGATCTTGTCGCGATCCGTTCCACCGACCTTGATGCGCAACTGCTTGACCTCAGCGCTGATCGCGTCGAGGATGCTGCGGTCTTCCTGTCTGAAGGCCGAACGCACTTTCGGATCGGTGCCCGCGTCGCCGAAGAGACGCTCGAATAT
>Ga0207701_10004453_pt1 | contig 14231 bp, 12 predicted proteins | sample KBSSwiSSwithPhiX_FD_184294 | JGI IMG/M metagenome (GOLD analysis project Ga0207701, IMG submission 184294) | Switchgrass rhizosphere bulk soil microbial communities from Kellogg Biological Station, Michigan, USA, with PhiX - S5 (SPAdes) (version 2) | ecosystem: Environmental > Terrestrial >... | reverse complement strand
GTAACGCAGAGGCGCAGGGGAAACGCTGAGGAAACGCGAAGAGAACGCAGAGACGCAGAGGAAACGCAAAGACGCAAAATGAACGCAAAGACGCAAAGTGAACGCAAAGACGCAAAGAGATGTTCTCACACCAACAACCATCAACTATCAACCATCAACCAATAAATAAGTATCCCTGCAGCTACTGCGGCATTCAATGACTCTACTTCATCGCCGCCGGGTATTCTGAGTTTTAGGGTAGCCTTGTCCATTACCTCTTTGCTGATGCCTTTGGATTCATTTCCAATAATGAGAAAAGCTTGTTTCTCGTGTTTTGCCTGATCGAGCAACTGCCCTTCAAGAGAACTTGCTATCACCGGTATTCCCGGATGTTGGTCGATAAATGAAGTCAGTTCCTGGTAAATGAGGTTCATCCTGAAAATGCTTCCCATGGTGGACTGGATCATTTTAGGATGATATCCATCAACACAGCCCTCGCCACATATTATATTTTTTATGCCGAACCAATCAGCGGTTCTTACAATGGTCCCCAGGTTGCCGGGATCCTGTATGGTATCAAGCAACAAAGTGATGCCGGGAAATGCTGCAACGGCTGGTTTCACTGGCATTTGCATTATCGCCAGGACAGCAGACGGAGTAGTGAGTGCGGTGATTTTTTTCATTTCATCAACATTCACTTCAACGACCTCAAGATGATTATTGCTGGTGATTGCGGGATTTTTCTTTAACCATTCAGGAATTGCATATATCTTCCTTATATCCGTTAGTTTGTAGAGGAGAGCTTCAGAGAGCAATTTTGGCCCTTCAATTATATACTGGCCCGATTGTTCCCTGAATTTTTTATGGTATAAAGTTTGGATATATTTGGCCTGCGTTTTACTTAGCATTGGTGATCATCATTATGCCCTTAATCCATTTAAAAAATCGTTTTTCAGCATTCATCATGGCATTAGGGGTATGCATTAGTGTTATACCTTCCTGCACCATCGTCAAGCATTATCCCAAGAATGAGCCCTTCATTTTCGAAAATACAGTAAATATTAACGGGAAAGTCGCCAAGGACAAGAAAGGAGAACTCAAGGATGCATTGGTAGAACAGATAGAAGACAGTGCATCGGTAGTGGCAAATACAGAACTTCCCTGGCCGAAATACCCATTTGTAGTGCCAGTGCCGGTGATCGATAAACCCAACGTTTATGATTCCATACACGTAAGGCAGTCGGCATTGAACATGCACTATTTTCTCCGGAACAAAGGCTATCGAAGCAATTATGTTGTTTCAGATAGTACTATTAAAATTGTAAAAGATCAGGCACGTGTAAAAGTTGCCTATACCATTAATACTGGTAATGTTTACCGGCTTAATAAGATTGAATATGCTCTCGCGGATTCCAACCTTCAGCGACTGGCACAGGAAAACATTAAGGAATCACTGCTGAAAAAAGGCGATCCAATGGACTATGGTGTGCTCAATGATGAGATCAACAGGCTCATTGTTCTTTACCAGAACAATGGATATGTAAAAATTACCCGCGATGAAATTTACATAGATGCTGACTCCAGTTATAAAGAACTGATCGATCCATCTATCGACCAGTTTGAATATCTCAGGAGACTGGCTGAAATAGAACAGAAATACAAAAACAATCCACAGATCGACGTATTTGTAAAGCAGCGGGCAGTTAAAGATACTACCCGAGTGATTCCTTACACGATCGGTAAGATCACTATATATTCTGATGCTCCATTTAATTTTTCCCTGGCTGATCGTGATACCACACAAGTTCAATACGATGGTTACACCGTGGTATCTTATAACAATACATTCAAACCTACTTTCATAACAAGATTTATAGACCTGAAACCTGGAGATCTGTACAGGCAGGAAAATTATAGCCAGACCCTGAATAATTTCAACCGGCTGGGAATCTGGTCAAACATCAATATCCTCCCTATAGTAAATGATAGTTCACATTCGATAGATTATCTACTGCGACTGACTCCTTCCAAGAAACAGTCTTTCAGTGTAGACCTGGAGGGAAGTAGTGTACTTAACACCAACCAGCTGGTGTTGGTAGGAAGCGGTAAGTTTGGAATAGCTATTAATTTCCGTTTGAGAAACAGAAATATCGGAAAAAAAGGTATCCAACTGGAAAATACATTGAGAACCGGTATTGAATTCAATGATTTCACTCAAATACTTTCTGCCGAAGTTACCCTCACCAACAGGTTTACCATTCCATGGATGATAACCCCATTCAGCCACGAGTTTAATAAGAATTTTAAAGGCGGAAGAACCATTGTTTCGTTTGATCTGTCCTACGTTGATCGTTTTCAATACTATGTATTGAAAACCTTCAATACGTTTTTTGGATATGAGTGGAAACCAAGGCCGGAAGCGACATGGACTTTCAAACCGATAAATATCGAGTACACCAATATTAAACAGGATAGTTTATTTGCAGCCGCCATAAAAGATTATCCGCTGTTAGTGTATTCTTATAACAATGGACTCATCATTGGTTCCAATGCCAGTTATAGCCGCACATTCAATCCGCCTAATTCAAAACATATCAATAGCATCAGGATCAATGGCGAAATCTCCGGATTATTAACAGGGGGAGGTTTAGCTAACCTGACTAAAGACGGGTATGTATTACAGGACCTTTACCGTTTTGTAAAATTGGATGTTGATTTCAAGCATTATATAAAATTCAAGAAATCCATGCTGGCGCTAAGGGCTTTTGCAGGTTATGGATATGCATTTAAAACGGAAAGTTCACCAAATGACGTAACCCTGCCCTTTTTCAAAAGTTATTTTGCCGGAGGTCCAAATAGTATGAGGGGATGGCAGATCAGGAAACTGGGAATAGGTTCAAGTATTTTCTTTGATACACTCGGATATTACAAAGGTTCACCAGGCGCTTTCAATGATAAATATGCAGATATACAGATGGAAGCAAATATCGAATATCGCTTCAATCTTTTCAGGCTGTTTGGGTTTTGGATGAGAGGTGCTTTGTTTACTGATGTAGGAAATATATGGGGCAGGAAAAACCTAATCAATACACAACCCGATGCCGTATTGATGTTAGATAAATTATACAAGGACATCGCGGTTGCGTCCGGATTCGGTGTGAGAATGGACTTCTCTTATTTTATCCTGCGATTCGATCTTGGTTATCCCATAAAAGATCCGAGATATGATCCTTCAAAAGCTCCTTATACGGGATTCTATTCGACAAGCAAATATGGTTGGTTTGTGCCCGGACACTGGAATGATCCCACTCTCCAGTTTGCCATTGGCTATCCGTTCTGATTACTACTGAGCTGAATTCAATCCAGCTTAGCTATTGATTATCCTTTCTAGTTCCGACTATTCACCTGAATTTAAAGCAGCGGTTTTTAGTGCTGTAATTTCTTTTTCAAAACCTTCAACCGTATTAGCGTCACTCACCAAAAATTCACCGATGCGTGTGCGTCGTAATGAGGACAAATGACCACCGCATCCAAGTTCAGCACCCAGGTCGTTGGCAAGACTTCGGATATACGTTCCTGTTGAGCATACCACTGCAAAATGTACTATGGGCAATTCCACTTTAGTGATTTCAAAACTATAGATGGTAACCTTTCTTGGTTCCATTTTAACTTCAATTCCTTTTCTTGCCAGTTTATACGCCGGAGTTCCTTCTTTTTTGATGGCAGAATGTGCCGGAGGAATTTGTTCAATAGCGCCGGTAAATTTTTTTGTTGCTTGGCGGATCATTTCGTCAGTAATATGCGCGTAATCCTGAAAGTTTGCAGGCTCTGATTCAAGATCGAAAGTTGGAGTATTAGCGCCAAGGGTAATGGTCCCTGTATACTCTTTTTCCTGCGCCATGTACTCATTGATCTTTTTGGTGAATTTTCCCGTGCAAACGATCAATAGGCCTGTTGCCAGTGGATCTAGGGTACCTGCATGACCTACTTTACTTATACCGGTAAGCACACGGATCTTTTTGACCACATCAAAAGAGGTCCATTTCAGGGGCTTGTCCATCAAAATCAGTTTACCCTGTGCGTATTCTTCTTTCCAGCCGGATGTTGTCAATTCCATTGATTAAACTGGTAAAAATAAAAACTAATGGCATCAGTTCAATGATAAGTTTTTAATTTCGCGGCTTAATATTTTGCATGACTCTGATTCAGCATAGTGATGAAACGGTGCGTTTTCAACAACAGGTCGACAATGCCCGTGGATATGTACTGCCATTTATTGAACGTGAACTAAAACTTTCACCCGGTATGAAAGTGATGGATATCGGCTGTGGTGACGGTGGTGTACTAATTCCTTTCCTGGAAAAAGGATGTTACTGTACGGGAATTGAGCTGGATGAAATGAAATCGGTTTTTGCGCGTAAATTTCTTTCCTCGTATATCGAACAGGGTCAGGCGGAAATCATCAATCAGAATATTTATGAAGAAGCGGCGCTGGAGAAATATTCCGGCGTTTTTGATATCATTCTATTGAAAGATGTTATTGAACATATTCCCGGACAGGATAAATTCATTCCCTATCTCAAAAAATTCCTAAAGCCAGGTGGCTATGTTTATTTTGGATTTCCACCATGGTATATGCCTCATGGCGGACACCAGCAGGTTTGTAAAAATAAACTGCTGACAGTTTTACCCTGGTTTCATTTGCTTCCAAAACCATTATACAAAGGCGTACTGAAAATGTTTGGCGAATATGATCCGGTGATCACAGAACTACTCGAAATAAAAGACACAGGAATTTCGATTGAACGATTTGAAAAACTTGTACTTGCCGCAGGGTTTACCATTCCACTGAAAACTTTTTACCTGGTAAATCCCATCTATCAATATAAGTTTGGATTAAAACCCAGAGAACAATTTGGTATTATAAGTGGTATTCCTTTTGTGAGAAATTTTTTCACCACCTGTGTTTATTACCTGATTAAAAATTAAGCAGAGTCAATTAACAATTTTCACTTTCACATTTCCATACTCCTCCAAATTCCCAAATTAATTTAATCTGAATAGTGAAACTATTCAGATTAAATTTCTCGCTTTTACTTCCAGGTATTTATTGACGCTATTCACTGTTACTTGTTCAGGTGGAGTTAAAATTGCCAGGATTCCATATTTCTGCAATTCCTTGATGATCATTTTTTTTTCAAACACAAATTTTTCTGCGATCGTCCTTGTATAAATGTCTTCCAGGTTTTCAGAAGGTTTACTGATCATAGAAAAAAGCTCCGTATTTTCAAAAAACACTACCATGAGCAAATGTTGCTGGGCAATTTTTCTCAGGTATTTAATTTGTCTTTTCAGTCCCGTCAATGATTCAAAATTGGTAAACAACACTAACAGGCTTCGTTGTGTTATCCTGCTTCTCACAAGTGTATAGAGTTTGTCGTAGTCACTTTCGAGATACCTTGTTTTTTGTTTATACAAGACATCAAGGATAGTATTCATCTGGGTTGCTTTTCTGCTGGCCAACAGAAAACTACCGGGCTCTTCAGAAAAAGTCACCAATCCTGCTTTGTCCTGTTTCATCAGGGCTACATTGGTAAGAACAAGCGAAGCATTAATGGCATAATCCAGCAGACTTAATCCATTAAAAGGCATTTTCATTACGCGACTCTTGTCGATCAGGCAATATATCTGTTGACTTTTTTCATCTGTATAACCGTTAACCATCAACTGGCTTTTTCTTGCAGTGGCTTTCCAGTTAACGGTCCTGATATCATCCCCTTTTACATATTCCTTGATCTGGTCAAACTCAAGGCTATGGCCTATTCGACGGATCTTTTTAACGCCTATTTCGCTCAGCCTGTTACTGACCGCCATTAACTGGTAGCGGCGCATCTGGAGATAAGACGGATATACAGAAACGATTTTTTCTTCCGGGAATATATATCTCCGCAAGAGGATACCGAGATGTGATTTTGCATAAACATTTAATGCACCGAATAAATACTCTCCCCTCTTCACCGGGCGTAAAGAATATTTCAACTGCTTTTCTTCACCTCTTTGTAATTCTACTTTGAACCACGCATTCCTCACCTGGAACTGATGTGGAACTTCGTCAATGATACCAGCTTTTAGGGGAAAAGGATATTTATTCAAAATGTGCAACTGGATCATGTTTTCATCTCCATTGCTGAATCTTTCCGCAACGGTTCTTTTTGCTAACACTGAATCAGTGCTGAAAAGAAGAATATAATCAGCAATGAAAACTACAATCGTTGTGGTCGCCAGAAGCCTGGGAATAATAGAAAGAAATGGAAAGAAAAACGAGAACACGAATCCTATTGACACGAGAGTAAGCAGCAAGAATAATCTCTGGCTGAGGTAAAGCGGACGAATATATTTATTGAACAGTGACTTCATTATTAGATCATCGTGGAATTTCAATATGCTGGATCATCTGGCGGATCACTTCATCAGGACTTATGCCTTCCATTTCTTTTTCCGGTGTAAGCATGATCCTATGCCTTAGTACCGGATGCAAGACATATACAATATCATCGGGGGTAACGAAATCACGTCCATGCATACCCGCAATTGCTTTTGAAGCATTTAATACCGCTACTGAAGCCCTTGGCGAAGCCCCCAGGAATATGGATTTATTGTTCCTGGTTTCCTGTATCAGTGCTGCGATATAGGTCAGCAGTTTTTCTTCCACATGTATGGTCCTGATCACCTGTTGTAATTGGGCGATATTGGAGGCATTCAATACTGGTGATATTTTATCGAGTGGCATATCGCCATCCTGGCTATGATGATGACGAAGGATCAATACTTCTTCATCGAGTCCCGGATAGGGAACATTGATCTTGAACAGAAACCTGTCGAGTTGCGCCTCCGGAAGCCTGTATGTACCTTCATGTTCAATCGGATTCTGAGTAGCCAATACCATAAAAGGTTTGGTCATCATATGTGTTTTGCCATCCACGGTAACCTGTCTTTCTTCCATCACTTCAAACAATGACGATTGTGTTTTTGCAGGCGCGCGGTTGATCTCATCGATCAGAATAATACTGCTAAAGATTGGACCGGGTCTGAATTCAAAACCCGAATCCCTTGGATTGTATACTGAGGTACCTAATACATCACTGGGCATCAGGTCAGGCGTGAATTGAATTCTTGAAAAAGGTGTGGCTATACATTTTGCCAGCAGTTTTGCAGTAAGTGTTTTTGCCACGCCGGGCACTCCTTCAATCAAAACATGTCCATTGCTGAGCAATCCGGCAAGTAATAGATCGATCATTTGAGTCTGGCCAACAATAACTTTTCCGACTTCATCACGAATGGCCTGCACAGCCTGGTTAAGTTCCGAAAGGTCAGTTCGTGTAGTAAATAATGGTTCAGGGTTCATCTGGGTGAATATTTATGGAATTCTTCAATTAGATTGTTCAATCTGGTTAAATGCTGGTCACTTATTTTTTCTTCAGACCTGATATACTGTATAAGCGATATCATTCCTTTTGTCTCCTGTTGAGGCATTCCGGATTTATTGGAAAGCTTTTCTGTAAAATCTTCATCAATGATCAATGTATTCAAATAATATTTAGCCCTGATATGTTCAAACAGGTAAGTTATCTTTTTCATTGCTATGTTCCGGTGGTTACGATCGCTTAAATATGCATGACTTACTGTTTCCACAAAATCTACTGTGTTATTAATCGTAGGTGGAATAACGGGTATGATCCGCTGCCGGCGTTTAGATTGAAAAACCATGAAAAGTAAAACAGAAAACAAGGCAACGAAATAAGCCCATTTCAATTCAGGCCTTGTTAATATCACTCTCAATGGAGTTGAAGGTCCGCCCCTTCCAATTTTATAATATTCGTCCCAATATAAATAGTACGCATCGCCAGGTAGAAATGAAAGCATTTTCTCCAGGTATTCACGGTTTTCATCCCTCAACACAAAATAATTTGTAAACACCATTGGAGCAGCATGAATGAAAAGCTGACCGTTCCCAATATCCATTCGAATGAAATTCACTTTATCGTGATTATTTACTCCCAGCACTACGGCATTTGCGGTATCAAATTTTTTGAAATACCCATCTATGGTATGATTGGGCATTTTATAACCTTTCTTATTGCGCAAAGCCGGGCTCGCAAAATTGATAGAGGTAGAATCTCCTTTTACATCACCGAAATAATAATTTTCCAACTCCAGTCCCAGTGAATCAGAAAGCGTTTTACTCAGCGATTCGGTGGAGATTAAAACAGTATTGCCTTGCTCTATATAATAGAATAATTCATCCTCGTCTGTGGGAGTTGTCTTCATTTCATTGTTCACCAAAATATATACTTCACCACTATCTACATGAGCTTTTACTTTTTCATAAACGGGAACTCTTGTTTCTTCCGGAGTGATTCCCATAATATCACGGAGTTCTTTATAGATTATATAGGTACCAAAAGGGATCTTGTCCTTATTACTCAAAGACCTTTCCCAGTTGATGGCCACTGGTTTTTTATAAACAGCATACACATATGCAGTGAGCAGGATCACAATCAACACCGTATACCAACGCATCAATTTCATATGCTGATGGTATTTTCGTATCTATAAAATATTTCAGCAAGTCTTTCAAATTGCTCTTTGGCAACCGGAAACTCTCCATACCACGCATATTCATAAACCAAAGTAGTGTCTGAAAATCCATCTGCAAATGGCCCATTCCTTAACTCACCCACATAATCGAAATTCGTTTTGTCGAGCCTGAACTGGATCAAATTTTTATCCGATAATATTTTCAGGTTTTTCAGGTACATCAGCCTAAGGGCAAGACGATAATTCTGTTGATCAATAGTATCACGGATGGCTTTGTCAAAATCGATGGAGTGGATATCATCAAGTTCTTCCTCGAACCTTAATTTATTGTTACCGGAATTACGTTGGAAAAAAAACCTTCGTTCCATTCCGGCTAAACGGTAAATAGCAAAAAGGATAAGACTGATACTGAATATCCAGACAAATATTTCGAACCCTTTTTGAACATTTTTTTGATCTGCCAACCTGTAAAACTGCTCCCAGAACCAATGCCAGAACCGGTCCCAGAGACTCAGTGATTTGGCATTTTTTTCCCGGTAGTCAAATTCTTTTTGTACACTATATGATTTGATCTTATCGTATTGAAGATGCCTGATCTCAATATCTGAACTATCATAGAAAACGGGATCCTGTGAGAAAGCAGGGCCTGCTATAATCAGGAAACTAATGATCAATATGTATATTCTCAGGATAATAAAACTCGTTTTAATTTACTACACAAGAATTACCAGGTTTCCACTCCGCCTTCATTTTTTCTTCCGCCTTCCCCTATCCGATCAATTTCCTGTTCCAGTCCGACGCCCATTTTTTCTTCATGAACAGAATAATAATGAATACCTCCACCAATAAAGATCACCAGGTAAAAAACTTGTTGAATGACAGTAGAGAGTCCGAAAACATAAGCATAAGATTTTCCCAGTCCGGAAATTTGTTCCGGGTCCATCATATTCAGGGAAGTGAGTCCGAAAATCAGGTTTAGCACGGTACTGATGGTCAACGCGAAAAAATAATATACGATAAATAGTATGATGGCATAGCCTACACTGAACCACCATTTACCTTTTAACAGTTGAAACGTGACAGGTATGGCTGAACCGAAACTTCCCTGGCCAATGATGGCCACCGGAAACAGCATCAGTGCATATGCCATTGCGAATAACATTAAAATGAAGAAAACTGGTATCAGGAGAACTAGTAAAACAGCGATCTGCGACTGGAAAAAAACAAAAAACATGGATATCACTACAACAACAGGTATCATCATCAGGGCTAGCAGTATGATATAACCGATATTATACAGGAAAGATTTTAAATACCGGTTAGCGATATCCTGGATGCCCGGCATCTGTCCATTATTTTTATCATATTCATCCATGTAGAGGTATACCACAGTTCCGTAGGATGCACTGCCGCAGAGAAACATCAGAAATGCTAAAAACAATTTCCCACCCATAAGCGCTGAAACTGAATTTAAGTTGCCCGTAAATTTTGTCATGAAATCAGCAATACTATTGGCACCCAAAATAATTCCCACGAGCAGGAAGGGTATTACAAATACAGCATAAAGCACCAATAACCTGGTCCAGTTTTTCTTGAGGAACAATACTGTATCGCCTATTCTTTCACCAAAATCCCTGACTTTTCTCAGCCTAAATTCCTGATTGTTCATAATGATATTTTAATTCCATCCAAACTACTGTCTGCATCAATTGATTTTTTGATCAGGCGATATGGATACACCACAAAATAACCAACAATAAAAACAAGTGAGGCTAATAAAATGAAGGAACTCAGCCAGACAGGCATTTCTGTATGCCGGGTGATAAAACCTTCAAAGAATGCAGCGATAACAAACACAGGAAGAAGCCCGATAATAATTTTCATTCCGTCAGAAGCGGCCCTGGTAATTGAGACCCTTCGAGAAAAGGTTTTGGGAAATACAATACTGTTTCCCAGGATTAATCCCGCAGCACCGGCAATTATGATAGCAGAAATCTCCAGCGTACCATGAATAAAAACTACAAGAATGGATTGCCAACCCAGTCCTTTGGAAAAAAAATAATATTCAAAAGAACCCAGCATGATGCCATTATAAAACAGTCCATAAACTGTACCCACACCCAGCATTAATCCCTGTACAAAAACTTTAAAGGAAACAAAAATATTATTGAAACCTATAGCCAGGAACATCAATAAGGGGTCTTCCTGTTTATACACACCAAAGGGATCACCTTTTTCAATATTCTCATTGGTCATATTTACATATCCATCTCCCAAAATGAGCCTTACGAAATCTTCATCATAACGCGCAGAGATAATACCCATCAATATGAATACGGTAAAAAAAAGAAATGCATACAAGAGTTGTCTCCTATGTCTTCCCATCACCAACGGAAGATCATATTTCCAGAATTGAAGAATACGGTTTTTCTTCTCTTTTTTATTCTGGTAAATGGCCAGGTGAAGTGTTGCTGCCAGCCCGTTTAAATATTTTACTGTTTTAGAACCAGGATAAAAAGTTCTCGCATAAGCAAGATCATCCGTAAGGGCTACAAACCTTTCGGCAAGAGCATCGGGATCATTGGCATGTGGTTGCTCATAGGATTTCCAACGCTCCTTATTCTGCTTCAGAAAAAGTGCTTCGCGCATAAAACGAATATAAGAGTTGTTGCTCAGATTTTATAAACCCGGCAGATCAATAAATAATGTCATAATGAGTTATATATTGCGATCACGACGGAAATAATATGCAAACCATAACGGTACAGACTTCTCAAAATATAGAAATTGAATATGATCTTGCTGGCGTAGGTGACAGGATCGTCGCTTATCTGATCGACTTCCTTATTTACATAGCATATTATATTATCATTTTTTATTTAATGCAATATGCCGGGAAATCAGGTGGATATTATTATTTGCTGGTTGCCATTATTCCCATCCTCCTGTATCAGTTACTCTGCGAAGTTTTTATGAATGGTCAAAGCATTGGCAAACGTGTGAAGAATATCAGGGTTATCAGCCTCGACGGCAATCAGCCCCATATAGGTCAATACCTGATCCGCTGGCTTTTTCGAATTATTGATACTATGATGTCTTCCGGACTGGTGGCCATTTTGTCGATTGCTCTTTCTCCAAAAGGACAACGCGTTGGAGATATGCTGGCTGGTACAACAGTTGTAAGAACAACACGGAAAACTAATATTGACGATACATTATTCATGGAAACGGAAGACGACTATATAGTGAAATATCCGGAATCAATTAATCTTTCTGATCAGGATATTAGCCTGTTGAAAGAAGTTTTGAACCGGGAAGTGAAACATAGCTATGAATCTGCAAACCTTACTATGCGGGCTGCTATCAAAGTCAAGAGCATGTTGAATATCCAGTCGGACGATGATTCGCACGAATTCCTGGAAGACATTATCCGCGATTATAATTTCCTGACCAGTAAAGAAGTTTCCTGACAGATCTGCAACCAATATTTCTTCTAGTACGCCAATGCAAATAAAACTCGTTGGCTGCTGGGGTTTCCGCTATAAATACATTTACCTTCTTCAACAATATTATCCAAAGGAATGCATCGAATAGTGGCTTTAGTTATTTCCTTTATTTTATCTTCTGTTTCACTGGTACCATCCCAATGCGCAGAAATAAATCCACCTTTTTCTTCAAGCAATTTTTGAAATTCATCCCATGAATCAGCTGGAGTAATATGTGAATCGCGATATTCTTTTGCCTTGTTGAACATATTTTGGTGGATCTCTTCCAGCAACTGAATGATATGTTGTGATAATCCATCCATGCTTACGGAAGATTTTTCACGCGTATCCCTCCTGGCAATTTCTACCACGTTATTCTGAATATCCCTGGCACCGATGGCTAGTCTAACAGGTACACCTTTAAGTTCATATTCTGCAAATTTCCAACCCGGACGGGCATTATCATTATCATCATATTTAACCCTGATCCCTGATTTTTTTAACTCGGAAACTAACTCAAGAATTTTTCCATCGATCTCTTTTTTCTGCTCATCGCCCTTATAAATTGGAACGATTACAACCTGAATTGGAGCAAGCCTTGGAGGTAGGATCAATCCTTCATCATCACTATGTGCCATTACCAATGCACCAACCAGCCTCGTTGAAGTACCCCATGAAGTGGCCCATACATATTCCTGCTTATTTTCTTTGCTCAGGAATTTTACATCAAATGCTTTTGCGAAATTTTGTCCGAGAAAATGTGAGGTACCTGCCTGCAATGCTTTGCCATCCTGCATTAATGCCTCGATGCAATATGTATCCAGTGCTCCCGCAAATCTTTCATTAGGTGTTTTGACTCCCTTGATGACAGGAACGGCCATATAGTTTTCTACAAAATCTGCATAGACATTCAGCATTTTTACCGTCTCATCTACAGCTTCTTCTGCAGTGGCATGAGCGGTATGACCTTCCTGCCAGAGAAATTCAGTGGTCCGGAGAAAAAGCCTGGTACGCATTTCCCATCTCACTACGTTGCACCACTGATTAATCAGCAATGGCAGATCGCGATAACTTTTGATCCAGTCGCGGTAAGCATTCCAGATAACAGTTTCACTGGTTGGACGGATAATCAATTCTTCTTCCAGGCGGGAATCAGGATCTACCATCAACTCACCTTTTTTATCCGGATTATTTTTAAGCCGATAGTGTGTTACAACGGCGCATTCTTTTGCAAAGCCTTCAGCATGATCTTCTTCTTTTTCCAGGAATGAACGCGGAACAAATAATGGAAAATATGCATTCACATGTCCGGTGTCCTTGAACATTTTATCCATCTGATCGCGCATATTTTCCCAGAGCGCAAAGCCATATGGCTTGATGACCATACACCCTCTGACAGCTGAATAATCAGCCAGTTCGCCCTTCAGTACCAGATCGTTATACCATTGGGAATAGTCTTTATCACGCGCCGTAATTTCCTTACTCATTATTTACATTTGATTAACTAAAACAAAGCTTCGGCTTAGTCGTTTTTAACATAATTGACGCCGCAAATGTAGTAACTTCATTGTCATATCATCAAACCCCTTTTCACATGAGACATAGAATTTTACTTTTGGTTGCCGCTGGCGCTACGTTGGGCAGTTGTACCACCATGTATAAATCTGGTCAGACCCCGGATGATGTTTATTATTCTCCGGCCCGTGAGGTACCCGGCTATGTAGAGACCAAACAAACGAAAGAGAATCCAAAGACAACAGAAGACTACAGTGATGCTTATCTCAGGATGAAGACCTATGATCGCACCCGTTGGTCAACATTTGATAACGATTACCTGTATTGGAACGACTGGCGCTGGAATAACCAGGTTTACTATAATACCTGCAGGCCAGTTGGTAGTTATGGATATGCACACTCTTATGGAAGTCCATATACCGGATATTATAGTCCATATACCCCAGGGTATTATGGTGCACCGGTGATCATTATAAATCCCAAACCATATAACCCAAGGGCCTATACACCGAGGACCGGAAACCTGAATACTTATATCAGAACCGGAGGGAATTACGCAACGGATCCGAAAACAGGCGCCAGAACTTATAATATTTCCAGTCCTAGTACGCCCACCCGAACTACCCGTGGCGCAGGATACTATTACGATAGTAA
>Ga0207701_10004452_pt1 | contig 14233 bp, 13 predicted proteins | sample KBSSwiSSwithPhiX_FD_184294 | JGI IMG/M metagenome (GOLD analysis project Ga0207701, IMG submission 184294) | Switchgrass rhizosphere bulk soil microbial communities from Kellogg Biological Station, Michigan, USA, with PhiX - S5 (SPAdes) (version 2) | ecosystem: Environmental > Terrestrial >... | reverse complement strand
GGTGACGCGCTGCTGCCGCTCGAGCCGCTCGCGCTCGAGCCGGCGCTGTTCTTCGATCTCCGCGAGATCGGCGCGCAGCTGCGCGAGCGCATCGGCGATCCCCGGGTGCGCCGGCGGGGGAAAGTCTTCGAGCAGCTTGATCGCCGCCTGATGCTTGCCGTTCGCGAACCGGCGGCGCGCGTTTTCAATCGCCGTCCGCACCCGGGCCGATTCGCGACGGCTGGCGATCGCTTCCTCGATTGCCGATTTGAGAGCCGGCGCGTCGGCATTCTGCGGGTCGAGCTCGAGCGCCTGCTTCACGTCACGCAACGCGGGCGACAGCTCACTGGCGTCGTCGCCAGCGGCCTGAAGCCGCTCGTTCGCTCGCTGCAGCAGCTCTTCGACCTGGCGCCGCAGGCGTTCCGCCGCTTCCGCCGCGGCCTGACGCTCGAGCGCTTCGTGCAGACGGTGCGACAGCTCGGCGGCGCGCGGATGCATCGGCGCGAGATCGGCGGCAAGATCGAGCAGGTCGGCGGCGCCTGCGAGGTCGCCGCTGTCGAGACAGAGGGCGGCGGCGTCGATTTTCTCCTCGGCCTCGCGGCGGCGTGCTTCCGCCAGCGCGCGGTCGGCGGCCGCGGCGGTGGCTTCGTCGAGGCGCTTGCGTGCGGCGCGCACCAGCGGATCGGCGGGCGCGAGCGCGGCGGCGGCCTCGAGCAGCTCGCCGGCGTGGGCGAGATCGTCGTGCGCAAGTTGCGCGTCGAAGTCGGCGAGCCGCCGCTCGAGATCTTCTTTCAGCCGCTTCGCCGCCTCGGCCCGGCTGAGGCGCTCGGCGAGATCCTTCAGTCCGGCGGCGTCCGGATCGAGCTCGCGGACGCGGTCGAGCGCCTGCGCCGCCTCGTCGAGATGGTGTCCCTTCAGCGCGGTCCGCGCGGCGCCGAGCAGCGCCGCGATCCGCCGCTGCTGTTCGACGCGGGCCGCTTCGAGTCGTCGCTGCTCCTCGAGGCGCGCGGCCTCGATGCGCCGCTGCTCCTCGAGCCTCTCCTTCTCGATGCGCCGCTGCTCCTCGAGTCTCTCCTTCTCGAGGCGCCGCTGCTCCTCGATGTCACGCAGTGCGATCCGGAGCTCCTCGAGCGTCTCCGCGACGATGGGATTCGACGCCGGCAGCGCCTCGAGCGACCGGAGTGCCGGCTGATGGTCGCCCTTTTCGAACCGCCGGCGAGCCTCGTCGACAGCGGTGCGGATGCGCGACTCCTCCTGCTTCTGCCGGATGAGCGTTTCGACCGCCTCGACCAGCGGCGGCGCTTCCTCGTTGTGCGGCTCCAGCGCCAGCGCCTGTCGAAACTCGCGCAACGCCGTCAGCAGGTTGCCGCTCTCGTACGCCGCACGGCCGCGTTCGATCGCGGCTCTCACCGCTTCCTGCTGGGCGTCGACCGCTTCGTGAATCCGATCGAGCTGCGCCAGCGCGCGCTGGTCGGAGGTGTCGAGCATCAGCACCTGCTTGCACGATTCGATCGCGGCCTGGTAATCGCCCGCGTCGAAGGCGTGGCGCGCCGCGATCAGGTGCCCTTCGATCTGTTGCGCGCGGATCCTGGCCGGGTCGGGACTCGCCGGGCTGGGCGTCTGCCGCACGGGCGGCGGCGGCGCGGGGATGAACGAACCCTGCGGGTTGAGCCGGATGTTCGCCAGCTCGCGCTGGACCGCCGCGATGCTCTCGAAGCGGTCGTCCGGATCCTTCTCGAGCGCCTGTTCGACGAGGCTGACCAGGCGCGGATCGAGATCCGGCACGTAGTCGGTCATCGGCGTCGGGACGCCTTTCAGGATCTGCCGGAACACTTCGTCGGGCAGCTCGCCGGGGAAGGCCGGCTGGTGCGTGAGCAGCTCGTAGAGCACGGCGCCGACCGCGAAGATGTCGGCACGCGCGTCGACGGGGTCGCCCTTCACCTGCTCCGGCGACATGTAGTTCAGCGTGCCGATGATCGCGCCCGGCACCGTGATCCCCGTCGCGCTCAGCTTGGCGATGCCGAAGTCGAGGATCTTGACCGTGCCCTCGGGGCCGACGATCAGGTTCGCCGGCTTGATGTCGCGATGGACGATGCCGGCTTCGTGCGCATGGTTGAGCCCGGCACAGACCTCTTCCGTGAGCTGTACCTTGCGCAGGACCGGCAGCGGCGGGCGCAAGCCGAGCAGATCCGTGAACGTCTCGCCGCGCACGTACTCCATCGCGATGAACGGCAGGCCGTCGTGTTCGCCGACGTCGTAAATGGTGACGATGTTCTGATGGCTGAGGCAGCCGGCGGCGCGCGCCTCGCGCGAGAAGCGGTCGCGCAACTCCGGCGTGTCGTAGCCGGGCCGCAGCAGCTTAATCGCCACGTATCGGCCGATTCGAGGATCGCGTGCCCGGTAGAGGGCGCCCATGCCGCCCTGCCCGATCAAATCGACGACCTCGTAGCGGCCCAGGTTTGGTGGAATCTTCACAGATGTTCGGTCAGGGGAGCCATCACCGTTCTCCCTTCAGAGCAGGTGATTCGAGCGGTGCGTTCGTTTCACCCGCGCTCGAAAACGGCTGCTGGAATTATACCGGACGGCTCCGCCCGGCCGGCCGCGCGATCGAGCCGATCTCCGGCATAATGCAGCCGACTTTATGTTCCTCAAGCTCGGTGCGCATCTGCATCAGGTGGTGGTTGAGGGTCCCGCCGGCCGGCCGGTGGTGATCCTCGTGCATTCGCTCGGTACCAGCCTCCGGATCTGGGACGCGGTGGTCGCGCCCATTACCGGTTCGTTGCGCGTCGTCCGCTACGACATCCGCGGGCATGGCCTCACGCCGGCGTCCGATCCGCCGTACTCGGTCCAGGAGCTCGCCGGCGATCTCGAACAGTTGATGGATGCGTTGGAGATTCAACGCGCCACGCTGTGCGGGATTTCGGTCGGCGGCCAGATTGCGCTGCAGGCGGCCCACGATCGTCCCGGTCAGGTGGAAAGCCTGATCCTCTGCGACACCGCGCTCCGCATCGGCACGCCTGAACTGTGGGCGCAGCGCATCGCAGCGGTCAACGAGGGGGGGCTGCCGGCAATCTCCGCGGCGGTGGCCGCGCGCTGGCTCACCGAGCAGTACCAGCGGTCGAATCCCGACGCGACGGCCGGCTATCGATACGCGCTCGAGCGCTGCACGGCCGCCGGCTACATCGGCGCCTGCGCCGCGCTGCGCGATGCCGACCTCGAATCGATCGCCCGCGCCATCCGCTGCCGCACGCTGGTTCTGTGCGGCGACGAAGATCAGGCGACGCCGCCCGACGTCAACCGCGCCCTCGCCGCGGCCATACCGGGCGCGCAGTTCGAGTTGATCCGCGGCGCGTCGCACCTGCCTTGCATCGAGAAGCCAGGTATTGTGTCTGCGCACCTGGTGTCGTTCAGCGGACAGCAAGCCGATGTCTGACGACGCCTTCGAGCGCGGCATGGCCGTTCGACGAGCGGTGCTCGGCGACGAGCACGTGGCGCGCGCGCAGGCGAACACCACACCGCTCGACGCCGATTTCCAGCGCTTCATCACCGAGGTCGCATGGGGCAGCGTCTGGACGCGGCCGGGCCTCGATCGGCGGTCGCGACATCTGATCACATTGGCGATGCTGGCGGCGCTCGACAAGCACGACGAGCTCGCGATGCACATCGCCGCGACCAGGCAGACCGGCGTCACGCTCGACGAGCTCAAGGAAGTGTTCCTGCAGGTGGCTGTCTACGCCGGCGTGCCGTCGGCGAATGCTGCCTTTGCGCTGGCGAAGCGCGTGCTCGGCGATGCCGCCGGCGCGGCGGCGGGGGAGCCGGAGAAATGATCCGCGTCGAGGTGTCGAAGCGCGACTGGCGAATCCAGCCGCCGTATCTGCACGAACCGTATGCGTCCACGGTACGGCGCTCGCCGCGGCGGCCGCTGGTGCCGCTTCAGCCGTCGCTCTCGGAGCTCACCGGCCCGGCGTTCAATGCCGACAGCGTGCTCCCGGAAGATGCGGATCTGACGCGCGTCCCCGGCGCCGCTGGTGAAGCCATCGGCCAGCGCATCTACGTCACCGGGCGGATCCTCGAGGAGGAAGGGCGGCCGGTCGCCAACGCGCTGGTCGAAGTGTGGCAGGCGAATGCCGCCGGCCGCTATTTTCACAAGGCCGATCGACACGAGGCGCCGCTCGATCCGAACTTCACCGGCGGCGGCCGCTGCATGACCAACGCGCGCGGCGAGTACCGCTTCACCACGATTCATCCCGGCGCCTACCCGTGGCGCAACCATCCGAACGCGTGGCGGCCGGCGCACATTCATTTCTCGCTGTTCGGCACCGCGTTCATCTCGCGCCTGGTGACGCAGATGTACTTCCCGGGTGATCCGCTGCTGCCGCTCGATCCGGTGCTCGGCGGCGTGCCTGAGGAGGGACGGCCGCTGCTCGTGGCGCGCTACGACCACGACGTCACCGAGCCCGGCATCGCGCTCGGCTATCACTTCGACATCGTCCTGCGCGGCCGCAGCCAGACGCCGATGGAGACGCGCTGATGGTGGAGCGCCGGCAGACGCCGTCGCAGACGGTCGGCCCTTTTTTTGGCGTTGGTCTGACGAGGGCGTCGCTGTCGCAGAGCGTGATGGTCAACGAACTCACCGAAGGGGAGCGCATCCGCATCGAGGGAACGGTCTTCGATGGCGCCGGCGCGCCGATCGAGGATGCGCTCGTCGAGGTCTGGCAGGCCAACGCGCACGGCCGCTATCGCCACGACCTCGATGCCGGCCCGGCGCCGCTCGATCCGAACTTCTTCGGGTTTGGGCGCTGTCCAACCGACGCCACCGGTGCGTTTCACTTCGAGACCGTCAAGCCCGGCGCGATTCACGGCGGCGACGGCAGGCCGCACGCCCCGCACCTCAACGTCGCCGTGTTCGCCCGCGGCATGCTCGTGCACGCGTACACGCGGATGTATTTCGACGGCGATGCGCTCGACGCCGATCCAACGCTGACGCTGGTCGATCGCGAGCGGCGCGGCACGCTCGTCGGCGTCCGGACAGGGCAGGGTGAGCGCGCCGTTTATCGCTGGGACATCCACCTCCAGGGCGATCGCGAAACCGTCTTCTTCGACGCATGATCTCGCTGCTCGACTCTGCGGTCTTCAGCGGCCTGTTCGGCATCGACGAGGAGACTGCGGCCGACTTCGACGATCGGCGCCGCGTCGCGGATCTCGTCGACGTCGAGGTTGCGCTGGCGCGCGCGCAGGCAACGCTCGGCGTCATCCCCCAGTCCGCCTCGGATCGGATCGCAGCCGCTGCCGCCGGCTTCGATGTCGATATGGCGGCGCTTCGCGCGAGCGTCGCCGCATCCGGCGTGCCGACAATCGAGCTCGTGCGTCAGCTGCGGCAGGCGGCCGGACCAGACGCCGCCGCGTTCGTTCACCGAGGCGCCACGAGCCAGGACATCGTCGACACGGCAACGGTGCTCGCGCTGCGGCGCGCGACGACGAAGATTCGGGAAAAGCTGAAAGCGCTCGTTGCCGGGCTGATCGAGCTCTCAGAGCAACATCGCGGCACGGTGATGGCGGGCCGGACGCGCGGGCAGCAGGCGTCGCCGATCGCGTTCGGCTTGAAAGCGGCGAACTGGCTGGCGCCGTTGTCGCGGCACTGGCAGCGCCTCGTCGAGCTCGAACCGAGGCTGTTCGTCGTCCAGTTCGGCGGCGCCGCCGGCAACCTCGCGGCGCTCGGAGATCGCGGGCCTGAGGTGTCGGACGCGCTCGCCCGCGAGCTGGCCCTCGGCGCGGCGGTTCCCTGGCACACGCAACGCGACGCGATCGTCGAGCTCGGCGGCTGGCTGGCGATGGTTGCCGGCAGCCTGGGAAAGATCGGCCAGGACGTGGTCCTGCTCGCGCAGACCGAGGTCGGCGAGGCGGCTGAATCGGCGGACCCGTTGCGCGGCGGCAGCAGCACGATGCCACACAAGGCGAACCAGATCGCGAGCGAGATGCTGGTTGCTGCGGCGCGCGCCAACGCGGCGCTGCTCTCGGCGCTGCACGGAGCCGCGGTGCAGGAGCACGAGCGGGCGACACACGGCTGGCAGGTCGAGTGGCTCATGCTGCCTCAGATGGTTGCGCTGACCTCCGGCGCAGCGAGCCATGGCGTCTCGATCGTGCGTCACCTGCAGGTGAACCCCGCGCGCATGCGCGACAACATGTGCGAGGCCGGCGGCGTCGTGCTCGCCGAGTCGCTGGCGTTTGTGCTCGCGGGGGAGATGCCGCTCGAAGCCGCGCAGCGTCTGGTGAAGGACGCGTCCGCCGACGCCCGCGCTGCGCGACAGCCGCTGGTGGACGCGGTGAAACGCGCGGCGCAGGCGCAAGGCGCCGGTGCCGGGATCGACTGGGATCGCATCAGCGATCCGGCCGCGCATCTCGGCGCGACCAACGCGCTGATCGATCGCATCCTCGAGGAGGCAAAGCGGACCGTCCGCTGACCGCGATGGCTGCCAACACCGTCGACGTCGCGGCCGTGCTCGACGAAGGGCGATGGACCGGCTATCAGAAGCTGCTCATCGGCGGCACCGCCTTCGCCGTCATCCTCGACGGGATGGACAACCAGCTGCTCGGCAACGTCATCCCCGCGTTGATGCGCGAGTGGTCGCTGCCGCGATCGGCCTTCACGACCGTCGTAGCGGTTGGACCGTTCGGGATGATGATCGGCGGCGCGCTCGGCGGCATGCTCGGCGATCGCATCGGCCGGCGCATCGCGCTCATCGCCAGCGTGCTCGCCTTCACGTTGCCGACGCTCGCGATTGCCACGGTCGACGGCCTGGCGATGCTCGGCGTGCTGCGCTTCGTCGCCGGACTGGGCCTCGGCGGCGCGATGCCGAACGCGGCCGCGCTGGCGTCCGAGTACGTGCCACGCAAGCAACGGCCCTTCGCCGTCACCCTGACCATCGTCTGCATCCCGCTCGGCGGCACGCTGGCGGCGCTGCTCGCTGGGCGGATTCTCCCAGGCTACGGCTGGCGTGCGCTGTTCGTCGCGGGCGGCGTGATCCCGCTCATCGTCGCCGCCGTGTTGTTCAAGCTGCTGCCCGAGTCGCCCCAGTACCTGGCGACGCGCCGCGAACGGTGGCCGGAGCTCATCGCGTTACTGCGCCGGTTCGGGCACGACGTCGGATCCGAATCCGCGTTCGTCGCGCGCGGCGGCGCCGCCGACCAGGTCCGCTCGCGCGGATCGATGCGCGAGCTGTTCGCACCGCTGCTGCGCCGCGACACGCTGGGGCTGTGCGGCGCCTTCTTTTTCTGCCTGCTCGCCATCTACGTCGGCTTCAGCTGGATCGTGGCGATGCTGGCCGCCGCCGGCTTCCCGCAGGTGGACGCGAGCAACGCGCTTGCGGCGTTCAACTTCGGTGGTGTCGGCGGGGCCATTGCCGGCGCCTTGCTCATCCAGCGCGTCGGCTCACGGGTGACGCTGCTGGGAATGTCGGCGCTGGCGGTGCTGAGCGCGCTCGTGATGGCCGGGATGCCGCTCCAGCCGCCGATGACGCCCGCGCTGCTGGCCATGTTCACGCTCACCGGCGGCCTCCTCAACGCGGTGCAGACGACGATGTATGCGCTGGCGGCGCATGTGTATCCGACCGAAGTGCGCGCGACCGGTGTCGGCACGGCGGTGGCAGTCGGCCGGATTGGCAACGTGCTGGCGTCCTATGTCGGCGCCATCGCGCTCGACGCCGGCGGCGCGGCGGCCTTCTTCAGCACGTGGGCGGCGTCGATGGCGGTGGTGTGTGTGTCGCTGGCCGTCGTGCGGCGGCATATCCCGCGCCCGACGCCGTAGCGCGAAGGCGTTGGCCGAGCGCACCAAACCTGTTGCGAACGCCCCGCGCGGGGTGTACAAGAAGCGCATACAGTCCATCGCCCTATTTCAGAGGCTCGCAATGAACACGAAACTGCTGCTGGCAGGCGCCGGTCTGGCCGTGGCCATGTCGATGTCGCTCCCGGTCTCCGCGCACCACTCCTTCGCCGCCGAGTTCGATGCGAACAAGCCGGTGACGCTGAACGGCTCGGTCACCAAAGTCGAATGGCAGAACCCGCACATCTGGGTCTACCTCGACGTCAAGGACGGGCAGGGGCGCGTGGAGCCGTGGCAGTGCGAAGGCGGCGCCCCGAACACGCTGACGCGCAACGGCTGGAGCAAGGACACGTTGAAGTTCGGTGAGCAGGTGACCATCGAGGGCGCGCTGGCCAAGGACGGATCCAAGACCTGCAACATGCGCGTAGTGAAGCTGCCCGACGGCCGCAGCGTGTTCGCCGGATCGTCAGGCGGCGATGCGCCGCCGAAGCAGTAGGGAGGCCGGTGTGAAGCGAACCGCAGGTGGTGTCCGTCTTCAGGCGGACCGTCAGTTCGTCGCCGGCCTCAGCGTCGCGATCGCGATCGCGGTCGCGCTGTTTGCGCCCGTGAGCGTGTCGGGGCAGCAGGAGTACAAGCCGCCGACCGGCCCGACGCCGCGCACGGCATCAGGCAAGGTCGACTTCAGCGGCGTGTGGCAGAAGCCGTACGTTCCCGACCTCACCAAGGACGGCAAGGATCACAAGGGCATGGCGGAGCTGCCGTTCACGCCGTGGGGCGAGGAGGACTGGAAGAAGTACGACGCGGCCGAGGGCGACTACACCGGTGCCTGCCTGCCGTTCGGCATGACGCGCTCGGTGAACACCCCCGAGCCGATGCAGATCATGCAGAGCGACACCTATTTCTCGTTCCTGTTCGAGCAGAACTCGTGGTTCGTGGTCGTGCCGATCGACGGCCGGCCGCACCGGAAGGGGATCGCGACCTGGTTCGGCGACTCGGTCGGCCGTTGGGAAGGCGACACGCTGGTCATCGATACGGTCAACTTCAACGGCCGCACGCGGCTCGACACAGTGGGGCATCCGCACAGCGATCAGCTGCACCTGGTGCAGCGCTTCTCCCGCCCGGATCTCGGCCACATCAACCACGAGATGATCATCGAGGACGCGAAGACGTTTACCAAGCCGTGGAAGACCACGCGCACCTTCACGCTGCGCACCGACTGGGAAATGATGGAGTACTCGTGCGAGGAAAATAACAAGAGCCTCTGGGAAGGCCGGATCAAGATTCCGAAGCGCTGAGGTGTCCGTTGCGACCCGCGCCCAAGCCAGCGATTGCGAACCGTCCCCGCCCGTCTGTTCCTGCCGTTTACCGCCCGAATGCTGTCTCCGCGAGTGTGCAGCGGAAGACGCCGAAGCCAGTGCCGCCGGTCTATCGTCCAACTCCTTCCGTCGCGCAGCCAGTGTCGCAGCCGGGCAGCGGCGCGCACCGCGCGCTGCCGTTCACGCCGCCGGTCTACCGGCCCCAATCGCCTGGTCGACCGAGCGCTGCGGCGCCCGCGCCGGCCGTGGTGCAACGCCAGGTCCCGGCCGCGCAGGCGGTGAGCGCGCTCGCCGACATCATGAAGGCTCACAACGAGCCGGATTGGTATAAGCAGGCCTGGTCCTCCGGCGCCGCGAAGCAAATCGCCGGCGAAGTGGCCAGCCAGGCGGATACGACCAAGGACAACCTGCGAAGCCGCCTGCAGGCGCACCGAGACGTCGCCGCGGTATTGCTGCGACACCGGTTGCAGTTCGAGTCGCATCTGGACAAGAACCTCGGGCTCGCACCCGAACAGCAGCTGGTCCTTGACGCGGTGGAAGGCCTCACCTTCTATCACGTTACCAAGAAGGCGGCCGACGTTCGCGCCGCCGGGCTTGATCCGGCTCGCGGCGGAACCGCTGGCGGTTTGTCGGACGAGAAGTCCCTGGTCGGGAAGCGCGCCGAAAATCTCGCCGCGAGCAAGGGGAAGGTGTTCGTCACGCGAAAATGGTCTGAAGCGCGACAGTACATGGGCGACGGCTCGCACGTGTTGCGCGTGTTGATTCCGGAAGCGATCCAATCGACGCTCCAGACCGATCCCGACAGCCAGTTCGGCTTGTTCAGCACTGGCAAGCTGGTGTCGATCGACGGCCAGTCCCGTCAGCTCGATTGGTGGGGCTACGCCTATCTGCGCCAGTACCTCTTCGATCGCCGAAACGTGGCCAACGCCAAGTTGACCGACCGCGCGATTGAAAATCTGCCGGGCCTGTACGCCAGCCTGATTGACGCCGGCGCGTTCCTGCCAGGAAAGGCGGAGCCGGTCCGGACGCTGCCGACGACCGTGCCGATGATGTCGGACGATGAGATCGAGAGGCAGCTGGCCCTGCTGAAGCAGCGTTTGGGCTGAGGCCAGTCATGAGCACACGACTGGCGGCCGAGGGATCCCAACCTTTCGACGTCGCCGTTGTGCGGCGCGATTTTCCCCTCCTCGCGGGCGCCGTTCATGAGCGGCCCCTCGTCTATCTCGACAACGCCTCGACGACGCAGAAGCCACGGGCCGTGATCGATCGGCTGACGCAGTTCTACGCGGACGAGAACGCCAACGTCCATCGTGGCGTCCATGCGCTCAGCGAGCGCGCCACCGTCGCGTACGAGCAGGCGCGCTCGACGGTCGCAAGGTGCCTGAACGCCGTCGACCCGCGCGAGATCGTGTTCGTCCGCGGCACGACCGAGGCCATCAACCTGGTCGCCGCTGCCTACGGTCGCGCACATGTCGGCGACGGCGACGAGGTGCTCGTCACCGAGATGGAGCACCACTCCAACATCGTGCCGTGGCAACTGCTGTGTGAGGAAAAAGGTGCGCGCGTGGTCGCGGCGCCTGTCACCGGCGCCGGCGAGCTGGACGTCGACGCCTTCGAGCGCCTGCTGACCGGCCGCACGCGCATCGTCGCGCTGGCGCACGTCTCGAACGCACTCGGCACGATCAACCCTGTGCGCGAGATCGTCGAGCTGGCGCACGCACGTGGGATCGCGGTGCTCATCGACGGCGCCCAGGCGGTCGCGCACATGGCCGTCGACGTGCAGGCGCTGGGTTGCGACTTCTATGCCTTCTCGGGCCACAAGGTCTTCGGCCCGACCGGCATCGGCGTGCTCTATGGCAGGCTGCCGCTCCTCGAGTCGATGCCGCCGTATCAGGGCGGCGGCGACATGATCAGCTCGGTCACCTTCGAGCGGACCTGCTACAACGCCGTGCCGCACAAGTTCGAGGCCGGGACGCCGCATATCGCCGGCGCCGTGGGACTTGCGGCGGCGATCGACTACTTTGAACGGTTCGACCCGCAGCAGGTCGCCGCCTACGAGCGCGAGCTGTTGGCGTACGCGACCGACGCCCTTTCAGCGCTGCCTGCCGTGCGGCTCATCGGCACGGCCGCGGAGAAGGCGGCCGTGCTGTCGTTCCTGGTCGCGGGCGTGCACCCGCACGACCTCGGCACGATCCTCGATCGCGACGGCATCGCGATCCGCGCCGGCCACCACTGCTGCCAGCCGCTGATGGATCGGCTCGGCGTCCCCGCCACCGCGCGAGCATCGCTGGCGCTCTACAACACGCGCGCGGACATCGACGCCCTCACCGCCGCCGTCCACGCCGCGCACGACCGCTTCGCGTGAGCGCCGATCTCGACGCGCTCTATCGCGACGTGATCCTCGATCACAATCGGCACCCGCGACACTATCGCGCGATCGCCGGCGGCAGGAGAGGCGAGGGGCACAACCCGCTGTGCGGCGATCGCCTGACCGTGTACGTCCGCCTGCAGGGCGGCATCATCGCCGAGGCGGCGTTCCAGGGGTTCGGCTGCGCGATCGCCACGGCTTCGGCGTCGTTGATGGCCGAGATCGTCGCCGGCAGAACGATTGCCGAGGCCGAGGCGCTGTTCGAGCGGCTGCGCGCCACGATCCTGGCGCCCGAATCCGCGCCGATCGACGATCTGGGTGCGCTCTCCGCTCTGGCTGGCGTCCGCAAATTTCCCGCGCGCGCGAAATGCGCGACGTTGCCGTGGCAGGCGCTCTTCGCCGCTGTCCGATCCCACGATCAGAGCGTTTCCACCGATTAACCAGGTCGCGCCGCACACACCGGGCGGGTGGAACGCAGAGGCCGCAGAGAACGCAGACGGCAAAATCTACAAAGACTTTCTCTGCGGGCTCCGCGCGCTCTGTGTTCAAGCGGCCGGTTGTCGCGCCGCAGCCGTTTGTGCGAATGTTGACGACGATGGATCGCCGCGAGACCGAACATCTCCTCGACAGCATCCGCGCCGCGCGCGCGTCCGGCGAACCGGTGGCGCTCGCGACCGTCGTCCGCGTTCGCGGCAGCGCTTACCGCCGCGAGGGCACGCGCATGGTGGTTCGCCGCGACGGCAGCTACGAGTGCGCGCTCTCGGGCGGGTGCCTCGAACCGATCGTTGCCGAAGCGGCCGAGCGCGTGATATCCACCGGCGTTCCGGTCATCGTCAACTACGACCTCGCCGACGATTCAATCTGGGGCCTTGGCATCGGCTGCAGCGGCGCCGTCGACGTGCGCATCGAACGATTGGACGACGACGATGCGACGAGGCAGTGGTGGGCGAGCCTCGAACGCGGCGACGCTGCCGTGCTGGTGACGCCGCTGACCACACCGGCAGACGGAGCGGAATCGGCAGCGAACGCCAGGCGGCTTCTCGTGCTGCCAGCCGGCGACACGCTCGGGACGCTGGGCGACGAGTCGATCGATCGCGAAGCGGCACAACGCGCGCTCGAGCGGTTGCGTCGGCCCGATCCGTCACCCGGCAGCGAATGGGTTGGCAGCGACGAGCTCTTCTTCGAGTTCAGCACGCCCGCGCCGGAGCTGGTGATTTTCGGTGCCGGCTTCGACGCCGTCCCGATGGCGAACTTCGCCTGGACGCTTGGCTTCAGCGTGACGGTTGTCGACGCCCGCGAGGCGTTTCTGACCGCCGACCGCTTTCCGCACGCGCGGCTGGTTGCGGCGCACTTCAGCCAGTTTCCCGTCGCGGTGAAGCTCGGCGCGCACACCTTCGCGCTGGTGATGAACCACCATCTCGAGCGCGATCAGGAGAGCCTGCGTTTCGCGCTCGAATCGGACGCCGTCTACATCGGCGTCCTCGGTCCGCGCGCCAGGCTGCAGAACCTGCTTGCGCGGCTGGCCGCCCGGCAGTTCGCGCCGTCGCCGGCGGCGCTCGGGCGCGTCCGGAGCCCGGTTGGCGTGGCGCTCGGCGCCGAGACGCCGGCCGAGATCGCGGTCTCCGTCCTCGGCGAAATCTTGGCGATCCGCCGCGGCTTCGGCGGCGGCTTCCTCAACGGCTCCGCCGCCACGCTTCACAAGTCCGCGGACAGGCGGCTCTTGGCCAGTTCATAATCCTCAGGCGTATCGACGTCCAGCAGCATCTCGGGCGGGAAGTGCAGGACGTGTGTCCTCGCGGCGTGACGATTGAGGACGGGGCGGGCGCCGTGCTCCAGGCTGGAGAGCTCGGGAAAGAACTCCCGCGTAAACAGATGTGGTGGCGCCATCACCTCGCCATAGCGCACGCTGACGATCGGCGGCGCGTCCTGTAAATAAATGTCGAGCAGCATCCGGTACTCGCGGCTGGTGACCAGCGGCTGATCGGCCAGTGCAAAGAGCGCCGCTTCGCTATCCAGGTTCTCGATCGCCGTGCGGAACGACGTCCCCATCCCGCGCGCGTAGTCCGCGTTCACCGCGTGACGCAGCGGCAGCCCTTTCAGCGCTGCCACAACCGCCGTATACTCATGACCGACGACCACGAGCACGTCGTCGAATCCGACCTCGCAGATCTGCCGCGCGACGCGCCTGATCAGCGGTTCGTTACCGAACTGCAACAGAAGCTTCTGCGTGCCCATCCGTGTCGAGGCGCCCGCGGCGAGAATGACGGCCGTCACCATGGCAGCAGTCTAGCAGCCTGGTCGCGGCTGACGGACATCGAGAGGAGGTTCGCCAGGTGTTCCCCGCAGCCTTCAACTACCTTCGCGCACACACCCCGGACGAAGCGTTTGCCTTCCTGCAGCAGCACGGCGCGGAAGCGCGCGTGCTCGCGGGCGGGCAAAGCCTGATCCCGGCGATGCGGTTCCGCCTCGCGCGTCCCGGCGTGCTCGTCGACATCAACGCGGTGCGCGATTTCACCTACCTGCGCAACGACGGCCAGGTGCTCGCGATTGGTCCGATCGCGCGCGATTCCGAGATCGAGCGCGCGCTGTGGATCGGCGAGCGGCGATGGAGCCTGCTCCACGACGTCTCACGCGTCGTCGCCGATCCGGTCGTGCGGCAGATGGGCACGATCGTCGGCAGCCTGTGCCACAACGATCCGTCGGGTGACTGGACCGCGGTGGCGCTGGCCTCGCGCGCCGAGGTCGAAGTGC
>Ga0207701_10004450_pt1 | contig 14237 bp, 11 predicted proteins | sample KBSSwiSSwithPhiX_FD_184294 | JGI IMG/M metagenome (GOLD analysis project Ga0207701, IMG submission 184294) | Switchgrass rhizosphere bulk soil microbial communities from Kellogg Biological Station, Michigan, USA, with PhiX - S5 (SPAdes) (version 2) | ecosystem: Environmental > Terrestrial >... | reverse complement strand
GCGAAAAGCTCGACAACTACGACATGCAGTTTCTCGAGGGCGTGCTCGAGGATGCGAGCAGCGCGCAGCACCTGCTGGCGAGACATCCGGAACTTCAGACCCTGGTCGCGAAGCTGGTCGCGCTCTACAGCGCGATCACCACCAAGGCACTCGAAAACGAACAGAAGAAGGGCTAACGCCATGGGCAAAAAAGACGCAGAGAAGGTTGAGTCGAAAGACGGGAATCTCAGCCGCAAGGACTACGAGGAGCAGCTTCGAAAACTGCACATCGAACTCGTCAAGGCGCAGGCGTGGATCAAGCACAAGGGCCTCAAGGTGTGCGTCGTGTTCGAAGGCCGCGATGGCGCCGGCAAGGGCGGCACCATCAAGGCCATCACCGATCGTGTGAGCCCGCGCGTGTTTCGCGTCGTGGCGCTGCAGGCACCGACCGAGCGCGAGAAGAGCCAGATGTATGTGCAGCGCTACCTGCCGTACCTGCCAGCCGCGGGCGAGGTCGTGATCTTCGATCGCAGCTGGTACAACCGCGCCGGCGTCGAGCGCGTTCTTGGCTTTTGCGATATGTCCGACGTGAAACGCTTTTTGCGCATCGTTCCGGCGGTCGAGAAGGCGATCGTCGATTCCGGCGTGATCCTGCTCAAGTACTGGCTCGAGGTAAGCCCGGAGGAGCAGACCCGGCGCCTCGAGGCGCGCATGGAAGACGGCCGCAAGCTCTGGAAGCTCTCGCCCATGGATCTCAAGTCATACAACCGCTGGTATGACTACTCGCGCGCGCGGGATGAGATGTTTACCGCCACCGATAGCGGCCATGCACCCTGGTTCGTGGCGCCCAGCAACGACAAGCGGAGGGTGCGCCTCAACATCATCTCGCACCTCCTGGAGCACATTCCTTACAAGGAGTTGAAACGCGAGAAGATCACGCTGCCGAAGCGGCAGAAACGCGGCAGCTACCGCGAACCTAACTATCCTTACAAATACATCAAGGAACGCTTTTAGGACCAAGGGCTTATTGCCGTCGTGCATATCGCGCCCTAGCTTGGCGCATTCATCGAGGGAGGATCCCATGACCGACAAGATCTCAGCAGATGCCCATTCGCTCCCGTCACCGGAAGACATCGAGCGAACATCCGTGCCCGCCGGTGTCGACCGCCGCACGTTCCTGATGCGCAGCGCCGTCATCGGCGCCACCACGGTCATCACGGGCCGCGCGATATCGGCTGAGGAAGCTACGGCGCGCGCGACTGCCGCACCGCCCAAGACGCCCGCGCTTTCTCCCGAACTGCAGGTGGTCAAGAAGTCCAAGGGCCCGGTGATGACCACGATCGACGAGTTCTACAAGGTCGGGCCCGGCCCCTCGAGCTCGCACACCATCGGTCCAATGCGCATCACCTACGATTTCTACCAGCGTTGCACCAAACTACCCAAGGAGACGCTGGCCAAGGCCACCGATCTCAAGGTGCACCTGTACGGCAGCCTGAGCGCCACGGGAAAGGGACATGGCACGGAGCGCGCGGCGCTGGCGGGCATCATCGGCAAGGAGCCCGCGACCGTCGAGCCGGAATTCCTCGACGGGCTGGCCGCCAATCCGAACCAGACTTTTCCCGTGAAGCTCGGCGACAAGACGCTGAACGTCTCGCTGAAGAACGTCGTGTACGACGCACCGAAAGGCAACTTTCCCCATCCGAATACGATGACCTGCAAGCTGCTCGCGGGCGACCAGGTGCTGCACGAACTCGAGTATTACTCGGTGGGCGGAGGTTTCATCGAGTGGAAGGGTTATCAGCCACCGAAGAAGGGCGCGCCGAAATATCCGTACTCCACGATGCACGAGCTGCAGGCGCACGCGACGAAGGACAAGCTGTCGATCGCACAGGTCGTCCTGGCGAACGAGGTGGCCGTGTCCGGCAAATCTGAAGCCGAGATTTACGCCTTCATCGACAAGATCACCACGGCGATGGTCAACATCGTCAAGTCGGGATTGAAGGCGCCGTCATCGACGCTGCCGGGTCCCATCAAGCTCAAGACCAAGGCGGGCGAAGTCTACGCGCGCTCGCAGGACGAGAAGTACGAGGGGCAGAAAGGTGTCGGCATCGTTGCGGCCTATGCGCTGGCGGGCTCGGAAGAAAATGCTCGTGGCCACCTGGTGGTGACTGCACCCACGGGCGGCTCGGCAGGCGTCATGCCGGCGCTGGTGTATGCCGTGGGTGAGGGCGGTCGCAAACTACCGCAGGATAAGATTCGCGCAGGCATGCTGGCCGCCGCGGGCATCGGCTACCTCTGCAAGCACAACGCGACCCTCTCGGGAGCCGAAGGAGGTTGTCAGGCAGAGATCGGCGTGGCCTCGGCGATGGGTGCGGCCTTCCTCTCGGAGGCTCATGATTTTCCGCACCAGGTGGTGGCGAACGCCGCCGAATCCTCGCTGCAGCATCACCTCGGCATGACCTGCGATCCGGTGGCGGGATTCGTGCAGGTTCCCTGCATCGAGCGCTGCGCGTTTGGCGCCGTCAAGTCATGGACGGGATTCATGATCGCGAGCAACGAGATTCCGGCTGATCGGCGCGTCGACTTCGACACCACGGTTTCCGCCATGGCGCTCACTGCGAAAGAGATGAATTCCAAATACAAGGAAACTTCGGAAGGCGGGCTCGCCGTGTCGGTGGTGCTCTGCTGACGCTGGTTAGACAAAACCATGGCTACCACTGACGAGAGCGCGGTCAAGGGCGCACTGCGGACCGCGGCGATCGCGTGGTTGATCGCGGCTGTGTACTACTTTTATCAGTACATGCTGCGTTCCGCGCCGGCGGTGATGATGCCGCAGCTCTCGGAAGCCTTTGGCTTGAGCACCATGGCGGTCGCGTCGATGGTGGGGCTGTTCTATTTCGGCTATTCACCGTTCAGCCTCGTGGCCGGCGTCGCGATGGATCGACTGGGGCCGCGCAAGGTGATTCCTATCGGCGCGGCGGCGGTCGGCATCGGCGCGCTGCTCTTCTCGACCGGCAACAACGACCTCGCCAGCATCGGGCGAGTGATGCAGGGAGCCGGCGGCGTGTTTGCGCTCGTGGGTGCGGTGTACATCGCCACGCAGAATTTCCCGGCCTCGCGCGCAGCGACGCTCATCGGTGCAACCCAGATGTTTGGCATGGCAGGCGGCTCGGCGGGGCAATTCGTGGTCGGCCCCGCCATGGGTGCCGGACTCACCTGGTCCGGCTTCTGGGTTTTCATGGGAGTTGCGGGGCTTGTGATCAGCGTGCTGCTGTTCCTGTTGCTGCCAAGCCGGGCGGCCGCAGATGTGCCGGCCGGCGATTGGAAGAAAGGCGCGCTGCGCGCACTCGGCATCGTGTTTCGCAATCCGCAATCGATCCTGTGCGGAATGATCGCCGGGCTGCTTTTCATACCTACAACAATTTTCGACATGGTCTGGGGAGTGCGCTACCTGCAGGAGGCGCAGGGAATGGACTATGGATCCGCCGTGATGCGATCGGCGGCCGTGCCTTTCGGCTGGATCATCGGCTGCCCGTTGTTAGGCTTCATCTCCGACCGCATCGGTCGGCGCAAGCCCGTGATCGTCGTGAGCGGTGTAGTGCTGTTCGCCTGCCTCGCGTGGATTCTCTACGGCAGCCCGGATGTATTCCCGCCGTACAGCATCGGACTCGTCGCCGGGGTCGCCTCGGGCGCCGCGATGCTGCCGTACACCATCATCAAGGAAGCGAATCCTCCCGAAGTGGGTGGCACCGCCACGGGCGTGATCAACTTTCTGAACTTCACGTTCAGCGCGCTGCTGATCCCGGTGTTCGGCTGGATCCTCACGCAAGTGAGTGGCGGCGCGAAGTCGATGAAGCTCGAACACTACCAGAGCGCCTTCGAGCCGTTGCTCTACGGCGTGGCGGTCGCCGTCATCTTTGCATTCTTCCTCAAGGAAACCGGCTCGGGAGCCAAGACATGAATCACACCGGAACCGGAAAGTACGAGCTGCTCCTCGCGCGCTGCAAGACATTGGCGCCGGTCAGAACGGCTGTGGCCCATCCCTGCGAAGCGGCGGCGCTGGAAGGCGCGCTGCAGGCCGCCGAGCAGGGATTGATCGTGCCGATACTCGTGGGGCCCGTGGCCAAGATCCGCGAGATCGCCGCCAGCGCGAAGCTCGATCTCGGCAACATAGAGCTCATCGATGCGCCGCACAGCCACGGATCCGCCGCGGGCGCCGTGCGACTGGTGCGCGAGGGCAAGGCGCAGCTCCTCATGAAGGGCAGCCTGCACACGGACGAATTGTTAGGCGCCGTGGTGGCGCGCGACACCGGACTGCGCACCGGGCGCCGGCTGAGTCACGCCTTCATCATGGATGTGCCCACGTATCACAAGGTGCTGATCGTGACCGACGCGGCGATCAACATCGCGCCCACGCTCGAGGACAAGGCCGACATCTGCCAGAACGCCATCGACCTCGCGATGTCGCTCGCCATGGCGCGGCCGAAGGTCGCGGTGCTCGCGGCCGTGGAGACTGTGACTTCCAAGATGCCGGCCACACTCGATGCGGCAGCACTGTGCAAGATGGCCGACCGCGGACAGATCAAGGGCGGCCTGATCGATGGGCCGCTGGCGTTCGACAACGCCATCAGCAAGGAGGCCGCGCAGACCAAGGGCATCACCTCGGAGGTGGCCGGCGACCCGGACATCCTGCTTGCGCCCGATCTCGAAGCGGCCAACATCCTCGCCAAACTACTCACGTTCCTGGCGAACTCGGACAGCGCCGGCCTGGTCCTCGGCGCCAAGGTGCCCATCATCCTGACCAGCCGCGCGGACTCGGTGCGGGCGAGGATCGCGAGCTGCGCGGTCGCGGTGCTGGCCGCGCACGCGCGCGCGGTGAAGCCATGAATGACTACACGCTGGTGCTGAACGCAGGCTCGTCGAGCCTGAAGTTCTGCGTCTATCAGCGATCGACCACCGAGGCGTGGCGCCTGGCCGCGCGCGGCCAGATCGAAGGCATCGGCACGGCGCCGCGATTCATGGCGAAGGACGAGAGCGGAACAACGATTGGCGAGCAGGCGCTGGGTCCCGCGGTGCGCGACGCTCGCACTGCGCTCGACTCGCTCGCGGCCTGGCTGCGCGGGCAATACCAGGGTGCACCGGTTCTCGGAGTCGGTCATCGCGTCGTGCATGGAGGTGCACGCTTTGCGTCTCCCGTGCGCGTGACCAGCGATGTCCTCGACCATCTGCGCCAGCTGGTGCCGCTCGCGCCGCTGCATCAGCCGCACAATCTCGCGGCAATCGATGCCGTCTCGGAACGCCTTCCGGGCGTCCCGCAAGTCGCTTGCTTCGACACGGCGTTTCATCGCGGCCAGCCCGCTGTTGCCGAACTGGTGCCGATTCCGCGTGAATTACGGCGCTCTGGTATTCAGCGCTATGGCTTCCACGGGCTGTCTTACGAATACATTGCGTCGGTTCTGCCGCGCTTCGCGCATGAGATCGCGGACGGCCGTGTAATCGTCGCTCATCTCGGCAGCGGCGCCAGCCTGTGCGCGCTCAGGCAGCGCAAGAGCATCGACAGCACCTTCGGATTCACCGCGCTCGACGGCCTCTGCATGGGGACGCGGCCGGGCGCCGTGGATCCCGGCGTCATTCTTTATATGTTCCAGACGCTCGGGCTTTCGCCAAAAGACGTTGAGACCATTCTTTACAAGAAATCCGGTCTGCTGGGCATCTCTGGCATCAGCAACGACATGCGCGAACTGCTGGCCAGTGATGATTCCGAGGCGCGCCTGGCCGTGGACTATTTCGTGTACCGCGCGGCCAAGGAGATCGGCGCGCTCGCGGCCGCCGCGGGCGGAATCGATGCCCTGGTGTTCACCGCTGGCATTGGCGAGAAATCCGCCGAAGTGCGGCGTCGAATCTGCGAGGCGACGGCGTGGCTGGGAATCGCACACGATGAGGCGGCGAATGCACGCCACGACCTGCGCATCACTCACCCGCACAGCGCCGTATCGGCCTGGGTTATCCCCACCAACGAAGAACTGATGATCGCGCGTCACACCTGGGGCTTGTTAGGACTCGATTAGGAGGAAATCATGGCTGCAACCGCAGCGCCCTGGGACGGCTTCAACTCCGGACTCTGGCAAAAAGAGATCAACGTTCGGGACTTCATTCAGCAGAACTACACGCCCTATGACGGCGACGCGTCATTCCTCGCGCCGGCCACCGCACGCACAAAAGGAATCTGGAAGAAGCTCAATGCGCTGTTCGTCGAGGAACGTAAGAAAAGCGTGCTCGACGTCTCGCCGATCCCGGCGTCCATCACCGCCCACGCGCCGGGCTATATCGACCGTGCCCGGGAAATCATCGTCGGCCTGCAGACGGACGCGCCGCTCAAACGCGCAATCATGCCGAATGGCGGATTCCGGCTGGTGGTCACGGCGTTGAAGACGTACGGCTACACGCCCGATCCCGCGGTGGTGGAGACGTTCACCAAGTATCGAAAAACGCACAACGATGCGGTGTTCGACGCGTACACCTCGGACGTACGCCGCTGCCGCAGCTCGCACATCCTCACCGGCCTGCCCGACGCCTACGGACGCGGCCGCATCATCGGTGACTACCGCCGGGTAGCGCTGTACGGCGTCAATCGACTCATCGAGCGCAAGCAGGAAGAAAAGAGTGCGCTTGACGATTCTCCTTCAACCGACGCCATCATCCGGGACCGTGAAGAACTCGCCGAGCAGATTCGCGCGCTCAAGGAGCTGCTGCAGATGGCGGCGAGCTACGGCTACGACATCTCGACTCCCGCGCGCTCCGCGCGCGACGCCGTGCAGTGGCTGTACTTCGGTTACCTCGCAGGCGTAAAGGAGCAGAACGGCGCCGCCATGTCGTTAGGCCGCGTGTCGACGTTCCTCGACATCTACTTCGAGCGCGACCTGGCGGCGGGCCTGCTCACCGAAGAACAGGCGCAGGAAATCTTCGATGACTTCGTCATCAAGCTGCGCATCGTGCGTTTCCTGCGTACGCCCGAATACGACAACCTGTTCGCGGGCGATCCGACCTGGGTCACCGAATCCATCGGCGGCATGGGCGACGACGGCCGTTCGCTGGTCACGAAGTCGAGCTTCAGGATGCTGCAGACGCTCTACAACCTGGGGCCAGCGCCCGAGCCAAACCTCACCATCTGGTACTCGCCGAACATGCCCGATGGCTTTCGCAACTTTGCGTGCAAGGTGGCGATCGACACCAGCGCGCTGCAGTTCGAGAGCGACGAGATCATGCGGCGCTCCTGGGGAGATGATGGCGCCATCGCCTGCTGCGTCTCGCCGATGCTGATCGGCAAGCAGATGCAGTTCTTCGGTGCGCGCTCCAACATGGCGAAGTGCCTGCTCTACGCCATCAATGGTGGCCGCGATGAAATCAGTGGCGAGCAAATAGGGCCGGCGTGTCCGCCCGTGAAAGGCGACGTGCTCGACTTCGATGACGTGTTGGCGCGCTTCGAGAAGTCGATGGACTGGCTCGCGGGCGTGTACGTCAACGCCATGAACATCATTCATTACATGCACGACAAGTACGCCTACGAACGCGTGGAGATGGCGCTGCACGACTATTCGCCGCTGCGCACGATGGCGTTCGGCATGGCGGGCCTTTCCGTCGTGGCCGACAGCCTTTCGGCGATCAAGCACGCGAAGGTGCGGGTGGTGCGTGACGCCACTGGCCTCGTCACCGACTACAAGACGGAAGGGGAATTCCCGCAGTTCGGCAACAACGACAACCGCGTTGATCAGCTCGCCACGTGGGCGGTGAGCACTTTCATGAGCAAGCTGCGCAAGTACCCCACCTATCGCAATGCCGTGCATACGCAGTCGATCCTGACCATCACCTCGAACGTGGTGTACGGCAAGGCGACCGGCAACACGCCCGATGGCCGACGGCACGGTGAGCCGTTCGCGCCGGGCGCGAATCCCATGCATGGCCGCGACATCCGCGGCATTCACGCCTCGGCGGCGTCAGTCGCGAAGATTCCGTATCGCGACGCGCAGGATGGCATCTCGCTCACGGTGTCGCTGGTGCCCGAAGGGCTCGGCCGCGCCGCCGAAGATCGCGTGACCAATCTCACTTCGATGCTCGACGCGTATTTCAGCAGCACGGGCTTTCACATGAACGTGAACGTGCTGAACCGCGACATGCTCATCGACGCCATGGATCACCCGGAGAACTATCCGAATCTGACGATCCGAGTGTCGGGCTACGCGGTGAACTTCATCCGGCTCACGCGCGAGCAGCAGACCGACGTGATCTCTCGAACCTTTCATGGAAGCTGATAACGGCATTTCGATCGAATCGAAAAGCCCGTTCGAATTGCGGGTGAACCTGGCCAAGGACTTGCCCGAGACCACGGTGAAGGAGGCGCTCGCCAGTGGCGACATGGGCTTCCTGCATTCCTTCACCACGGGTTCCTACCTCGACGGACCCGGTGCGCGCGTGGTCGCGTGGACCACGGGCTGCGGCTGGCGTTGCCAGTACTGCCACAACCCCGACACCTGGACGCTGCGCAACGGATTTCCGATCAGCGTCGGCCGCGCGACCGAGGAATTGCGCAAGTATCGCCAGGGCCTCAAGAAGATGTCCGGTGGCCTCACGATCAGCGGTGGCGATCCGCTGATGCAGGATCGTTTCGTGGTGAAACTGCTCGCGGCCGCGCACGCCATGGGCGTGCATACCTGCATCGAGACCAACGGCTACTTCGGCGAAAGACTCTCCGATGCCGAGCTCGCCACCATCGATCTGGTCATGCTCGGCATCAAGACCTGGGACGACGAGCGCCACATCCGGCTCACCGGGCGTTCCGTGGAGAAGACCCTGGCATTTGCGCGTCGACTCGCCGCACTGAAGAAGCCGATGTGGGTGCGCTTCGTGCTCGTGCCGGGATTGACCGATGATCCCGAAGACATCGCCCACATCGCGCAGTTTGCCGCGGCGCTCGGCAACGTCGAACGCGTGGAGGTGCTGCCGTTTCACCAGATGGGGCGATTCAAATGGGAACAGATCGGAATCCCGTATGCGCTCGAGGCAGTGGAAGCGCCCAAGCCTGAGGCGGTGGAGCGCGCCTGCGAAATTTTTCGTTCCGCAGGTTTGAAAGCGTTGTGACCTGATCTAGATCAGGGTTTTTCCTGTCCCGTGGGACCAAAGTCTCATTTCGGCTGAGGTTTGCGGGGCTCAATAGTGCCGCGGACCCGTCAGCCCAATCCTATGCCCACAAAAGAAACGTACGACGACCACGTGATCCGAATGTTCCTGATGGCCGCGGCCATCTGGGGCGTGGTCGGCATGTCCATCGGTGTGCTCGCCGCTGCGCAGCTCGCGTGGCCCGTACTGAACTTCGATACGTCCTGGCTCACGTTCAGTCGCATCCGCACCAACCACACCTTCGGCGTCATCTTCGCGTTTGGTGGCTCGGCGCTGATGGGCACCTGCTATTACATCGTGCAGCGCACGGGACATGTTCGCCTCGCGCTCGGCAAGCTCGCGCTGTTCACGTTCTGGGGCTGGCAGGCCGCGTGTTTTCTCGCCATGGCGACGATTCCTTTCGGCATCACGCAGAGCAAGGAATACGCCGAGCCCGAGTGGTTTATCGACATTCTGATCGCCGCAGTCTGGGTGTCGTTCGGCGTGGTCTTCTTCACGACGCTGGCAAGGCGGCGCATCCGGCACATTTATGTCGCGAACTGGTACTACGGCGCGCTGATCATCGCGGTGGCGCTGCTGCACATCGTGAACAACCTCGCGCTGCCGGTTTCGCTCACCAAGTCATACCCTATCTACTCGGGCGCGCTCGATGCGATGGTGCAGTGGTGGTACGGCCACAACGCGGTGGCGTTCTTCCTGACCGCGGGCTTCCTCGGCATGATGTATTACTTCGTGCCGCGCCAGGCTCAGCAGCCGCTCTGGAGCTACCGGTTCTCGATCGTCAACTTCTGGGCGCTGATCTCGATCTACATGTGGGCCGGCTCTCATCACCTGCTTTTCACCGCGCTCCCGGACTGGGTGCAGTCGGTGGGCATGGTGTTCTCGGTGGTGCTGGTCATGCCGAGCATGGGATCGGCCTTCAACGGACTGATGACGTTCAACGGTTCGTGGGACAAATTGCGCACCGACCCCGCCGCCAAGTTCATGATCATCGCGCTGGTGTTCTACGCGATCTCGACGCTGGAAGGTTCGTCGATGGCGGTGAGGTCGGTCAATTCCCTCACTCACTACACCGACTGGACCGTCGCGCACGTGCACGCCGGCGCCATCGGCTGGGTCGCGATGATCACCATCGGATCGCTGTATGCGATGGCGCCACGCGCTCTGGATCGTCCCGCGGTTCATTCCAAGAGCGCCATGAACCTGCACTTCTGGCTGCACGTCTCAGGCCTGCTCATCTATTTGCTATCGATGTATGCCGCGGGCGCCACCGAGGGGCTGATGTGGCGCGCGACGAATCCGGACGGTTCTCTCACTTACGATTTTCTGTCGAGCCTGATCGCGATCAAGCCTTTCTACATCGCGCGTTTCCTGGGTGGCGTGCTCGTGTTGAGCGGCATGGTGGTCATGGCGTGGAATCTCTGGCACACGGCCGCTGACGCGCGCATTGGCACCATCAAGCCCATCCTGATTCCGGCGCCCGAGATGATTCCGGAGCCGGTGCACGATCAGACTCCAGAACCGCTGCCGGCGAAGGCCTGACCTATGGGCCTGAAGTACAAGCATTGGGAAAAGCTCGAAAAGAACGCGGGCCTGCTCGCGGTGCTGATCGCGATCATGGTGTCCTTCGGCGGGCTCGCGGAAATCCTGCCGCTGTTCAATGACGCGCAGACCGTCAAACCCTCGCCGGGCGTCAAACCCTACAGCGCGTTGCGGCTGGCGGGCAGGGACGTCTATGTGCGCGAGGGTTGTTATCAGTGCCACTCGCAGATGATCCGCACGCTGCGCTTCGAGACACAGCGTTACGGCAGATTCTCCGAGGCCGGCGAGTCCGTGTACGACCGCCCGTTCCAGTGGGGATCGAAGCGCACGGGGCCTGACCTGGCGCGAGTCGGCGGCAAATATTCCGACGCCTGGCAGCGCGCGCACCTGCTGGCGCCGCGCAATCTCGTGCCTGCGTCGAACATGCCGAACTACCCGTGGCTGGCGGAAGCGCATATCGACGGCAACGATGTGAGGGCGCGCATGCGCGCGCTGCGCCTGCTCGGCGATCCGTACAGTGAAGAAGATCTCGCGGGTGCACCGGATGCGGTGCGCGACAAGACGGAGCTCGATGCGCTCGTGGCCTATCTCCAGGGCCTGGGCGTGGCCGGGACGCCGCCAGCGGCGCCGCCCGTGGCGCAAGCCGCAGTGGGGTCGCCATGAGCGAACTGGCGGGGCATCTCATCGGCGTGATGATCGTGCTCATGATGCTGGTGTTCATTGGCATCTGGATCTGGGCCTGGCTGCCGCATCACAAGAATGTCTTCAGCGACCTCGCGAGTCTGCCGCTGCACGAGGATGAGGAGCGCGAGCCATGAGCGGCTTCTGGTCCACCTGGGTGGTGGTGCTCGCGTGTGTCACCGCAGGTCTCAGTCTGTTCCTGTTCGTGTGGGGCATCACGATGCGCATCCCCACGCAAGCCGACGGCACCACGGGACACGTGTGGGCGCATGGCGTGCTGCGCGAAGGAGTGCGGCCGCTTCCGAAATGGTGGATGGTCGTGTCGCTGGCCGCATTTCTCTTCGCCGCGGGGTATCTCTATCGATATCCAGGTTTTGGAAATTTCGCAGGCAAGCTCGCCTGGAGCTCACGTGGCGAGCAGCGCAGTGAGAGTGCCGCGAATGACGCGCGGCTCGAGGTGCGCCTCGCGGCCTGGCGTGCCGCAGGCATTGAGCAACTCGCAGCGAATCCGAGTGCAGTCAGCATCGGCCATCGCCTCTATCTCGACAATTGCGCCGCCTGCCACGGCTCCGCCGGCCACGGCAATCATGCGGTCGGTGCGCCTGACCTCACGGACGCTGACTGGCTGTATGGAGGCGATAGCGAGACCATCCTCAAGAGCATCCTCGAGGGTCGCAATGGCATGATGCCGCCACAGGGACCCGCGCTCGGTCACAATGCCACGAACGCAGTCGCCTCTTATGTAGTTAGCCGCAGCGGCACGATCGCGCCGCCGGACCAGGTCGCGGCCGGCAAGGTGACATTCGATACGCTCTGCGCCGCCTGTCACGGTGTGGATGGACGCGGCAATCCGGCGCTGGGCGCGCCCAACCTGTTCGACAACGTCTGGCTGTACGGCGGCGACATCGCAAGCGTCGTGACCACTGTGCGAGATGGACGCAGCGGCGTCATGCCTCCCTGGGGCGGGCGACTCACCAACGATGAAGCACGGCTGATCGCGGCGTGGGTGGTCGCGCAGGGTAATGCGCGCGTGGCCGCGCGATGACGAACATGACTGAACGCTGGTATCGGCCGCCAGTCGTCTGGCTCGGCGCCGCTATCCTGCTGGCCTCGATGTGCGGATGCATCGCGCTGATCGTCCTGGCGACGTCCGGATGAGACGCGCCCATGCCGCGAGACTCTAACTGCTGGCACTGCGGTGAACCTCTCGCCGGGAGCGTCGTCGCTCACGCAACGGTTGCCGGCCAGAAACGTGCGATGTGCTGCCAGGGTTGCCGCGCCGCGGCCGAATGGATCGAGCAGCTGGGGTTGAGCGACTACTACGAGTTGCGCACGGCTCCCGCCCCAAAGCCGGACGCGGGCGATTCCACTCACGATTCCTGGCAGGACGCCGACAGTTCGCGGCACGTGATCCGCGATCTGGGCGCGGACTTGCGCGAAACCCTGCTGTTGATCGAAGGCGTGCGTTGCACCGCCTGTGTCTGGCTGATCGAGCGCTCGCTTGGTGCTGTGCCGGGTGTGGTGAGCGTGCAGGTCAATGCGGTGGCGCGCCGCGCCCGTGTGATCTGGCAGGAATCGAAGATCACGCTGCCGCAACTGCTGCAGGCGCTATCGCGCACCGGATACCGCGCGCTGCCGCTCGACGCCGGTGGACTCGACGATCTGCGGCGCAGTGAGTCACGCGATGCGCTCAAGCGGCTGGTCGTCGCCGGCTTCGGCGCGATGCAGGCCATGATGTATGCCACCGCTATCTACCTGGGCGCCGCCGAGTCGCTCGACAACTCAACGCGCGATCTGCTGCGCTGGCTGGGCCTGTTGGTGGCGACGCCGGTGGTTCTCTATTCGGCGCGGCCATTTTTCACCGGCGCCTTGCGTTCGCTGCGGGCAAGCCGCGTGGGAATGGACGTGCCCGTGGCACTCGCCATCTCCGCCGTGTATGCAGCGAGCCTCATCGAAGCCGTGAGGGGCGCTGGCGAGGTCTACTTCGATTCGGTGTCGATGTTCGTGTTCTTCCTGCTCACCGGCCGCTATCTGGAAATGCGCGCGCGGCATCATGCGCGCGACCTCACCGACGCACTCGCCAGGCTCACGCCCCCGTTTGCCGAGCGGGCGCTCGAGGATGGAACCTTCAAGCGTGTCGGCATTCATGAACTGCGCGTGGGCGATCGTGTGCGCGTGGCGGAAGGTGGCATCGTGCCGGCCGACGGCGTGCTTCTGACCGAGCGTTGCCGCGTGGACGAAGCGCTGCTCAGCGGCGAGTCCGCCGCGGTGACGAAGCGCCGCAACGACCCGCTCATCGCGGGCAGCGTGCTCGAGGATGGTCCGGTACTGCTGCGCGTCGAACGCGTCGGTGCGGACACGGCGCTCGCGGGAATCGCTGCTCTCGTCGGCCGTGCGCATGCGGAACGTCCGCGCCTGCAGGTGGTTGGCGAGCTCGCCGCGGGGCGCTTTGTCGCGCGTGTGCTGACCTTGACCGCGATCACCGCCGCCGTGTGGGCGGTCTTCGATCCGGCGCGCGCCTTTCCGGCGGCGATCGCCGTGCTGGTGATTTCCTGCCCTTGCGCGTTTGCACTCGCAGTTCCTGCGGCGCTCACGCGTGCGCTCGGCGCCATGGCGCGCCGTGGCGTGCTGGTCGTGAAACCCGATGGCATCCAGGCGCTGGCGGAGTGCACGCACGCGTTGTTCGACAAGACGGGCACGCTGACCGAAGCCACGCTGTCGCTGGGCGAGCTGCGCACATTCGATGGCGTATCGCATGATGCGGCTTTGCGCCTGGCCGCAACGCTCGCACGCCAAAGCCGCCACCCGGTGGCGCGCGCCATTGCGGCTGCGTATCCCGCCATCGAGGCCGCCGACGTCCG
>Ga0207701_10004447_pt1 | contig 14239 bp, 8 predicted proteins | sample KBSSwiSSwithPhiX_FD_184294 | JGI IMG/M metagenome (GOLD analysis project Ga0207701, IMG submission 184294) | Switchgrass rhizosphere bulk soil microbial communities from Kellogg Biological Station, Michigan, USA, with PhiX - S5 (SPAdes) (version 2) | ecosystem: Environmental > Terrestrial > Soil... | reverse complement strand
GTGAGCGCAGCGAGCGAGCCACGCGAACGGAGCGCGCCGGCGAAGCGGCGCGCGAGAGCGCGTGTAGGGGGTCCGGGGGGCAAAGCCCCCCGGAGTTAGAACGAGAATCGTGCGTAGATGTTGACGCTCCGCATCGCCTGGGCGCCGGTTGCGGCGCCGAAGCCGGCGTTGCGCGGCAGCAGACGGTTCTGATCGAGCTGACCGTTCACGAACTGCGCGTTACGGATGGTGAGGTCCGTCGGGCTGTTGAACTGGATCTGGTTCTGACGGTTGTTGATCACCACCGTGTTGAACGCGTTGAACGCGTCGACCCGGAGCTGGATCCGCCGGTTGCCGCCGACGCGGATATCCCGCGAGAGCGACAAATCGACGGTCTTGTCCGGACAGCCGCGCATGACGTTGCGGCCCGACTCGAGACCAACGCTGTTGTAGCCCGGTCCGGTCACCGTGGCCACGTTGAACTGCGCGTACTGATTGTCCGAGCAGCCGCTGCCCGGATCGCCGGTGTAGACGATACGAGCGCCATAGTCGGGCGATCCCGTCAGGTTCACGCTCCCGCCGTTGGCGTTGTAGCTGTAGTTCAGGTCGTAGGTGGCACCCGAACCCGCGGTCAGGACACCGGCCACGTTCCAGTCGTTCAGCAACGCGCCCACGACCTTGCCGAAGCGGTTGACGTTCGGCAGATCCCACACCGCGTTCGCCTTCAGGTAATGCGGACGACGGTCGAGATCGCTCATGAGGTCCTCGTACTGCGCCTGGTCGGCACGAACCGAGACCGTGCCATCGGGCGCGTGCTGCAGGCGCTTGATCAGACCGGTCGTGCCCTGGAACGAGATCCCATAGGTGTAGTTGGCACCGAACGAGAAGCCGTTCCGGAAGCGGCGGGTGAACGACGTCTGGATCGAGTGATAGGTATCCCAGAAGTCGCTGGTCTGCTGGTTGATGCTGCCGAGGCCGGCATACGCCCGCAGGAGGTTCGTCGTATAGGCGCCGCCGCCAGGGACGGTGCTGCTGATGGTCGGATCCTGGTTCTGCGGCAGATAGGCCGCGCCGAAATCGACCGCGTTGAGGTTGGTCGGGGTGCCGTTCTGGAACACCGAGAACCGGTTGAACCCGTGGTTGCCGACATACGAGATGTCCGCGACCATCGACCACGGCAGCGCCCGCTGCACGCCCGCCTGCCAGTGCCACTGCGCGGGGATGTCGGCCTCGTACTGGATGGTCTGGAGGCCCGGGACCGGCAGGAAGCTCAGGCCCTGACCGAGGGTCGCAAGCTGCCCGTTACGGAGATCCGCGGACGTGGTGATCGGCGGGTTGTTGGGGATGCCGAACACGGTGTTGCCGTCCGGACGATCGTAGAAGAGCCCGCCGCCCGCGCGGATGACGGTCGTCTGATCGCCGCTGACGTCGTAGGCCATGCCGAAGCGCGGGCCAACGACGATTGACGGCCAGGTGTAGCCCGTCTTCGCAATGCCGTCACCGGCGCGCTTGATCCCGTTCAAGGCATTGCCTGTGCCGGGAATCGGAGTCCCGATTGCGGCCGCGGTGTTGGCCGCGCCGGGCGCCGTCAGGATCTGGCCGGTGCGGGGATCCATCGCATTACGGACGCCGTTCAGCAGGCCGGCGACATAGAGGACCGGCGCGTTCCCCTTCGTCCACTGCTCCGGGAAGAAGTTCGACATCTGCTGGAACTGGTCGTACTGCGGCTGCTGATGCGTGAAACGCACGCCGTAGTCGAGCGTCAGTCGGTTGCTCGCCTTCCAGTTGTCCTGCACGTAGAACTCGGTGTTGTTGTAGATCATGCTGCCTTCGATGAAGTCCTTGGCTTGCGTGTACTGCGTGAACACGCCGAGCGCGGCGTTCGCGTAGCCATAACCGGTATCGAGCAGGTTGTTGGTGTCGTTGGCGAAGCTGACCGTCCCCTGGAACGTCACGCCCGTGTTCTGGGCCTTGAAGGAGTGGTTGTTGTAGAACCCGCCCTTGAACGTGTGGCGGCCCGCAACCTTCGTCAAGCTGACCGCGAAGTCCTGGGTCCGGTTGATGTTCAGCCAGCCCGGATAGCGCTGACACGTCGGGCCCGACGCGCCGCACGTACCGTCGCCGCCGACGACCCGGCTGCCCCAGTTGAAGAGCGGCGGAAGGTTCATCTTGGTGCCGTCCCAGAACGCGGGCTTGACGTCGTTGAGGACCTCGAAGGCGTAGTAGTCGGGATTGACGTACCCGGCGTCCCTGTAGATCAGCGGGAAGTCGGCCAGGGCGCTCAGGCGATTGGCCGCGTCGTTCACCGGGATGCCGCCCTCGTTCCCGTCGGCGAGCTCGTTCCGGATCATCCCGTAGGTGGCTTCGATGAACGTCGTCGGGTTGACGGTGTAGTTCGCGGTGAACGCGTAATTGGTGATGAACGGATAGGGCTGCAGCACGTCGCTGAACCCCGCGATCCGCCCGGGGCGCTGAATCACGCGCTGCCGCTCACCGGAGTACTTGCCGGTCAGGCGCAGGTTGCCGGACAGCTGGTAGTCGATGCGGATCGCTGGCTGCTGGAGCAGGTTGTCGTAGCTCGGAGCCGCAACCTCGTAGTTGTAGGCGGTTCCCGGAGTCTGGGTGCGGTTCGGCAGCGGATACCGATTCAAGGCCGCGAGACCAGGCTTGTACAGACGGTCCTGCGGGATGACCGAGCCGGGGAAGTTCTGCCCGGTCTGGAAGTCGCGGATGGTGGTGAAGGGCGCGCCGGTGTTGTCGACGGTCTGGGAGAAGTCGCCGTTGCGCTCAGCCTGGGTCGGCACCTTCAGCCGGATGGGGTTGCCGTTGTTGATCGCGGTCGTCGACGGCCGATACTCGTGCGCGTAGAAGAAGAACAGCTTGTTGCTGCCACCGGGCTTCCCGACCGGGCCGCCGACGGTGTAGCCGTAAGTCTTCGTTTCGCTGTTCGGCTTCGGGTCGCCGTTCTTCTGGTTGACCCAGCTGTTCGTGTTCCAGTCGGAGTCGGTGAAGAGCGTGTAGGCGGATCCGCGGAAGCGGTTGGTGCCGCTCTTGGTCACCGCGGTGATCTGCAGGCCGCTCGACCGGCCGTACTCGGCCTGGTAGCCCTGGGTCAGCACCTTGACCTCGCCGATCGACTCGATGTTCATGCTGAGCATCTGGCCGTTGTTGCCGGTGTCCATCGCCGAGATGCCGTCCATCATGACGTTGTTCTGGCCGGCGCCGCCGAGGCGGCTGGCCGCCTGGCCGGACTGGTCCGCGCCGCGGCCGCTCTGGATGACGCCGGGGGTGAACTGGGTCAGGTTGGCGAAGTTGCCGTGCGCGATCGGCAGGTTCTCGATCTGCACTCCCTCGATGGCGAATGACCGCTCCGCGCTCTGCGACTGCACAAGCATCGCTTCGGCGGTGACGTTCACGGTTTCGGCGAGGGCGCCGGCTTCGAGAGTAATGGCCGGAACACCGACGCGGTCACCACCGCTGACCCGGATGCCCTGCCGCTTGACAGTCTTGAAGGAGTCCATCGTGACTTCGACCGTGTAGACGTCGGCGGTCACGTTCGGAACGACGAAATCGCCGGACTCGTTGGTCACGACCGGCGCTAGTTTGGTTCCCCGGGCTTCGCTGATCAGCACGACCGTCGCCCCAGGGATCACTCCACCTTGCGAATCCTTGACAGTGCCCGTCACCGTCCCCGTCGTAATCTGCGCGGCGGCAGGCATCACGCCTGCACACAACGCGATTGCGAAGGCCAGCACACAAACCTTCCTCAACTGCATGCATCCTCCTCCACTTTCAACTTGCCCGTGCTCCGACACGATCAATTGAATCGACCGCCCGGCGGGCCCTCCCGCCGCCCGGTCGCGGTACCGAGGTCTTGCACGGCATGACCATCACAGACCGGTGGTCCCTGCCGGTCGCGTGCGCAAACACCCCCATCGCCCCGCAGCGCGGCGACGGGTGTTTCGTGAGTGGTGCTACTCACCCGCAATTTTGAGTGGGTTGCCTGTTTGACCGAAGCGCAGCGAAGCCTACTCCAGATTGCATGCAGAGTCTAGCGAGCGAAACGCTTCCATGTCCGTAAAGCCGCACAACGACGGTGCGTTCTGTATGCAAATGCGCGCCCGGGTTCGTGGCTTTTGCGAGCCCGTTTTGAATCGCGATACGGCGTTTCGATGAGTGATACGGGCGCGTAAGAATGTCCAGTGGCGTGTGTAACCGGTTCCGCGGATTTCCTCCGAGTTCCCGCGATTCGCCTCTGGCCGCGACTTCCGGCGCCGTCCAGACACCCGCCGACGCCGACGCCGCCCTCGCTCGCGCAGCCGGAAATCATGGACGTTTTTCTTCAACTGAATGGAGTTTCGGATCCGGAAACAAGGATTATCGGGTCAGTCCGAACAGCCGCGCGGCGTTGTCCTTCAGGATCAGTGGCCGGACGTCGTCCTTGATCGCGATCTTGCCGAAGTCCTCCAGCCATCGATCTGGCGTGATCCACGGATAGTCCGAGCCGAACAACACCTTCCGCTTCAGCAGCGAGTTCGCGTACTGCACCAGCGTGGGCGGGAAATACTTCGGCGACCATCCCGAGAGATCGATGTAGACCGTCGGCTTGTGCAGGCAGATCGAGATCGCTTCGTCCTGCCATGGGAACGACGGATGGGCCATCACGATCGGCAGTTCCGGAAAATCCACCGCCACATCGTCGATGTGCATCGGGTTGCCGTATTTCAGACGCACTCCCCCGCCGCCTGCCACGCCCGTCCCGATGCCGCTGTGCCCGGTGTGGAACAGCACCGGCAGCCGGGCCTCGGCGAACAGCTCGTAGAGCGGATACGCGGCGCGGTCGTTGGCGAAGAACTGCTGCAACGGCGGATGCAGCTTCAGCCCGCGCACCAGCCCGGTTGCGAGGAGACGCTTCGCGTCACGCACGGCACCCGGGCCGCGCGTCGGGTCCACGCTCACGAACGCCATCGCGACATCGGCATGCTTCTGCGCAAAACTCAGCACGTCGTCATTGGTCAGATGCTGCCGGCCCGACAGGCGCTCGTCGACGGTGAAGACGACGAAGGCCATCCGTCTCGAGCGGTAGTACTCGGCGAGGCCATCGGGATCCCGCGGTGCCCCCGAATCACCGAAATAGTCGCGCGCCGCCGCGTCGCTCTCGGAGTTCCCGTTCGCCTCGAGATGCACGTGGACGTCGATGGCCGTGAGCGCTGCGGGATCGATGTCAATAGGCTGCGTTGCCAAGCTGCCTTCCTTGTTCAATGTCGATCACCAATCCATCCGGCGGCTCCGCGAACAGCTGCTCGACCACCGCCGCGCGATTGCGCAACACCGCTTTCTGGTTGACCGAGCCTTTCTCGGTGAGCTCCTGCGCGTCGATCGCCGGCGGATCTTCGAGGATGACCGCGCGCCGCACGGCGGTGGAGGTCCCGGGGTGGGTCTCGGCGAACCCGGCGAGCAGGCGGCCGACGAGCTGCCTCAGCTCAATCGGCCCAACGCCCTGACACCGCGCTCGATTCGGAAAAATGAGGGCCGCCACGTAGTCCCGATCGTGGCCTGCGATGACGACGTCGAATGCGAGATCGCCGAGGTGCGCCAGGAGCGCAGCGCGGAGTGGCCCCACGCGAACCCAGGTGCCGGTCGAGAGCTTGAAGTCCTCCGACAGGCGTCCCTCGAACACGAATCCCTTCGCAGGGTCATCAGGATCGACGAAGCCGAGAGCATCGCCAAGACAGTAGAAGCCTTCGTCGTCGAACGCCGCCGCGGTCAGTTTCGGATCCCGCCAGTATCCCGGCGTGATGTTGGGGCCGCGCAACCGTCCTTCGTACCTGCCGCTGACCGGCGCAAGCTTCAGCTCGACGCCCGGAGCGGGCACGCCGATCCGTCCACCCGTGAACGCTGAATCTCCGGCGCACAGGGCAAACGGCGCGCTCTCGGTCGCGCCAAGGCCCGTGACGAAGGGGATGCGTTCTCCGCGCGTCTCGAGAGCCGCGCGCTCGAGCGCCCCGGCGATCTCCTGCCGCAGCGCCGCGGCCGCGCAGAAGAGCATCTTCACGCGGCTGAAGAAGTGCGTTCGGAACTCCGGGTCGGCGTCGAGGACAGGCGCCAGCAGGTCATATCCGCGCGGGACGTTGAAATAGGCGGTCGTCGCGACCTCGCGCAGGTTCGAGAGCGTGGTCTGAAATCCTTCGGGGGTCGGCTTGCCGTCGTCCATGTAGAGCGTGCCGCCGTTGTAGAGGACGAGGCCGAAGTTGTGATTCCCCCCAAACGTGTGATTCCACGGCAGCCAGTCGCAGAGGATGGGTGGCTCCTCGGCCAGCAGCGCCATGGACGCGCGGATCATTGCCTGGTTGGCGCACAGCATCCGCTGCGTGTTGATCACACCCTTTGGCGTTCCGGTCGATCCGGAGGTGTAAAGAATTTTGGCGATGGTATCGGCGCCGACCGCGGCGTGCGCCGCGTCGAGCGCGCTCTTCGGCGCGGCCTCGAGCGCATCAAAGTGCGTCACCGGCATTGCCCCCGACGACGCGCACGACACCACCTCGACACCTGGCGGGCAGACGGTTTCCAGGGCGCGACGGAATCGCTCGACGTCGTCGGCGAAGACGAGCCCCGGCTGCATCGCCTCGAAGATTTTCGTCAGGGTGGTGTACTCGCGCGCGAGGAGTGAGTACGACGGAGCGACCGGGGCATAGGGCACGCCGCAATACATCGCGGCGAGCGCCAGCAGACCATGTTCGATGCTGTTCCCCGACAGGATGACAACAGGGCGATCTCCTGAGAGGCCGCGCTCGACGAGTGCCGCGGCTATCGCCCTGACCCGCACCAGCGCTGATCCGTAAGTCAACCGAACCCACGCGCCCGACCGTCCGCGCCTGCAGAGGAATGCCCGGTCGGGTGCGGTCGCGGCCCAGTGTTCGAGTCGATCCGTCAGCCGCGGCGGGTAGGCCGGCAGCGCGTGCGGCGACCGCGCATAGAGCACGTCACCCCGGCGCTCGATGACCGTGTCACACGGCAGAATCCTGGGCTGCGGCACGCGGAGAGATTAGCAGGATCTGCGTAGCGCCGGCCTTCAGGCCTGCCTTGCGGCAACGCTCAGGATCCTTCGCGATCCAGCTCCCGAAACGTCTTTCCGCCTCGCGCAAGCTTCGCCAGGAGAGGTGCCGGCGTCCAGCGCTCGCCGAAATCGCGCTCGAACTGCCGGATGCGGTCGTGAACAGCGCCGAGCCCGACGCGATCCGCGTAGAACATGGGACCGCCCCTCCACGATGGAAAGCCGTAGCCGTTGGCGTAGATCACATCGATGTCGGATGCCCGCTGCGCCGATCCGTCGGCGACGATCCGGGCGCCCTCGTTGACCAGCGCGTAGAGGCACCGCTCGACGATTTCGCGATCGTCGAACGTGCGCTGCGGAATGCCGGCCGTGCTCGCCTCCGACCGGATCAGGTCGATGACCTCGGGATCCGTCGTGGCTTTCCGCTGCTCGTCATAGCGGTACCAGCCGCGGCCAGTCTTCTGTCCGTATCGCCCGAGCTCGCACAGCTTGTCGGCCACGAGCGGCCGCCGCACGGCCGGATCCTGAAAGTGTCCGAGCTCCTGCCGAATCCGCCACGACACGTCGATCCCGGCCATGTCGTCCACGGCAAAGATGCCCATGGCCATACCGAACCCGGTGAGCGCGCGATCCACCTGCTCCGGCGTTGCCCCTTCCTCGACCAGGAACTGCGCCTCGTACATGTAGGGGAACATCATGCGGTTGCCAACGAAGCCCCGGCAGTTGCCGACGACCACCGGCACTTTGCCGAGGCGCCTGGCGAGCGCCAGCGACGTGGCGAGCACATCGGCTCCCGTCTGCCCGCCGCGCACGACCTCGAGCAGGCGCATGATGTTTGCCGGACTGAAGAAATGAAGCCCCACGACATCCTGCGGCCGGCTGGTCGCGGCGGCGAGGAGATCGATATCGAGGGTCGACGTATTGCTGGCGAGCACCGCGCCCGGTTTGGCGACGGCGTCGAGCTCGCGGAAGACATGCGTCTTCAACTCGAGGTTCTCGAACACCGCTTCGATCACGAGATCCGCCGTGGCGACGCCGTCGTAGGAGAGCATCGGCGTGATCCGAGCCATCCGCTCGGCCGCCGCATCAGCCGTCAGGCGGCCGCGCTTGACCGAGGCGTCGTAATTCCTGCGAATGGCCGCAGAGCCCGCGTCCAGCGCCTGCTGTGTCGACTCCTTGACGGTCACGGTCAACCCTGCATTGGCGCAGGCGGTGGCGATACCTCCGCCCATCGTGCCGGCACCGATCACGGCGACGCGGGCAATGGAACGAGGCGCAGCGTCCTTCGGAAGCCCGCGGACCTTCGTCACCGCACGCTCGGCGAAAAAGATGTGAATCAGCGCCTTGGCCTGCTCGCCCTCGACGCACTCGAAGAACAACTCGCGCTCGCGGCGGCATCCGTCTTCGAATGGCATCGTCGTCGCTGCGGCGATCGCCTCGATGACTTTCGCCGGCGCGATCTGCCGCCGCCGGGTTTTTGCGGCCAGCTCCCGAGCGGCAGCAAACAGCGGCGCGTTCTCGTCCGGGGTCCCGAGGTGCTCGTCGCGTTCGCGCGTCTTGCGGACGCGCACGCTGGTGGCCACGGTCCGCGCAAACCTGACCGCCCCCTCGGTGAGATCGCCTTCCATGACCCGCTCGATGAGGCCTGCGGCATGGGCATCAGCCGCCTTCAGCGGCTTTCCCGTGACGCATAGATCGAGGGCTTTCGCGACACCGACCAGCCGCGGAAGCCGCTGGGTTCCCTCGGCACCGGGAATGATCCCGAGGTTGACTTCAGGCTGGCCGAGCAGCGCATCGGGCGACGCGACGCGAAAGTGCCCGGCCATTGCGATTTCGAGCCCGCCGCCGAGGGCTGTGCCATGAATCGCCATCACCACCGGCTTCGCACAGTCCTCGATCCGCGCCAGCAGCGGATGGAGATCGCAGGCGGCGTCACGATCTCCCCAGGCCGCGCGGTCGAGACTGTTGATGTCGGCCCCGGCGACGAAGGTCTTCCCTGCGCCCATGAATACGATAGCGGACACAGATGGATCCGCCTCCGCATTGCCGATGGCCTCGGCGATCGCCGCGGGCACACCGGGACCGAGGGCATTCACCGGGGGATAGTCGACGGCGATGACGGCGACGCCGTCGCGAATAGTGGTGGTGACGACGTTCGACATAGGAGCAGTCATCCCAAATTCCAGACGGGTGGCTTCCGCCTTCAGGCGGAAGGATGTGGCTGTCGGACAACTATTGAGCGCCGCGCGTTGCCTTCCGGCTGAAGCCGGAAGCCACACAATGTGATAAGGAGCCACACCTCTGAATCATGACTCATGTCCACCGAGCTCCTCCGCTGCGATCTGAAACCCCGTATTGGCCGCCGGCACGCCCGCGTAGACCGCAACCTGCAGCAGCACTTCTTTCAGGTCGCACGGCTCGAGCTCCGCGGCGAGGCCGGCGCGGACGTGGAGGCGGAACTCCTCCCATCGGCCGAGGGCGGCAGTCTTGGCGATGATCAACATGCGCCGGGTCAGATGGTCGAGGCCGGGCCGCGCCCAGATCGTGCCCCAGGCGAACCGGGTGATCAGCTCGTGAAAATCACGCGTGAAATCGGTGGCAGCCTCGAGGCTGCGATCCACGTGGGCGTCGCCGAGCGCGGCGCGCCGGATCGGCAGGCCGGCCTCGTAGGAGCCATCAGGTTTCGGCAGCAGGAAGTCGACCACGGCGGCCGTAAACGATCGCGGGCGCGCCAGGTTGGAGATGTGCGCGGCGTTCAGGCGTACGAATCGGGCTCCCGGAATCCCACTCGACAGTACCCGGCCATGGCCATCCCAGGGCATCGATTCATCGAGGTCACCGCTGATCACGAGCGTCGGAGTACGAATGCGGCCGAGGAGTTCGGTGTGGTTCAGATCCCTGACCGCGGCGCAGCAGCCCGCATAGCCAACCGGGTCGGTCGCGAGGAGAACACGTCGCGCCCATGTCACCTGCGGCGCTTCGGCGGCCACCATCGCAGCCGAGAAGAACCTGCCGAGGGCTGGTTCCGTGACCGCCGCCATCCCGTGCTCCAGCACCGTTCGCCGCCGCGTCTCCATCAGAGACGGATCGGCCATGCGCGGAGTGGTATTGGCGAGCACGAGATGGGTCAACCGTTCCGGCTCGTGCGCCGCGATCCATTGACCGATCATTCCGCCGATCGACAGTCCGCAGAACGCGAGCGTTCGCAGGCCCAGTGCGTCGGCGATCCCGAGAGCATCGCGTGCGAGCCCGGCGATGCTGTAGTCGCCCGGTGGCGCGTCGCTCCCGCCGTGGCCGCGCAGGTCGTATCGCAGCACCTGCACGTGACGCTCGAGATCCGCGGCCTGTGGATCCCACATCCCGTGGTCGAGACCGAGCGAGTGCGACATCATCAGCACGGGACGGGCCGATGGTCCGGTCAGGCGGTAGTAGTGCCGGAGACCGTCAACAGTGACAAAGGGCATGGCAGTTCACTCGTCCGATCCGCCGAGCAGCTGCGTTCTGATCCACTCGGCGGATCCAAGGTAGCGGCCGGGATCGTCGATGCCGTCGAGAATGCCAGGCGGCAGCCCGGCGCCGGCTGCGGCTTTCAGCGCCGCTGAAAACGGCACGTCGCTCCCGCGGCTCGCGGCAATCGCGTCGGCCACGACCTGTTCTGCTCGATCGCGGCCCAGGGATGGGGACAGCAGCAGGACCGCGCGCTCAGCGAAGATCGTCCCCCCCGTTGCATCGAGATTCGCACGCATCCGCTCCGGATCGACCTCGAGGCCCTCGATGACGCCGGCCAACGCGGCGGCCGCGGCTCCGGTCGACTGGACGATCGCGCCGATCGCCGGCCACTCCGCCTGGATGCCGCCCACCCCGCGCTCGTGCTCCTGCATCATCGCGGTCAGATACGAGGAAACCAGGCCGGGCAGTCGTGTCGCCGCCGCCAGCACCAGTGCACAGCCCGACGGATTCCGCTTCTGCGGCAGAGTCGACGACCCGCCGCCCGGCTCGCCAGCTTCCCTGATCTCGGACTGCATCAGCAGCGCGACATCGCGGGCGGCTTTGCCGAGGGCCGCGACATAGAGCCCGCAAGCCGAGGTGAGCGCACCAAGTCGATCGCGATCGGTGTGCCATGGCGCCGCGGGCCGGAGACCGAGCTCGCGCGCGACTGACCCGGCCACCCGAGGTCCCGAGTCCCCAAGCGCCGCGAGCGTGCCGGCTGCGCCGCCCAACTGAACGACCATCGCCTGCTGCCACGCCCGATCCAGTCGTCGCCAGCTGCGCGCGATCGGCGCGGTCCAACCTGCGACTTTCAGTCCGAACGTCGTGGGTACGGCCGGCTGCAACAGAGTCCGGGCCAGCATGATGCTGCCGGCGTGACGTGCCGACAGCGCGCGCAAGGCCTGCTCGAGCCGTTGATGATCGGCGGCAACGATGCCATGGGCGCGGCGCAGCAGCAGGATCAGCGCCGTGTCGGTCACGTCCTGGCTGGTCGCGCCCGCATGGACGTGCGCCGCCGCGGCCGGATCCGTCTGGCGCACCCGTATGCGTAACGCCTTGACCAGCGGGATCGCCGGCGTGGCGCCCGCTCGTGCGTCACTCGCGATTGCAGACGAGTCGAATCCGCCGCGCCGCGCCGCATCGAAGATGACGGCCGCGTCAGACGCGGGAATCACGCCGGCGGCTGCTTCCGCCCGTGCCAGGGCTCCTTCGAACTCCAGCATCGCGGCGAGAACGCTGGCATCCGAAAAGACCTCGGCGAGCGCATCCGTCGTCGTGAGGCAGTCGATCAAAGGCATGGGAGGTTACAGATCGAAGAAGACCGTCTCGTCCTCTCCCTGAAGACGTATGACGAAGTCCCACGTGCCCGGCTCGGCCGGCGCCGGTCGCGCCATGAGGGTGTGCCGGCGTTCGGCAGGGACGAGCCCCAGGATGGGATCGCTGGCCGCGCCGGCATCACCCTCGAAGTAGATGCGGGTGTAGATCTGGCGCAGCAGGCCGCGCGACAGAAAGCACACGTTCACGTGTGGCGCCTGCTCGGCGGCGCCGCTGCGGACGACTCCCGGCTTGATCGTGGTGAACGTGCACGTGCCGTCGGCATCCGTCGCCAGCCTGCCGAAACCGTAGAGTCGCCGCACACCCCCGCCGGCTGCCGGTTGTCCATAATTGCCCTCGGCATCGGCATGATAGACCTCGATCAAGGCATCCGGCACCGGCTGGCCGGCACCATCCAGCACGCGAATCCGCAGCTGAATGCGTTCCCCCGCGGCATCCGCCGCCGCGACCTGCCCGAGGCTCGCGTCGGTGGCCAGGCCGAAGTGAAAGAACGGCCCGACCGTTTGCGACGATGTCGCGATCGGACGTACGGGATCGCTCATGCGCGCTCTTCGAATGGAGTGGAGTCCCGCCCGCGCAGGACGATGTCGAAGCGATAGCCGAGCGCCCACTCCGGCTCGGTGAGGCCGAGATCGAACTGTGAGATCAGCCGCTTCCGCGCCCGTTCGTCCGGAATCGAGTTGAAGATCGGATCGTACGGGAACAGCGGGTCGTTCGGAAAGTACATCTGGGTCACGAGCCGCGACAGAAACGAGGTGCCGAACAGCGAGAAGTGGATGTGGGCCGGCCGCCAGGCGTTCGGGTGATTCCTCCAGGGGTAGGCGCCGGGCTTGATGGTCAGGAACCGGTATCGGCCCTCGGCGTCGGTGACGGTCCGGCCCGCTCCACTGAAATTGGGATCGAGCGGCGCCGGATGATCGTCGACGGCGTGCAGGTAGCGTCCGGCCGCGTTGCACTGCCACAACTCGACCAACGTATCCGGCACGGGGCGGCCGTCTTCGTCGAGCACCCGGCCAGCCACGACGATCCGCTCGCCCAGCGGCTCGCCGGCGTGCTGACGGGTCAGATCGCTGTCGCCCGGACCGATCGGCAGATCCCCGAAGAGCGGCGACGCAAGGTTCGTGAAATCGCGCGGCACCCGGATCAACGGCTTCGACGGCGCGCGCAGGATCGTTGACTTGTAGGCCGGATAGAGGAGCGGCGGTTGAGTGCCGGCGTCGTCGCGCAGCTCGTTCATGGGGAGACGATGATAGCGCGCAATGTCATCTTCTCCACACCTCTCGCGCGACCCGGCCGGCGAGCTCGAGCTTCTTGCGCTGATCGTCTGGCGACAGGCGGTTCCCTTCGTGAGTCGAAGCAAAGCCGCACTGCGGGCTCACCGCCAGCCGTTCGAGCGGGACAATCGCCGACGCCTCCAGGATTCGCGCCTGCAGATCCGCCTCGGACTCGAGCCGCGGCACCTTCGAGCTGATCAGCCCCAGCACGACGAGGCGGTCGTCCGGCACATGACGAAGCGGCTCGAACGTCCCCGACCGGTCGTCGTCGTACTCGAGCAGGTAGCGATCGAATCGCGTCCGGCTGAACACCTGCGCCGCAATCCGATCGTAGCCACCGGATGCGTAGAACATGCTCTTGTGGTTGCCGCGGCAGATGTGGATGCCGAAGGTGATACCGCGATGGCCATCGATGATCGCGTTGTCCAGCTCGATGTTGGCGTCCAGCATCCGGTCGGGATCGCTTCCCCGCTGGCGATAGCCTTCGCGGATCTTCTCATCGAGCAGCGCGGCGTACTGCGGCGCGTCGATTTGCACGTATTCGCACCCAAGGCGGCCGAGCTCCGCAATCTCCCGGCGTGTGAAATCGACGAGATCGGCCAGATACGCGTCACGGGTGGGATACGCCGCTTTCGAGCGCTCAGGATCGTAGTACGCCGCCGCCTGCTGCGCGCTGATCAGCGTCACCTTGGGCGTGGCTTTCGTGCGGCCTCGAAGATAGGTGAACTCCTCGACCGCCATCTGCCGCCGCCACTTCAACTTGTCGACGACGACAGGCCGCTTCAGGCTGGCCTCGTGCCCGTGGCCATCACGAAAGGTGATTGACCAGCCGGCGTACTTGTCGAACCCCTCCAGCGCTTCCACGAGATGCCCGAAGAACGCATAGCGCCGCATCTCGCCGTCGGTCACGACATCGAGGCCCGCCGCCTCCTGAACCGCAATGGCTTCGTCGACGGCGCGATCCTCGATCGCCTTGAAGCCGGCCGGGGTCAACTCGCCGCGCTCCAGCTGCTCGCGCGCGTCGAGGAGGAATTGCGGGCGGAGGAGACTGCCGACGACGTCGGCACGGGCTGCAAGCATATTGCCTCTATTACCGACGTCACGCAGA
>Ga0207701_10004445_pt1 | contig 14241 bp, 17 predicted proteins | sample KBSSwiSSwithPhiX_FD_184294 | JGI IMG/M metagenome (GOLD analysis project Ga0207701, IMG submission 184294) | Switchgrass rhizosphere bulk soil microbial communities from Kellogg Biological Station, Michigan, USA, with PhiX - S5 (SPAdes) (version 2) | ecosystem: Environmental > Terrestrial >... | reverse complement strand
TTCCGAACACGCCGCAAACCTTTTCGGATTACGTGAATTCGGAAACATTTATACCCGTATTATGAACCCGACAACCGATGTGTTCGAACAGCGCATGGCAGCTCTCGAAGGCGGCGTGGCGGCACTCGCAACAGGTTCCGGCCAGGCAGCACAATTCCTTGCCCTGAACAATATCCTTAAACCAGGCGATAATTTTATCTCCACAACATTCCTTTATGGCGGAACATACAACCAGTTCAAAGTTTCATTCAAGCGCCTGGGCATCGACGTTAGATTCGCGGACGGCGATGACGTTGAAAATTTTGTTCCGCATATCGACAAGAACACAAAAGCTATTTACCTGGAAACAATCGGCAACCCTCGCCTGAATATTCCCGACTTCCAGAAATTCGCAGATCTCGCGAAAGAGTATGACCTGCCATTAATATATGACAACACATTCGGTACCGGCGGTTACCTTTTCCGTCCGCTAGAGTGGGGAGCAAATGTTGTTGTTGAATCAACAACAAAATGGATCGGAGGTCACGGTACATCGATCGGCGGTGTAATCGTTGACGGAGGAAATTATAATTGGGCCAACGGTAAATTCCCGCAATTCACTGAACCTTCCGAAGGTTACCATGGATTGAAGTTCTGGGATGTATTCGGTGAAGGAAATCCACTCGGCCTGCCTAATGTGGCATTCGCTATCCGCGCACGTGTTGAGGGTCTCCGCGACTTCGGCGCTTCACAAACTCCTTTCAATTCGTTCCTCTTTTTACAGGGACTTGAAACATTATCACTGCGTGTTGAACGCCACTGCCAGAATGCCTTGGCACTCGCAACATGGCTTGAACAACATGCCGATGTAGAATATGTTGAATATCCGGGACTCAAATCCAATCCTTACCATGATCTTGCTAAAAAATACCTGAAAAATGGATTTGGAGGCATCCTTAATTTCGCGATCAGGGGTGGTAAGGAAAATGCATCAAAATTCATCGACAACCTCAAGCTGGCAAGCCACCTTGCAAATGTGGGCGATGCAAAAACGCTTGCAATTCACCCGGCTTCCACCACTCACGAACAATTATCAGAAGCAGAACAAAAAGCTTCAGGAGTAGTTCCGAATTCAGTGCGTATCAGCGTGGGCATAGAACATATAGATGACATCAAAGAGGATTTCGACCAGGCATTCAATAAGGTTTTTTCAAAGCAATTAGTAGGATAAATGCCAGAGATATTTCATTATAACAATCCCTTCACCCTCGAGTCGGGCAACACTTTGCAGGGATACCACCTTGCATACACCACATCAGGTACTTTAAACAAAAAGAAAGATAATGCCGTGTGGGTTTTTCACGCACTCACTGCCAACAGTGATGCTTCAGAATGGTGGCCGGGCCTCGTAGGTGAAGGGAAATTATTCGACCCTTCAGAATATTTTATCGTTTGCGTTAATATGCCGGGTAGCTGTTATGGCAGCACCGGTCCACTCGAAATTGATCCGGCCACTGGCCATCCGTACAACCATTCTTTTCCCTGGTTCACTACAAGGGATATGATCAGAGCCTACATGCCATTGAAAGATTTCCTGGGCATCGAAAAGATCCACATAGGTATCGGAGGTTCTATGGGGGGACAGCAATTACTCGAATGGGCTATTGAAGAACCAGGATTATTCCGGTATATATTTCCCATCGCTACCAACGCCCAGCATTCACCGTGGGCGATCGCTTTTAATGCATCACAAAGATTTTGCATTGAAGCGGACCCTACCTGGAAGCTCAACATTCCTGAAGCAGGTCTTGAAGGCATGAAAACTGCGCGAAGTGTAGCTTTGATCTCCTACAGGAGCTATGAAACGTATAAGCTGGGACAAGCCGAGATCACCAATGAAAAGATCGACCGGTTCAACAGCGAATCCTATCAGCATTACCAGGGTGAGAAACTGGCTAAAAGGTTCAACGCCTTCAGTTATTATGCATTGAGTAAATCAATGGATTCGCACAACGTAGGCAGGGACCGCGGATCAATCACCGAAGCATTGCACCGGATAAAAGCAATGACCCTTTCCATCGGAATAAGAAGTGATTTGCTTTTCCCTGTCGAAGAACAGGAGTATCTTGCAGCGCATATCGAAGGGGCAAAGTTCCGGCTGATCGATTCACATTACGGTCACGACGGATTTTTGCTCGAATTTGAACAGATCCAGCAACATATAAAAGAGTTTATAACAAAAGAACTGCTTACCACACAAAAACTAGAAACTACAAATTAGTATGGATGCACATAAACAACTGACCATAGGATTATTCGGATTTGGCGTAGTAGGAGAAGGATTATATAAAGTAATGCACCAGACTCCTTCCCTCAATGCTACGATCAAAAAAATCTGCATCAAGCACCCGGGTAAAAAAAGAAATGCTCCCGAAGAACTTTTCACTACGGAAAAGGATGATCTGCTGAATGATCCCGATATCAACGTAATAGTAGAAGTGATCGATGACTCTGTAGCAGCTTTCCAGATCGTATCAAAAGCTATCAGGAATGGAAAGGCCGTTGTGAGCGCAAGCAAGAAAATGCTTGCCGAAAATCTTGCTGAAATTCTTGAGATGCAGCAAACAACCGGTGAACCCTTTCTTTATGAAGCAGCAGCTTGCGCCTCTATTCCGGTGATCAGGAACCTTGAAGAATATTACGACAACGATCTTCTTCATTCCATGAAGGCCATCGTTAACGGTTCAACGAATTTTATTCTCACCAAAATGTTTGAAGAAAAGCTTGACTTCAAACAGTCGCTGATCCTTGCGCAACAACTCGGTTTTGCGGAAAGTGATCCAACCCTTGATGTGGAAGGTTACGACGCTGTGAATAAATGGACCCTATTGCTCGCGCACGCATACGGTATTCTCGATAACCCTCATAATATCGTTTTCACCGGGATCCAGAATATTCAGAGCGGCGACGCGATGGTAGCGAAAGAAAAGAATTTTCATATCAAGCTTGTAGCACAGGCACAGAAATTACTGAATGGGAAGGTTGCGGCTTTTGTGCTTCCCCAGTTTATTAGAAGTGACGACCATCTTGCTTTTGTAAGGAACGAATACAATGGAGTGGTGATAGAAAGCGGTTTTGCCGATAAGCAATTCTTTTATGGTAAGGGCGCCGGTAGTTTCCCAACTGCTTCAGCGGTTCTCAGCGACATCTCGGCTTTGCGCTATCAGTACCGTTACGAATACAAGAAATTATACCACCATCATCCGCATGAGCTTACCCACGACTTTTATGTGAAAGTGTATATCAGCTTCGATGATCTGAAATACATTCCGCGCGAATCATTTGAATGGGTTGAAGAATGGCATGCCATGGAAGAAAGGAAATACCTGGTAGGGGTGCTTCCATTCCGGGAACTGGCTGAAAAGACCTGGTGGAGGGAAAACAACAATTCGCTCATCCTCACACCGGAACCGGTAATTGAAGATGTGGAAATAAGGAAACTTAAAAAGAAAAGTCTTGAGCTGGCGGGGCTGTTTGAATGGAATAACTGAGCGAAACCATTTATTTCAACGCAATACTAAAAGGCACCAATCTCGGGGGAAGGCATTCCTTATCATTACAGGCCATAAATTCCACAGTGCCGGCAATATTGGTTTTTGCATTGCCTTTTAAGTTTACTACCTGGACAAATTCTACTTTATTGTTGAAGTATTTGGTGTCAATATCAAATACCTCTTCAAAATGAGTTTCAAGTTTTCCCACTTCCTTTAATTTACCGTCAAAAACAGTTAGCGGGTTTTTTGTGAAACTTATCTTTGTAGGCAATGGACCTCCATCAGGAGTGGTAGTTGAATAAATGTGCCAGGGATTTTTTACCATGGCGATCAGTTTCACCTCATACTTGTTATCGGCAAGCTTCTTCGATTCGAATTTCCAATCTACCACATCAGATTGGGAGAAGGCTGAAGTACTGATAACAATCGAGCAAATAATGAGTAATATTTTGTTCATGACATCAATTTAATTAGTCCGCTCTGCGGGAAACATGATCAACGCAAAATGAGTATATCTTTTGTATATTAAGAATTAAAATACAGCGAATTAACTATTCATTTAGAATATCCATATGGCTTACATAGATTATTACAAAATATTGGGACTTAATAAGGATGCAAAGGATGAAGACATTAAAAAAGCATACCGAAAACTTGCCAGAAAACATCATCCGGACCTAAATCCGAACGACAAAGAGGCGCACAGAAAGTTCCAGGAGATCAATGAAGCAAATGAAGTGCTCAGCGACCCCGAAAAACGCAAAAAGTACGATGCCTATGGTGAAAACTGGAAGCATGCCGAACAGTATGAACAGGCACGCCAGCAACAACAATATGCAGGGGGTAGCGGACAGAGAATGTATGAACAGGAGTTCTCAGATTTTGGAGGAGAAGAAGGATTCTCCGATTTCTTTGAATCCCTGTTCGGCAGTTCCAGGGGTGGTGGCAGCAGAGGTGGTGGACAGGTAAAATTCAGAGGACAGGATTATAATGCAGAATTGCATATTTCAATAAGAGAGGCCTTTCATACACATCAGCACACACTCGACGTAAATGGTAAGAAAGTACGCATAACTATTCCTGCCGGAATAGAAAACGGGCAGATTATTAAACTCAAGGGTCATGGCGGTCCTGGTGTAAATGGCGGGCCAAACGGAGATCTGTACATCACCTTTGTGGTTGAAGAAGATCCGAGGTTCAAAAGAGTGGGTAATGACCTGTTTACAACTGAAAATATTGACCTGTATACAGCCGTAACCGGTGGTGAAGTGATCATTGAAACGCTGAGTGGCAAGCTTAACCTCAAAGTGAAACCCGAAACCCAGCAAGGCACTAAAGTCAGGCTGAAAGGAAAAGGGTTTCCGTTATACAAGAAAGAAGGCCAGTCGGGTGATCTGATCATCACATACAATGTATTACTTCCAACAAATCTTTCGGAAGAAGAAAAGGAACTATTCAGACAATTGAAGGAATTGCAAAAGAAATAATATGAAAAACGAATTATTTGCGATAACAACTTATTGCACACTTCATGGTGTTGAACAATCTTTCATCAATTCCCTGAAAGATGAGGGCCTGATCGAAATTATCATAGACAATGAAGATGAATTTATTGAGGAAGAACAACTCCACGACCTGGAAATTTACACCAGGTTACACCACGAAATGGGAATAAATACAGAGGGTATTGATGCTATAAGGCACCTCATTCACAAGCTGAGGGAAATCCAGGCAGAGCTGAACTCATTGAAAAACAGGCTCAAATTCTACGAGGAAGGGCAGGAATGAAAAAATAGTTAAAAATGGCACGGAATTTTAACTAATAATGTAGCCGGTTGCCCGGCTACAAAATTCGTTTATGAAGGAAGCCATAGTAATACTACTATTTATTGTATTCCTGGTAAGCGCCTTTGGCATTACCAGTTAATTTTTCGGAAACCCGGGCTGCGACTTAACCTCTTCGATCTGTTGTGTATGCCTGTTGGTATGTGATCCGATTATCAGGGCAACCTGGTAGGCGTCATAACTTCCGAAAGGCAATTCCACTACATGATTTCGCATATCCTGGCTTGTAGTATCAATAAAATCAGTAATTTTTTTAACACTTTCATTAATTGAACTTACCGCTTCTTCAGTGGAAGTAAATGGTGAGTTTTCGGGCTTCATCATGTCCATTGTTTTAACCTTCTGCGTTCTGTTTTCAAGAAAACCAACCAGCTGCTCATCTGTTACTTTAATATTTGCTCGTTTTTCTGGATTAGCGGGTTTTTTCAAAGCATCTTCCACGGCACTCCATAAAGTTTTATCAGCAATAGCTATGTGTTTGATGCAGCCGTCAACAGACCATGTTGAATCGGATGCTTTAAAATTCATCTGATCATGGCTCAATCCTTCGAATGATTTTGTAAGTGCTTTTTGCGTGTCTGATAAAAGATCTGTTGCAAATTTTCTTTCTTTTTTAGAAAGTGTGTTGTCTGATGTTATAAAAGATAACAACATGAATCCAAGAACGATGCTTAATAGCTTTTTCATTTAAAAAAAATTATGTTTATAAGGTGATTATACGGGATAGTAAACTAAAGGTAAAAAATACCTTAAACAGTGAATTGTAATTTTACGGCAAATCGAATGGCCCGAAATTTAGATGCTGCTCATTATGTTTAGTGCTGAATTTGCCTTACAGTTTTTTGAAGGGGGAATTAAAGCTTATAATCTCCACCAGAAGTTCCGCCACCTGGAGATCGACAGAAAGAAAGGCGAAGAGTGCAACTGCGTTTCAGAACAGACTTCAAATGAATTGGCGCTTGGAGTATGTGTTTTTATTTTTTGATAGAAGATGCCCTTATGACCAACTCCGGTTCCATATCAACCTGGGTTATCCTGTTGTTCGAAGCAATATTTTCAAGTAAGATCTTTGTAGCCATTGCACCCATTTCCCGCAACGGTTGTTTGATGTAAGTAAGCGGCGCATAAAACAAGTCGAGCGCTTCCGTTTCATCGAAGCTTACGATCGCCAGGTCATCAGGCACCCTGATCTGCAATGTATTAATGTATCTTAAACTATGTGCTGCAATGATGTTTGAAGAGAATACTATTCCATCAATTGGATCTTCAAGATTAAGCACATCCTTTATAGCCTTTTCAATCTCAAGCTTGTTGTTTGAAATATCTACAGGACGGAGCCACGATTTTTTGAAAGGCATATTGTGCTTCTTCAAAGCGGTAATGTAACCACGCTTACGTTCCTGCAAATGAAACAGATTTGTTCTGTAGTGGATCATTCCTATCCTTTCACAACCCGCTTCAATAAGATGTTCTGTTGCCATTAATGCCGCTGCATGATTATTCAGTGCCACATAATTTGTTTTTACTGAAGGAAAGTACCTGTCGAGCAGCACAAACGGTATATCCTGGTTCTGGAGATCTATCATCTGCGACTCAGAATCTGCCGGAGGTGAGATGATAAGCCCATCTACCTGACGGTTCAGTAGTGTGTCAATCACTTTTGCTGATTTCTGATTGTTCTCATCCGAACTGCCGAAGATCACCGTGTAATTGAATTTATTCGCCTCATCTTCCACGATCCTGGCAAGCGTTGAAGAAAATGGGTTTGCAATGTCGGCAACGATCAATCCTATTGTGAATGTTTTGCTTGTTTTAAGGCTCTTGGCGATCTGGTTGGGACGGTAATGGAGGCGCTGTGCCACCTCCCTTATCTTTAGGGCGATCTCTTTGCTGATCCTCCCTTCCTTGAGATTATTCAGCACATACGACACCAGGGCGGTTGACACACCTACTTCTTTGGCAATATCCTTTAATGATACCTTTTTTGCCATTTTCTACCAGATAAGTTTAATCGTTAAACCTTAAAGTTACGTTCAGTACACAAAATTGCATTTAAAATCAATCATATACGAGTGCTTTAAATACTGTTCCATGTTATCAAATGTTAAAGATCGGGATTAGTGTTTAATCGTTTAAACAATTTAATTTATCTTTGCTCCGTTAATATGCTGATAAACCAAAAAGGAGAAAGTGATGGAAAAGGTTATTAATATAGGGCGGATTGAAGAGACGATGAAGGAAAAAGCGTTCACCCTGGCAGGAATAAGCAGGCTTGAAGGCTATAACCTCAAAAAGGTATTTGTTGGAGACAGTTCAGATGTATGGGTAAAACAACTGTTTCCTGAAGCTGAAGTTGTTAATGATATTCAATCTATAATACACGACGACAAAATTGATCTCGTGATCATGCCCTCCGGGCAAAATGAAGAGCTGAAGCTTGTAGCCGAAGTTCTTCTGACAGGTAAAAATATCAGGATCGTGTAATCTGACGATCCGGTTTACTCAAAACGATTATTGCCAAATTGAAACTGATGTTTACAGCAATGTATTCAACAGGCATCATTATAATCACCCGAAAAAACAAAAATCAAATTATGAACTCACCTTATTTTAAAAATATAAAACGAATCGCGATAGTAGCGTATGCCGACACGAGGAAAGACCTTATTGAATGGTCTTATGAAAATAAAAATATTCTTAAGAACCATATTATCATCTCTACTGCACGCACAGCTTCTATACTTGAAGGCACCCTGAACACACCAGTACTAAACCTTCATCACGGAAAAGCAGGTGGATATCAGCAGATCAAAGATCTGCTCGAAGATGGTAAGCTCGACATTATCATGTTCTTTGGAAATCCTAACAAATCGCACGCGAAAGACAGCTGGTTCGAAGAACTGGTGAAAGTTGCGATCAATGAAGATGTGGTTGTGGCTTACAACCAGGCAACTATCAACATGCTGCTTACTTCAACTGCCATCAACACAGTAGTTAAAGAACAACCTAACCATGAGAAATTTCCCACTCTTTAAAGGACTTAAGCCAAGCCTGCTCACCCTAACCATAGGTGGGTTCAGTATTGGAATGACTGAATTTATGATGATGGGCGTGCTGCCAGATGTTTCGCGGACGCTCTCTATATCTATTCCGTCAGCAGGACATCTGATCTCTGTTTACGCCCTTGGTGTTGTGATCGGCGCTCCGCTCATGACAGGCATCACAGGAAAACTTTCTCCTAAAAAAGTGTTGATGGGTCTGATGCTGATGTGTGGATTTTTCAATGCACTCTTTGCTATCTCTCCGAATTATGAATTGCTGATGGTCAGCAGGCTTTTCGCTGGATTGCCACATGGCGCATTCTTCGGAATGGGTGCCGTTGTTGCCAGCAAATTATCCGCACCCGGAAGAGAAGCGAGAACTGTTTCACTGATGTTCGCAGGATTAACAGTTGCAAATATTATAGGTGTGCCCATTGGAACTTATATCGGTCATAACTTCAGTTGGAGAATTTCATTTTTTATCATCGCCGCAGTGGCATTCATTGCCGCAGGCAGTATTCATAAGTGGTTGCCGGATCTTAAACCCGCAGCAAATGCCGGGTTTAAACAAAGCATTTCAGCATTTAAAAAAGCTGAACCCTGGTTTATCATCTGTATTTCTGCTATCGGAACCGGAGGCTTGTTCGCATGGATAAGTTATATCGCGCCTTTGATGACGGAAGTTGCCGGATTCAGTGCCAATTCGATCACTCCGATCATGATCATCGCGGGTGTAGGGATGGCCGTAGGAAATTTTATGGGAGGAAGACTTGCCGACCGCTTCTCTCCGCTTAAAACAACAGGATTTTTATTGCTGGCCATGGTGCTGTCACTTATCATAGTGGCCCTGGTAACGCAGTTTAAAGTTCCTGCCCTGGCTATGACTTTTGTAACCGGGCTTATTGCTTTCGCTGTGATATCACCTATGCAAATGCTGATGATACAGGCAGCCAGGGGTTCCGAAATGCTCGCATCCTCTGCCATCCAGGCAAGCTCTAATATGGGCAATGCTCTGGGTGCATTTCTTGGAGGACTTCCACTGGTAGCTGGTTTCGGTTATACATCACCGCAATATGTAGGATCAGCTCTTGCGTTTACCGGGTTCTTATTTTGTGTGGGACTTTATTATATGACAAGGAGAAAGGCAAACTTTGTTCCTGTTCCCGAAGTAAGTGGCGTAACAAAAATATTAGTAAGGAAACAGTCAGAAATTCCTGCTTAGAAAAACTCAACCGGAGGAGCTTCTTTTTCATTTTCCTGCAGCATTTTCACAAAAACATTTGTAGACTCTTCTTCCTTATTCACCAGGTCGTGGAGGGTAATCTTATCGAGAAAGCGGTCAACGATGAACTGGATCATCTGCCACAACGAACGGGAGGAACAGTCAACCGAATTCGTGCATAGTTTCATGGTACCTGAATGTGTGCCGCAGAATTTTACATCGAACAGCGCACCGCCAAGCACCTTCAGCACATCATTAATACTTATTTTATCCGCAGGCATAGCCAGCACATAACCTCCTTTATTGCCGGGAGTGCTGTTGATGTATCCTTCGATCCTCAAAATTCTTGTAAGCTTTGCAACATAATGACTGCTCAACCCCTCTGCTGTGCTCAGTTGAGGTATGCTCATACCATCCTTGTCACGGCATCCTGCTATGCGTATCAGTATGCGTAAGCCATATTCTTCCTGTGCAGTGATCTTCATATTCCGGTTTATAACATTCCAAGTTCCAACTGTGCCGCTTCCGACATCATGCTTTTGTTCCAGGGCGGATTCCAGGTTACAGTTACATAAACATCGTTAACACCTTCTATTTCCCTTATTTTCTGATCTACTTCTACTGGCAGCGACTGCGCGGCAGGACAACTGGGTGCAGTCAGCGTCATAACAACCTGAACATTATTGATGGGCATGATCTCCACCTCGTATATCAATCCCAGCTCGTAAATATTTACAGGGATCTCGGGATCGAAAATCGTTTGCAGCATTTCAACCACCTTATTTTTCAGCTCTTCTGTATTCAGCACACTCATACGCCTTCATGTTTAAGTTTATAGGCAAGCGCGTAATTTTTCATTTGTTTCACCATAGCCAGCAACCCGTTCGAACGTGTTTGCGCCAGGTGTGTCATCATTCCGATCTCATTTAAGAAATCAAGTTTAGTTTCAACAATGTCATCAGGCTTTTGACCAGACAACACCCTGATCAGCATACTGATCAACCCCTGTACAATTGTTGAATTGCTTTCTGCTTTAAAATATACCCGTCCATTTCTGTAATCAGCAACAAGCCATACTGTTGATTGACACCCTCTAACCTTGTTCTCATCTTTCTTATTTTCTTCTTCAAGGGGCTGGACTTTTTTACCAAGCTCAATAATATATTGATATTTGTCGTCCCAACTTTCTAAAAACGAAAACTCATCAACTATTTCCCTTTCGGTTTCTTTTATTGAGTTATGTCCTTCCATCACTTATGCCAGCATTTTAATTGCTTTATGCAATCCTTCAGTGAGTACATCTATCTCTTCTATTGTATTATACATCGCGAATGACGCCCTTGTTGTACCGGGTATGCAAAAGAAATCCATCAGCGGCTGGGTACAATGATGTCCCGTTCTTACAGCAACTCCCCTATTATCCAGAAGAATGCCGAGGTCCTGCGGATGCACTTTGTCAACAACAAATGAAACCACGCTCACCTTTTCCTTCGCGCGCCCGATAATTTTTAATCCCGGTACCTGTTCAAGCTGGTTGGTAGCATAGGCCAGCAATTCGTTCTCATGTTTGCGGATCTTTTCTTTTCCGATATGGCTCACAAAATCCAGGGCCGCCTTAAAAGCAACGGTATCCGCAATATTGGGTGTACCTGCTTCAAACTTATAAGGAAGGTCATTATAGGTAATGCCGGTAAAACTTACTTCCTTGATCATTTCTCCGCCCCCCTGGTATACAGGCATCGCTTCAAGTAAATTTTTCTTTCCATATAATACACCTACTCCTGTGGGGCCATATATTTTGTGGGAAGAAAAAGCGTAAAAATCACAATCCAGTTGCTGAACATCTATATCGAGATGTACGGTAGACTGGGCTCCGTCGAGCAGAACAACTGCTCCTGCAGCATGCGCTTTTTCAATAATTTTCTTTACAGGGTTAATGGTGCCCAGTGAGTTTGACGCATAAGTTATAGCAACAATCTTTGTTTTGCTGCTGAGCATTTTTTCAAACTCTTCGAGAATGAGTTCCCCGGTTTCAGTTACCGGTATAACTTTCAGCACTGCACCTTTCTCCTGGCTTAAAACATGCCAGGGAACAATATTAGAGTGATGTTCCATAGTAGAGATGATGATCTCATCTCCCTTATTAATATTTTGTCTTCCCCAGGTCTGCGCCACAAGGTTGATGCCTTCCGTAGTGCCACCTGTGAATATGATTTCTTCTCTCGCTGATGCATTAATGAAATGCTTTGCAGTGTCGCGGGTGGCTTCAAAAGCGGCTGTAGCCTCTTCTGCAAGAGAGTGTATGCCGCGGTGAATATTTGCATTAAAGCGAGAATAATATTCTACCAGCGCGTCAATAACAACTTTCGGCTTCTGGGTTGTTGCCGCATTATCAAAATAAACGAGTGGTTTATTTTTCACTTCACGATCAAGTATCGGGAAATGTTTCCTTACAGAATAAACATCGTATTCCTTTTGTATCGTAGCTGATGGCATCATGATGCATCAAATTTCTAACCGTTCAAAAATCAGTTTGTCTACATAATTACGAAGAGCAACAGGTTTGATATGTTCAAGGATATCTATCGCGAAGGCATGAACCAGCAATGAGCGGGCAATATCTTCATTGATACCCCTTGAACGCAGGTAAAATAAACCTTCCTCATCAAGTCGTCCCACCGTACAACCGTGCGAGCATTTCACGTCATCCGCAAATATTTCAAGCTGCGGTTTGGTGTTTACACTGGCACCATCGGAAAGAAGAATATTCTTGTTCGACTGGTACGCATTGGTTTTCTGGGCATCCTGCTGCACATATATCTTTCCGTTGAAAACTGCAGTAGCGTTGTCATCTATAATTCCTTTATATAACTCATTGCTCATGCAGTTCGGCTTTACGTGATCAGCAACAGTATGATTATCCACATGGCTATTGCCCTTTAGAAAATACAAACCATACATATGAGCTTCGGCATGCTCTGCTTCGAGTGCGATACTCAGGTTGTTGCGGACAATTCCGCCATTTAGGGAAATTGTAACGGTGTGAATATTACTCTTGCCTGTTTGCCTGAAGTGAGTTGTACAAACATGGTTCGAATGATCAGCGTCGTTCTGGATTTTGTAATAGCTCACGTTTGCGTCTTTCTCCACAATTACTTCCAGCACCTGGTTGGTAAAACTTTCGGAAACGCCAAGTGTGTAATGTGTTTCGGCAATTTCAACTTCCGCACGCTCGCTGATATGAACAAGATTCCTTGGCTGCGATAAAATATTGGCTTCGCGTGCGTCAGTTATATAATAAATGTATACCGGGTGTTCTGTGATATTACCCACGCCTATATGAATGAATATACCTTCATGCAAAAAGGCACTGTTCAGCGCATGGATGCCATCCTTTGCATATCGGCTGCTATGTCCGAGATGCTTCGCTACAATACCTGCATATTCATTTACCACCGCTTCCTGAATCGACTGCACAACCAACTCCTTAGAACGGATCGTTGAAAATTCAGGGGAATAAATACCATTGATGAAAAACAATTCATTCGCTTCCTCATGACCGGGAAGACGAACAGCTTCAATATCTTTTAGTGTAACTTCTGTTCCTCCGGGTTTTAATTCAAATTCTTTGTTGAATACACTTCCTATGCGAGTATACTTCCATTCTTCATGTTTTGCAGTTGGAATACCCATCCTGTTGAAGGCCTCAAAAGCATTCTGCTCCAGCGATTTTAATTTGCCATTACTACCGGACTGCAATTCATTAAACCGTTCCTTAATATTGTCGATTGTGTTCATTACAAATTATTATGAGAATGGTCAGGCTTCCTGCCCTGCATTCACTTCGTTCTTGATAAAATCATAACCTCTTTCTTCAAGTTCATAGGCAAGTTCTTTGGGTCCCGACTTCACGATCCTTCCATTATATAATACATGTACAAAATCAGGGACAATGTAATCGAGCAGGCGCTGGTAGTGAGTAACCACAAGCACTGCATTGTCTTTATTGCGAAGTTTATTTACCCCGTTTGCCACAATGCGGATAGCGTCTATATCCAAACCAGAATCCGTTTCATCGAGAATGGCGAGCCTTGGTTGAAGCATGGCCATCTGAAATATCTCATTGCGTTTTTTCTCCCCTCCTGAAAATCCTTCGTTCAGTGAACGGCTTAAGAGAGACTGGTCGATATTCATCAAAGCCATTTTCTCTTTCATCATTCTCAGGAACTGAACACTGTCCAATGGTCCTTCGCCGCGGTATTTCCTTATTTCGTTCACTGCTGTTTTAATAAAATTCGTAGTAGTTAAACCGGCGATCTCGATAGGATATTGAAATGCGAGGAATAATCCTTCTCCCGCTCTTTTTTCCGGTGAGAGCTCAAGCAGATCTTTCCCCAGGAATTCAACAGACCCTTCTGTTACTTCATAATCCTCCCTTCCCGCAAGCACGGATGCCAGGGTACTTTTTCCTGAACCGTTCGGCCCCATGATCGCGTGCACTTCTCCCGCATTTATTTCCAGATTAATTCCTTTCAGAATTTTCTTATCTTCAATTCCCGCGTGCAGATTTTTTACTGATAGCATTGTCTTTGTTTATTTT
>Ga0207701_10004443_pt1 | contig 14247 bp, 12 predicted proteins | sample KBSSwiSSwithPhiX_FD_184294 | JGI IMG/M metagenome (GOLD analysis project Ga0207701, IMG submission 184294) | Switchgrass rhizosphere bulk soil microbial communities from Kellogg Biological Station, Michigan, USA, with PhiX - S5 (SPAdes) (version 2) | ecosystem: Environmental > Terrestrial >... | reverse complement strand
AATGCGTCGCAGAGCACGAACGACGTCTACCCGACAGCGCTGCGTCTCGCTGCATGGACAGGCATCGGCGAACTGATGCGGGAGCTGGCTTCGCTGCGCGCGGCGTTCGAGGCCAAGGCCGCCGAGTTCGCCGATGTGCTGAAGATCGGCCGCACCCAGCTTCAGGACGCCGTGCCGATGACGCTGGGCCAGGAGTTCATGGCTTACGCAGTGATGATCGGCGAGGACGAGACACGCCTCGACGAAGCTCGGGCGCTGCTCACTGAGGTGAACCTCGGTGCGACCGCGGTCGGCACCGGCATCAATGCGCCGGCCGGCTACGCCGAGGCGGTCGTGGCGCTGCTCGCAGAGGTCAGCGGCGTTCCGCTGGTTCGGGCGCCAAATCTCGTCGAGGCCACGCAGGACACCGGCGCGTTCATCCAGGTCTCGGGCGTGCTAAAGCGCGTCGCCTGCAAGCTGTCGAAGACCTGCCACGACCTGCGGCTGTTGTCGTCCGGGCCGCAGGCCGGGTTCGGCGACATCCTGCTGCCGCCACGGCAGGCAGGTTCTTCGATCATGCCGGGCAAGGTCAACCCGGTCATCCCGGAGGTGATGAACCAGGTGGCGTTCGAGGTCATCGGCAACGACATCACGATCACGATGGCCGCCGAGGCGGGCCAGCTGCAGCTCAATGCGTTCGAGCCGATCATCGCCTGGTCGCTGCACAAGAGCGTGCGCCACCTGCGCCAGGCGTGCCTGACTCTGCGGCTGCACTGCGTCGACGGCATCCGTGCCAACCGCGAGCTGCTGGCGCGCCGCGTCGCGGAATCGGCGACCCTCGCGACCGCGCTCGGCCCGCTCATCGGCTACGACATGGCCGCTCTGGTGTCCAAGACCGCGCTGGCCAGCGGCGCGACGATCGCCAGCACGGCGCATGCGCTCGGTGTCATGAGCCTCGCCGAGACGCAGGCGCTGCTGGTGCCGGCGCGGCTGACCCAACCGGCTGCCTTCGGCGCTCAGACGCTCGACGGATGAGCTCCGTGCGTCACCGTGTCGTGATCGTCGGCGGCGGCGCCGGCGGCCTGGAGCTCGCCACCCGGCTGGGCAATCGCCTGGGTCGCGCCGTCGACGTTACGCTCGTCGACCGCCATCGCGCCCACGTGTGGAAGCCGAAGCTGCACGAGATCGCTGCGGGCAGCATGGACCCGGGGGCGCACGAGGTCGACTACCTCGCTCAGGCGCACTGCAACGGCTTCCGCTATCGCATCGGGGAAATGACCGGGCTCGATCGGCAACGACGCGAGGTGCATGTGGCCGCTTCGCTCGACACCACGGGCCGCGAGGTCACGCCGCGGCGTGCTTTCGGCTACGACACGCTGGTGATCGCGGTCGGTAGCCGAAGCAACGATTTCGGAACCCCGGGCGTGCGCGACCACGCGATGAAGCTGGAGACGCCAGAGGACGCGCGGCGATTCCATGTCTGCATGGTGAACGCCTGCATGCGGGCGCACGCGCAGACCACGCCATTGCGTCCGGAGCAGCTGAAGGTCGCGATCATCGGCGGCGGCGCCACGGGGGTCGAGCTGGCCGCCGAGCTGCACCGAACCACCCGCCAGATGCTGGCCTATGGGCTCGACGGCGTCGACGCCGACAAGGACCTTCAGGTCTGCGTGATAGAGGCCGCCGAGCGCCTGCTTCCCGCCCTGCCGGCGCGGCTGTCTCACGCCACCGAACGTCAGCTTGCCAACATCGGCGTGCGGGTGCACGCGAGCTCTCGCGTGGCCGAGGTGTTGCCGAACGGCGTGCGCCTGGTCGACGGCCGTGTGCTGCCCGCCGAGCTGGTGGTGTGGGCCGCCGGTGTGCAGGCCCCCGACGTCCTCAACGGGCTCGCCGGACTGGAGACGAACCGTGTCCAGCAACTGGTCGTGCGCCCGACGATGCAGACCACGCTGGACGACGACGTGTTCGCCATGGGCGACTGCGCCGCATGTCCGTGGCCCGGGCGTGGAACCGTGCCGCCGCGCGCCCAGGCCGCGCACCAGCAGGCCACGCACCTGTACCGGCAGATCAGACGGCGGCTCGCGGGTAAGCCGTTGCAGGACTACACCTATCGCGACTTCGGCTCGCTCGTGTCGCTCGGCGAGTTCAGCACCGTCGGCAACATGATGGGCGGTCTCGTCGGCGGCAGCCTCATGGTCGAAGGGACGTTTGCCCGCCTGATGTACCTGTCGCTGTACAAGCTGCACGAGCTGGCGCTGCATGGGCCGGGCAAGGTCACGCTGAACACGCTCGCGCGTTTGATCACCCGACGCACGTCGCCGCTCGTGAAGCTGCACTGACGGTAACTCCGACGATTTGTTGCCCCACGCAGCGATCAGTGTGTTGCATCGACCAGTTGAATCCGCCACCCTAAGGCGACATTCAAGGGCGAGGGTTCAGCGCCGCAAAGCCGCCATCGGCACTGGGTCGACTGGATGCTATGTGCCACTGGTCCGATTGCCGCTGCATGCGGCTGGAGAGGCCGAAAGAAGAAGGGCAGCAGTTCGAGAAGCGTGGGGGATGTTCTGTGCAACGGGCTGACCGGCAATCGCCGTGCAATCGTCTGCGATCGAGACAGGGTGTCGGCCGCAAAAGCGGCGCGCGGCTCGAGTTCGGTGCCGCCCTCCGCAGACCCTACCCCACCGCCGCCGTGATGATGACCTCGACCTTCATGTCCGGACTACCCAGGTCGCAGGCGCCACACGCCCGAACCGGCGGGCTTTGCTGGTCCACCCACTCGTCCCAGACCACGTTCATGTCGGCGAAGTGGCGCATATCGGAAATCATCACGTGCGCCGCAAGGATCTTCGACTTGTCGCTGCCCGCGAGCGCGAGGCGCTCGTCGACGCGCTTGAGCATCTGACGGGTCTGCACGCCGATCGATGCGCCCGGGTCGAAGGGGCGGTCGGGTGTCGCGGCGAAGTAGACCGTGCCGTTGTGAACCGTGATCTGGCTGCCGCGGGAACGGGAAGGATCGGTGGCCGGATTGCGGCCGATGCGCTTGATGTCCATCTTTGTCTCCAGTGAGGTCGACCGCGCGAGCCCGGCGGGTCGTGTGAAGGGAGCGGTGCCGGGAACCGTCGTCGATCGGGTCAGGGCCTGTCGGCAGGCTAGAAGCGGTTGCAGGCGTACGGCGCCGGATCGATGCCCGGCGTGGCGCCCTTGACGAGCTGCGAGACGAGCCGCGCGCTCGGCGGGCTTCCGGTCATGCCGAAGTGGCCGTGGCCGAAGCAGAAGAAGAGCCCGGGTCGCCCGGGCGCTTCGCCCAGCACCGGCAGGCTGTCCGGCGTCGACGGCCGGTGCCCCATCCAGTAGCTGGGCTCGCCGGCTTGCAACTTGGGAAAGATCCGCTTGGCGTGCGTCACCAGCACCATGGCGCGCTTCTCGTCGAGCGGCGCGCGCAGGCCGCCGATCTCGACCGTGCCGGCCACCCGCAGGCCGCCCTCCATCGACGTCATACCGAAGCCGCGGTTCTTCACCGAGATCGGGATGGGCAAGGTGAGGTTGGGCGCGGGCAACATCGCGTGATAACCCCGCTCCGTCTCGAGTGGCACCCGGACGCCCAACGGGTCGATCAGCTCGCGCGTCCAGGCGCCGGTCGCGACCACGAGCTTCGGCGCGCTGCGGTTCGAGATGTTCGTAATCACGCGATAGCCCGCCGCAGCCGGGTCCGGAACGATCTTCATCGCACGTTCGGCGATGATCTCGCCGCCCGCATCGACCAGCAGCGAACCGAGCGTGCGCACCAGCCGTTGTGGGTTGACGGTATAAGCGTTACCCGGGACCAGTAGGCCATGCGTGACGATCGGCGAGATATCGGGGTAGAGCTGGCGCAGCTTGTCGGCATCGAGCCGCTCGACGCGGATGCCGTGGCGCTCGGCGACGGCGAGTTCGATCCTCGACTCCGCACCCTCTCCTTCCCAGATCCGCACCTGGCCGACTGGCCGGATCAGACTGGCAAAGTGTTCGTCACCGAGCAGCTCGCGCCAGCAGGTGAGCGAATCCTTGTGCAGCGCGCGCATAGCGTCCGAGATGCGCAGCACGTTCTCCATCCGGCTCGCCGCGATCCAGCGCAGCAGCCATGGCAGCGCGGTCGCGAAGTACGAGGGATTCACAACCAGCGGGCCTTCGCGGTCGGCGAGCCAGCGGGGCACCTTCCCGAGCATGCCGGGTAACGCGATCGGCACCGCCGTGTCGCTGCTGATCAGCCCGGCGTTGCCATAAGACGTGCCCCCGGCCGGTGGCAGTGGATCGATGACCAGGACCTGCTCGCCCGAGCGTTGCAGGTACAGCGCCGAGGACAGTCCGGCCACGCCGGCACCGAGCACGATTAGGGTGTGTGGTCGGGAGTTCATCGCAGTGGCTCGGGTTGGTGGAACAGGATGCGGGACGGCGGTCGGCTCAGCGCCCCGCTGCCGGGGTCGCCAGGCGGGACGCGCGTGCGTGCCGCACCAGCGCGTCGAGGAGCAGCACCAGCCCCGTGACGGCGATCAGGAACGCGCTCACGGCCGCGATCACCGGCTCGACCTGCAGGTGCAGGCTGTTCCAGATGCGCACCGGCAGCGTTTCCGAGCGCACGCCGGCGAGGAACAGCGAAATGATGAGCTCGTCGAAGGAGGCGAGGAACGCGAACAGCGCCGCCGAAAGGATGCCGGGGAAGGCAAGCGGGATGACGACCTTCGTGAAGACGCCGACCCGGCTGCTGCCCAGGCTGAGCGCGGCGCGCTCGAGGTTCACGTCGACACCCTGCAACGACGAGAGCAGGATCAGCAGGACGATCGGCAGGGCGATGGTGGCGTGGCACAGGCCGATCCAGAACACGTTGCCGACCAGCTTGAGCGGGCCCGCCATGAAGTACATCGCGATCGCAGTGATGACGTGCGGGATGATGATCGGCAGCAGCATGAACGAGAGCAGCAGCTTCTTCGCCCGCATCTCGCTGCGCACGAACGCGTACGCCGCGAAGAAGCCGAGCACCGTGGCGATGACGCAGGCGATGCTCGCGATCAGCACGCTGGAGCCGAGCGCACGCTGCCAGCGCGGGTCGCCGAAGAACGTGGCGAACCAGCGCAGCGAGAGTGACTGCGGCGGGAACCGCATGTAGGTCTGGTCGCCGACGGCCAAGATGAGCACGATGATGATCGGCATCATCAGCACCAGGCAGGCGGCGCCTATATAGACAGAGAGGGCGCGGGTCTGAACACGAAGCGTCATTGCGTCAAGCCCCCATCATCCGGCGCACGTCCGTGACGCGGTAGTAGATGCTGTAGAGCACCAGCGTCGCCGCGAGCAACAGCAATGACATCACGGCCGCGCCGCCCCAGTCGAAAGTGATCTCGATCGAGCGCTCGATCAGCATCGCGATCATCACGTCGGCTGGGCCGCCCATCAGCGCCGGCGTAATGAAGAATCCGATCGACAGGATGAAGACGATCAGCGAGCCGGAGATGACGCCGTGCATGCTGAGCGGCAGGTAGACACGGGTGAACGCGTAGAAGCTGCCCGCACCCAGCCCGCGGGCCGCGCGCATGAGGCTCGGGTCGATCGCCTTCATCGCGGCGAAGAGCGTGAGCACCATGTAGGGCAGCAGCACGTAGACCATTCCGATCAGCACGCCGGTCTTGGAGTAGAGCAGCGTCAGCGGCTGGTCGATGAGTCCGAGCTGGAGCAGGACCTGGTTGACGAGGCCCTGACGGCCGAGCAACACCATCCAGGAATACGTGCGGACGATGATGCTGGTGAAGTACGGCACGACGACGCAGAAGAGCACCAGCGTGAAGCGCAAGCCGCGGTTGTTCGCGAGGTAGTACGCAACCGGGTAGCTGATCAGTAGTACCAGCAGCGTGACCAGCAACGCTATCCAGTTGGTGGTCGAAAGCGCCGTCAGCACGGCTTTGGAGCTGACCACGGCCCACGCATGCGACAGGATCTCGCCCGGCGTGCCGAGGCTACCGAGCGAACGCGCGAAGAACCAGATCAGAGGGCCGACGAAGACCAGCGCCAGCAGCAGGACGGCCGGCACGATGAACAGCCTGCTGTCGTTAAACCGGCGCGGGGGCATCACGATCACCGCTGCAGGATTACGCCGTCCGCCGCCAGCCACGAGAGCGTGGCGGGCCGGTCGGCCGAACGGAACAGGTCCGCGCGCGAGTTCTGCACGTCCACCGTGACCTCGATCCCCGGTTCCATCCGGACCGCGTGGCGCAGGATGTTGCCGAGGAAGGACGTCTGCAGCAGCTGCGCGGCGACCACGTTCGCGGATGCCGCGCCATGTGGCTCCGCGCCTGCCGGCGCGATCTCCAGCCGCTCGGGGCGCACGAAGAGATGAGCCTGGGCGCCGGCCCGCAGGTCGGCCTCGGCACGCGCGCGCAGCCGCAATCCACCGGCGGTCTTGAGCGTGGCGACGCCGGCATCGACCGATTCGACCGTGCCCGGGATCAGGTTGGCCTCGCCGAGGAAGCGAGCGATGAAGTTGGTGGTCGGGTTCTCGTAGATCTCGGCCGGGGCCCCGACCTGCTCGATGCGACCGCCGTTCATGATGGCGATGCGGTCCGACATGTTCATCGCCTCTTCCTGATCGTGCGTCACGTAGATGACCGTCATGCCGAGGCGGCGCTGGATCTCCTTGATTTCGACCTGCATCTGGAAGCGCAGGTTCTTGTCGAGCGCTCCCAGCGGCTCGTCCATCAGCACCACGGCCGGCTGGAAGACGATGGCGCGGGCGATCGCAACGCGCTGCTGCTGGCCACCCGATAACTGCCGCGAATAGCGGTCGGCATACCCCTGGAGCCGCACCAACTCGAGGGCGCGACGGACGCGGATGCCGATCTCGTCCGCCGACAGCTTGCGCGCGCGCAGCGGGAAGGCGACGTTGTCGGCCACGCTCAGGTGCGGAAAGATCGCGTAGTTCTGGAACACCATGCCGAAGCCGCGGCGCTGCGGCGGCATGTGCCCGATGTCGGCGCCGTCGACGAGGATCTGCCCGCCATCAACTTCGGCGAAGCCGGCGATCATCATCAAGGTTGTCGTCTTGCCGGAGCCGGAAGGCCCGAGCAGGGAGAAGAACTCGCCGGGCGCGATGGTCGCGCTGACGCCGTTGACGACGGTGTCCTTGCCGTACCGCTTGGTGACCTGCTGCAGCTCGATCGCGCCGCGCCCAGGCGCGAGTGGGCTCATCGCCCCGCTCACCGGGCGACGGAATCCGCCGGCCCTTCGCCGCTCTCTCGCGGATTCGCCCGGGTCAACTGATGATCCACTTCGACCAAACCTGGCCGACCTTCTCGCGGTTCTGCGCCCACCACTCGATGTCGAGCAGGAAACCCTTGGAACGCGTCCAAGGTGTCTTCGTCGCGGGGTCGATCAGGTCCTTCGACGTTGCGTCGTAGGCCTTGGTGTTGACGGGGATTGCCTTGTACTTGGCGAGCCAACGCGCCTGCGACGCGGCCGAGGAGCTGTAGTCGATGAACTTCTTGGCATTGGCGAGGTTGCGTGCGCCGACCGGGATGCCGTAGGCCTGCACGAGCAGGGCGTTCTGGTTCCACTGGATGGCGATGGGCGCCCCCTGGTCCTGGGCAGCGGCGGCGCGGGTGCTCCAGAGCGCACCCATCGAGACTTCGTTGTCCGCGATCATGGTCGACGACAGCGCGCCGGTGTCCCAGAACTTCGGCACCAGAGCGCGGATGCGCGACATCGACTTGAACGCCCGGTCGATGTCGAGCGGGTAGAGCTTGTTCATGGGCACGCCGTCGGCGATGAGCGCGAACTCGAGGCTCGGGGTACCGGAGGCCATGTCGGGCAGCGTGCGCCGCGCAGGAAAACGCTTCACGTCCCAGAATTCGGCCCACGACTTGGGTTCGCTGCCGGGCGCCATCGCCTTGGTGTTGTAGCCGAGGACCATCGCGTAGATGAAGCTGCCGAGCTGGTACTTGCGCTTGACGACGGGGTCGATGTCCGCGAGATTCGTGTACTTGAACTCCTCGTACGCGAGCGGCACGAGGTAGTTGCTCTTCTCGAGCTCGAGCAACGTGCTGTCGCCGGTGTCGATGACATCGAGCTCGTTCTGGCCCGACTTCATCATCGCCATCAGCTTGGCGGCGGTCGCGGCGACCGGCACGACCTCGATGCCGGTCTCCTTGCGGAACGGCTCGTAGATGGTCTCGCGCTTGATGTCGTCGAAGACGCCGCCTGGTGTGCGCACGATCACCTGCTCGGCCGCAGTGGCCTGGCGAACCCAAAAGAAAGGCGCGGCGAGTGTCGCGGCAGCGACGCCGCTCGTGAAGCGGCGGCGGCCCGGATCGGCATACGGGGGCTGTGTCATGGGACTCCCTGTGTGGCGGCTCGCACCGCGAACAACCCGAGGGTGATGCACGTGCGAAACGTTGAATGCGCAGTCATACTGGTGGCGATGTACGCCAGCGTCAAGCCGGGTTAAGCCGGAGTACGGGAGGGCTGGTGCCGGGAAAACCTAAGCAGACGAGCGGAAGGCCCAAGGCCGCCGATGCCGACCCGCCGGTGGCTGGGCGAGGCCGGCCACCGACCTCCTACGACGTCGCGCACCTCGCGGGTGTCTCTCAATCGACCGTGTCGCGCGCCTTCGCCGCCGAGGCTCCAATCTCGCCGCCGTTCCGTAAGAAGGTGCTGGAGGCGGCGCGCCGCCTTCACTATCGACCGAACGCCGCGGCGCGCAGCCTGACGACGAACCGCTCGGGCGTGGTCGCCTTTTTCGTGCCCAACATCGGCAACCCGATCTATCCGTCGGTGCTGGAGCAGTTCAGCCAGAGGCTGCGTGCCATGGATCGCCAGATACTCTTGCTGCCGCCGGTGCAGACCGCCGACGAGGCGCTGATGTGGTTGACGCAATACCGGGTCGAGGGGCTGGTGATCACGGCGGCCTCCCCACTCGCGCTGTCGAAGGCAATCGCCCGCAAGTGCGTCGGGGCAGGCGTGCCGCTGGTGCTGTTCAACCGCTACTTTGCCGATATCCCGGTCGCCTCGGTCAGCTGCGACAACGCGCTCGGCGGCGCCCTGGCCGCCGAAACGCTACTGGCTGCGAGGCATCGCCGCTTCGCGTTCATCGGTGGGCCCGAACCGACCTCGGCTGACGCCGACCGGTGCGCCGGATTTGTGGCACGCCTGCGTGAACGGGGCGCGCCGCCGCCGCTCATCGAGAAGACGATGTTCTCGTACGCCGGCGGCCATGCAGCCGGCCTAGCGTTGCTGGCCCGCAGGGATCGCCCGGACGCAATCTTCTGCGCCAACGACCTAATCGCCCTCGGCGTGCTTGACGCCGCCCGATACGGGCACCGCCTCAAAGTGCCGAGAGACGTCTCGATCATGGGCTTCGACGACGTGCCGATGGCCGCATGGGCAGGCAACGCCCTGACCACCGTCCGGCTTCCCGTGGAAGAGATGGTGGAGCGCGCGGTGGAGTTGCTGGGCCGGGCGATGGCCGAGCGTCAGGAGAAGGCCGAGGTCGTTCGAATTGCGGGGGAGCTCTTCGTCCGCAGCACGACTCGAGCAGTGCCCGGCGGGAGCGGTCGGGCTCCGGCGCTATTCGCCGTCGGACCGCGACGCGCAAATTCTTGAGACCGGGCTGGTCGAATCAAGTCCGAGCGCGGACATCACGGCTGCGCACCGGGCGATTTGGATGCCGGGCTGATCTTTGCTTGCGGTCTATTGCGCAGCAGTGAAGTGCTCCGACCTTCGGTCTTGGCCGGCGATACGATCGCTCTGGAGCCCTAGTCATGCCAAAAGCAGCCAGTCGCAACGGACTGCTTCTGGCGGACTGCCGGTATCCACCACCTGCAGCTAACCGGAAGTCTGATCGCCGCGCCGAAGGCCGCCCCAGGCTTCATACGTCATCTGGAAGACGGCACAGCCAGGGGAAGCTTCGCGGCGCCGGATACGGATCAATGCGTCTGTTGTTTCACGATGATGGCCTTATTGAGCCGGTAGGCCAAGCCTTTGGGGTCGTTTTTCAAGACCTCGAACTGCCCCCTGACGGTCGCTACTCCGTCTTTGGCCATGACGAAGTCTTTGGTGTTGACTTCTACAAGCTCGGTAGGAGTGGGCGGCTCGCATTCGTCGCACAAGAAGGCGTGGCTGCTGAGCAGAAATTGCTTGCTGGGCGTGTCCTTTTTCATGACCTGCGTGACATAGCCGACGATGGAAATGGTCTTGCCGTCGAGCGCCAGTACAGGGGCCAGAAACGTGGTTTGGTAGATGCTGCCCTTGCGCACCACGAGTGCCCTGGCCAAATCGCCCCAGAGCACGACATCGGCAGGCGCGTTCTTGTAGGCCTGCTCCCCCAACGGTTCGGCCTGGTGCACATGGACTTGAAAACGATTGTCTTCCGGCTCGTCGCCTGATTTCGATGCCCGCTGATGGGCGTCAGCGTCATGGGCGTAGTGGGCGCGGTCATCCATCACGGCGGCAGTGCTGCGACTGTGCGTCTGCGCGGTGTCCTGAATAGGCGAGAGCACAAAGACATATGCGGCGAGAAGGCCGAGGATGCTGATCCCGGCAAACGCCGGGATCAGCCACGACCTCGCGCTTATCTTGGAAATAGATCCAAGATGCGTCGAGGGTCGTGCCATGCTTACAGAGCCTCCCCGTTGGTGTAAACCTCTTTGCCATCGACATAGGTACGAATGGCACGCAGGTCTTGCAAGGCTTTCTCGGAGATGGTCATGAAGTCGGCAGACAACACGACGAAGTCGGCCACCTTGTTCGGCTCAATGGAGCCTTTGATTGCGCTGTCTTCGGTGAGGTCGGCGTAGTAGCCGGTCAACATTCGCAGACCGGTCTCACGCGATACGCGCTGGTCTTTGAAACCGTTTTGGCCGTCACCATACTTGCCGTCGGAGATCGTGTCCCGCGAGATGAAGTGATACATGACCCAGAAAGGATTGGTCGGAACCACGGCAGAGTCGGTGCCGCCGGAAGTGCGCAACCCAGTGTCGAGGAAATTCTTGACCGGCGTGATCTGCGAAGCTCGAGCCATGCCCAGATAACGCTTGAGCACAGGCGCCGCCAAGTAGAGGTGGTCCTGCGCAGACATGCTGATGTTCAGCAGCTTCAGGCGTGGAAGCTGATCATCGCGAACGACGAAGCCGTGTTCGACGCCCCAAGGGTACTGAGTGCTGAATTTCTTCTGCGCGTTTGCCTGCTCGTAGCCCTGCAACGCTATGTCCATCGCGGCATCACCCACCGAATGCACGGACATGCGCCATCCGGCTGCGTTCCAGGCCTTGGCCACCGCGTTGAAGGCTTCCTGTGTAGTCAGCGGCGTACCGACGTAACCATCGGGCTGGCCCGGAGGATTCTCGTACGGGACGGTCATGTAGCCACCTTCAAAGCCACCGTCAAGACCGGCCTTGATGCCCCACACTTGCAGCCAATCGTCCCTGTCGTGCGGGCCGATATTGGCGGCTTGCAGTTGAGCCAGGGTCGGTCCACGGAAAAGGATGCTGTAGCGGGCCGTGGATTTGCCAGCTTGCTTGAGCGCCTGGAGATCCTGGTACGCCTGAATGCTGGTGCCGGGAATACGTACGTTCGTCAGACCATACGAGTTGATGACCTTCTGCTCGGCCAGAATGTTGGCTTGCCTTTCTGCGGCATTGCTGGCCGGACGTGCAGTGGACTTCAAGCTGGGGTTGCGAATGCCAGGGGTAGTTGCGGTCTGGCCTCTGGCGGTGTCGACTAGTTCGCCGGTCAGCTCGCCCTCGTGAGCAGCAGCACCGGGAATGGTGGCCGCTTGCGTGGCATTGATTCTGGGCACGCCGCCCCCGGGAGGCGAGACCGTATTCGGCCCGTAGCCCCATAGAGCCAGTGCCGTCTTGCTCAGGAAATAGCTGTGGCCGCCGCGTACCAGCACCACCACGCAACCTGGCGCGGCCGCCTCAAGCTCGTAAGCAAAGGGCGTGCGTTGCTCGGTCAACTGCGCTTCGTGCCAATCGCTGTTGGACACGAACATGACGCGCTGTCCCGTTGCGGGATCTATGCCGGCGCAATCCAGACCCGAGTTCTTCACATATGTGGTGATGGCGGCGAACAGCTCCGATAGGTTGTGGACTTTCGCGGCGGAGAGGTCCAGACCGATATCCATGCCGACGGCGGCGTGGAAGTGGTTGTCCGACAAGCCCGGAATGACCGTGCGGCCCTTCAGGTCGAGGACCTGGGTGTTGGTGCCAACATAACGTTGAATGTCAGCCTTCGTGCCCACGGCGACGAATTTACCGCCCGTCACGGCAAATGCCTCAGCGGTGCTGAAACCGGAATCCACGGTCAAAACTTTTGCGTTGGTATAGACCGCGTCTGCAGCCACTACCGGAGCGGGTGGCGCGTCGGAGTCACCACTACCGCCGCAACTGGCGAGCAGCCCCGAAATGGCTGCCACGGCAAGCCATGTTTTTTGAACGGTCCTCATGGGTCACTCCTTTGAGAAATCGTACCTGGCGACAACCATTCCCGCTTCCAACAGGGCGACTCGACCCCGAGTGGATTCAAGAACACACTCTTGCGATGGCGATGGCAATGACGAAAGTCAAGGGCCAGACCCGCTGTGCGGCCGAACGCCGACAGGTCGATCATTGAAGATGCTCCATGTTGATGCAGGCGCCGAGCCACCTGAGCATTAAACTTTAGAGCTAAGGTACTTGCCGCACGTGAAAATATATGGCTACATGTCAACCAAAGGTTGACGTCCGGCCGAAGACGAGTGCCGAATGACTCGGCCGCCGGCGAAGCGTAGCCGGATGCGTCTCAAGACCCATCACTTGCAGGTGGTCGCGGCGCTGCACGAGTGGCACAGCGTGACCAAGGCGGCAGACGAGCTGAGCGTCTCCCGCGCGGCGCTGTCGAAGACGCTCGTGTCGTTGGAGGAGATGCTTGGCGGTCGGCTCTACGAGCGAACCGCGCTCGGAATGAAGCCGACGCCGCTCGGCGATGCACTCGCCCGGCATGCCAATCTCGTCCTGGCCAATCTGCGCGCAGCCGAAGGCGAGCTGTTCGATCTCCTAAGACGTCACAGCGAGCGCATCTCGCTAGGCGCCTTCTTCAGCACGATGCCGCTCCTCGTGCCGAGCGCGCTGGCGCGCCTGGTGCGCGAGCGCCCGAACTGCCTGGTCACGGTGCGGGAAGACGGAATGCCAGATCTCATTGATGGCCTCATGCGCGGCGACTTCGAACTGATCGTTGGGCGCATGCTTGCCGAACATCTGGCCGCCCCGATCGAGGCGATGCCGCTCTACGAGGAGGGCATCTTCGCAGTGTGTCGTCTTGGCCACAAGCTCGCCGGGCGGCGCCGAGTATCGTGGCGCGAAGCCGTGACGTTTCCCTGGATCTTGCCGCCGCACGAATCGCCGGTTCACGAGATTCTGCGCGCTGAGCTGCGCGCGGCTGGCGCGGAAGCTCCGGCCGCCATCGTCGAGGGTCTGTCGACGCCGCTGACCTTGGGCCTGGTCGTCCGTTCCGATTCGATCGGCTTGCTGCCCGAACGCATCGCTCGACAAGAGCAGGAGCGGCAGACGATCGTCATTCTGCCCTTGGCGATGCAGCGTTTGCCGGCGCCGGTGGGCATCGCGTGGCGCGGCGACAAGGCGCAATCACCGCTTGCCGTGGCGCTGATCGCTGCCCTGCAGGGTTGCGCTGCGCAATCCTTGGAGAACCTCTGAGTACGTGGAGAGGCCGACGGTCATGGGAGCGCGTCGGCGACTTGGTCCGATCCGAGTCCCGCTTCAGCGCCAAGAGCATGGCCTCGCAAGGGCGCCGCCTTGGTTTGTCAGCCGCCCAATGCGGCGTTCTCATCGGTGCCTCGGCGCAGTCGGTATACAACGGGGAGGAGGGCAAGGCGCGCCCGCGGGCCCAGCACCTGCCGGCGATCATTGCGCTCAGGAAGCTGGGGCGTCGACAAGCGAACGAGATCCTGGAGAGCCGCAAGGCCGCCTAGGTGTCGCGATCGTCGACAAGTCCTTCCTGCGTCCGCGCACGGTCGGGCTTGGGGTATTGGTCGAAGCGGTCTCGCTGGCAAATGAGTTAGTCTGCAGTTGTATAGCCTGCATGTCGACGCCTAGGGCAGTCGTCATGCAGAGGAAGGGAGCCGAGACATGGACGAATGGCCTGAGCCGCACACCAAGTCGCAGGAGTTGCGGGCGTTCCTATTCCTGTCGGTGGTTCTCGCACCGGTCCTGGCCGTGGGCTTGGTTTCCGGCTACGGGTTCCTGGTATGGG
>Ga0207701_10004442_pt1 | contig 14248 bp, 14 predicted proteins | sample KBSSwiSSwithPhiX_FD_184294 | JGI IMG/M metagenome (GOLD analysis project Ga0207701, IMG submission 184294) | Switchgrass rhizosphere bulk soil microbial communities from Kellogg Biological Station, Michigan, USA, with PhiX - S5 (SPAdes) (version 2) | ecosystem: Environmental > Terrestrial >... | reverse complement strand
CTCCCTGTGGAACAGCCTGATCGTGGGGATCGCGGCCACGGTGCTCGCGACATTGCTCGGCACGCTCGGGGCACTTGGCATGTGGCGGACCCAATTTCCCGGTCAGAGACTGATCCTCGCGCTCGTCATCGCGCCGATGGTAGTCCCGGTCGTCATCGTGGCGGTGGGCGTCTATTTCGCGTTCGCGCCGCTAGGTCTCACCGATGGCTATGCCGGATTGATCCTCGCCCACACCACGCTGGCGACGCCGTTCGTCGTCGTCACGGTTCTGGCGACGCTCGCCGGCTTCGACCGCACGCTGTTGCGCGCGGCCGCAAGCCTTGGCGCGCGTCCGGTGACAGCATTCCGTCGCGTGACGCTGCCGCTCATCCTGCCTGGCGTAGCCTCGGGCGCCGTGTTCGCATTCGCGACGTCCTTCGACGAGGTCGTGGTCGCGCTGCTGATCGCCGGCCCCGGCCAGCGCACCTTGCCGCGGCAGATGTTCGCTGGCATCAACGACAACATCAGCCTTACGATCACGGCGGCGGCGACGATGCTGATCACCCTATCGCTGCTGCTGATGGTCGCCGTGAGCGCCCTGCGACGTCGAGGCGAGCGCTTGCGGCGTATACCCGCGATGGCCGCGTAATCCAGACCGCCGAGTCCCACAATGCCTCGTCAATATCTCGTGGAGATCTTCCTTCCGCTGTTGGACCCGAAGGGCAAGCGCTTTCCGGAGCGGCTGCACAGGGCGGTGCGCGAGGAGCTGGTCGAGCTATTCGGCGGCGTCACCGCCCATCTTCGCGCCCCCGCGGTGGGCCTCTGGAAGCCCACGCATCGGTCGCCGCCGGAACGCGACCTCCTCATCATCTACGAGGTCATGACCGGCACGTTGGACCGGCCGTGGTGGTCCACTTACCGCAAGCAACTCGAGAAGGACTTCCGCCAGCGGGAGCTCGTCATCCGCGCCCACCGCATTCGACTTCTCTAGCACCACCGCGAGTGCCGGAGCGCCCCCGTGTGACGCTGCGGTTGGAATTACAGCGCGCCTTCTTCAGCGCGCGTTCGTTCGCCGGCGCCGTCGCTTCGGCGCCGGAGGCGCCATGCCTGTCCACAAGTGCATCATCTGACGGAAGCCTTCTGCGGCTGCCATCGATGCCTGCCGTCGCGCTTCAGCCGTCGCTCGGGCGCGTGTCGACCCGAGAACGGCATTGGCTCCGCTCAGCCACATGCTGAGAAACGGATTCTTTCGTGCCCAAGGATTGCGCAATCTGGCCTCCGTGCGAGGGGCAGGTCTGGCCTCGTGCACTAGCGCGAGACCCGCTTTCCGACGAAGAGGCCGATTACCAGCAGCACCACGAAGATCGCCAGCGCAATGAAGAACAGGATCTTCGCGACGGCTGCGCTGTCGGCGGCTATGCCCGTGAAGCCGAACAATCCCGCGATGATCGAGATGATTGCAAACACGATTGCCCATTTGATCATTACAAACTCCTGTCAGGTTCGTCGGAAATTGGGAGGACCGCCGCGATCGGCCGCTGCTTCCGCCCGCGTCAGAGCCCCCACTCGAGACCCTGCGGCAAGCGTTGCTCATCGTATACACGGGGCGGGCCCGCGGTATCGGACGGGGCGCTGAATCGTCGTAGGGCGATACCTACATGGCCTCATTTGGTAACGCTTGAACGACTTGCATCGTGCGGAAAGTATTACGTGTAATCGCGACGCGTTTTCAGGCGTCGCCGATACATGAAAACACGCGGCGCGTGCGTGTTCTTCCTCATGTACGCCCGTGATCGCCGTTGCGTGCGTGACTTCAGTCTTGTTTGCGCACGACCGGTATGCAACTTGCTTACCTGACGCGCATTGGTGCGGACGTGTGTGTGCAAACAGAAAGGAGTCGGACATGGCGGAGCAACGAACACCCGGCACGAGCAGCGGATCCGGTACGAGCAGCGAATCCGGTACGAGAAGCGGATCCAGTATGAGCAGTGGATCCGGCATAAGCAGTGGATCCGGCATAAGCAGTGGATCCGGCATAAGCAGTGGATCCGGCACGAGCAGCGGATCTGGCATAAGCAGTGGATCCCGCACGAGCAGCGGGTCTGGCATAAGCAGTGGATCCGGCACGAGCAGCGGATCCCTGACGAGCGGCCAAACTGGCGGCCGCTCGTCGGGGCAAAGGGACGGCGGGGCGTCGTCGTTCGGGCAAGGACGTGGCTCGAGTCAGGCAGCTAGCGGCACGGCCGGAGGGAACGAAGCGAAGCAAAAGTTGGCCGACGCAGCCGGCCGCGCGACCGACAAGGTGGCATCGGGGCTCGACACCGGCAAAGCACGCGCGGCCGATGAGCTGTGCCGCGTGGCGGACGCGCTCAGGCAAACGGGCGACAAGCTCCGTAGCGACAATGCGGGCGGCGCGGTCGATGGCTACATCGCCTCCGCCGCGAGCCAGGTCGATCGCTTCTCGACCTATGTCCGTTCCACGAGCGTGCGGGACATGGTTAGCAACGTGGAGCGCTTCGCTAGACAGCAGCCTACGCTCTTCGTTGGCGGCGCATTCATGCTGGGCCTTATCGGCGCGCGGTTCTTGAAGAGCTCAGCGGATTCCGGGGCTTCGCGCTCGGCTTCGATGGCTGGCAACGACTATGACTTCGAGGCGCGCCGCGACCTTCAAGACTCGAGCTTCGGGCGTTCCGGCTCGAGCGCTGGCGCCAGCGTCAACGTTATCTAAGGTCCGAATGGAGTCGCCGGAGAGCACGATGGCAGAAATGAAAGAGACGCAGTCGATTGGAGACCTCGTCGCCCGGCTGGCGAGCGACACCGCGACCCTGCTGCGGCAGGAAGTGCAACTCGCCAAGGTCGAGCTCACGCGGAAAGCCGCAGACACCGGCAAGCACATCGGGCTGATCGCGGTCGGCGGCGGCGTGGCGTATGCGGGATTGCTCGCAATCGTCGCGGCGCTGGTACTTTTTCTAGGCGAGTACATGCCGTTCTGGCTGTCGGCGCTCGTTACCGGTGTCGTTGTTGGAGGCATCGGGTACTACTTCGCGCGACGGCAGTTGGACGCCCTTCAGCATCTCGATCCCGTGCCGAGAGCCACGGTCGAGACGATGAGGGAAAACAAGGAATGGGCAAAGGAACAGCTGCGATGAGCACGATATCGAATTATCCGGACGACCGTGACTCGGGCAAGACGGCGGGCAAGTCGAACCCGGCGACTGGCGAGTGGAGCACGGCGGCAAATTCCACCAGCGCGGACGGCAGCGTCGAAGGCGAAGCCGAAGAGCAGCAGCTACGCGCGAGCATCGAGCACACCCGCGCCGACATGAGTGAGACGATCGACGAGCTGCAAGAGCGATTGAATCCCGCGAACGTCAAGGAAATGATGAAGGAGCGGCTGGTCGAGAAGGTCCAGCTGGCCAAAGACACAATCATGGACGCCACTTTAGGAAAGGTCGAAGACATGGCCGAGCGAATGAGCGACACCGTTTACGAGACACGCCGAGGCATCATGGAAGTGGTCAAGGCCAATCCCATCCCGTCGGCAATGGTAGGCGTGGGCCTCGCGTGGCTCTGGATGAACCGGAGCGACGCAGGCTCGAATGGCGATGCATGGAGGCGGCGGCAGCGCGGCGCGCGGACGAACTATTCCATGTCGGGTGGCCAAGGGCGCTGGAGCCCGTCTCGCTCCGGATCGGCGTTCGACGACGATCGTGACGACTACTACCCGCCTTCGGGCCAAGGCCTCGCGGCAAGAGCCGAGGGCGCCATCGCGGGCGCCACGGGCCAGGCGCGCGAGACTGCCAACAAGATCGCGAGCAAGGCGCGCGAAACCGTGCACGACGTCACCGACAAGGCGCAGCAAACCGCGGGTTATGTGGCCGAGCGTGCACAAAATGTCGCAAGGGGCGCACAGAACCAGGCTCGTCGCGTCGAGGAAACCTTCGTGCGCAAACTGAACGATGCGCCGCTCGCCGTCGGTGCCGTGGCCCTTGCGTTGGGCACCGCAGTCGGGCTGGCCGTCCCTCGCACCCGCGTGGAAGACGAGTGGATGGGCGACGCGCGCGACAACTTGCTCGATAAGGCCCAGTCGGTGGCCAGCGAAACGCTCGACAAGGTCGGCGAGGTCGCCGAGCGCGTCACCGGCGAGATGACGGGAGCGGCCGGAGCACAAAAGCCCGAGCAGCAGCACAGCGCAGTTTAGCGGGGAGGAGCATTCATGGGCATCATCTGGACCATCTTGATCGGTTTCGTCGCCGGCGTCATCGCCAAGTTCATCATGCCGGGTCGCAATGAGCCCTCCGGGTTCGTATTGACTGCGATTCTGGGCATTGTGGGCGCGTTCGTCGCAAGCTACCTTGGGCGAGCGATGGGTTGGTATGCGCCGGGTGAGGGTGCGGGCCTCATTGGCGCCGTCGTCGGCGCGATTGTCGTGCTCGCCGTTTGGGCGGCTCTTTCCAAGAGGCGCGTGTAGCGAACCGAATTTCAGGAGGTTGTGATGAATCGTGGAATGCCATCGATGACTGCACTTCTGGCGCTTCTCGCCGTTGCGGGGTACCAGAATCGCGACAAGATCGCCGAGGCGCTTGGCGGCCGACGACAGTCGCCGAGCGGTGAAGCCACCGCCGGCGGCCGACAGGGCAGTGCGCTCGACAAGCTGGGCGGACTCCTTGGCGGTGCGAGCACGGGCAGCGTGTTGAGCGGCGGGCTTCGCGACCTGATCGAGCGATTCAAGCAAAGCGGTCACGGCGGCACCGCAGACTCTTGGGTCAGCACGGGACCTAATCAGCAACTCCGCACCGACCAGCTCGAGCAGGCGATCGGCCCCGAGACGATCGACACCCTCGCGCAGCACACGGGCCTCTCGCGGGAAGAATTGCTGTCGAGGCTGACGAGAGACTTGCCGGCGGCCGTCGACAAGTTCACGCCGACAGGGCGCCTGCCGACCGAGGAAGAGGCGGCGCGCCTGATCTAGCGGGATCGGTCTCAGTCTACCAAGGCGCATCCGGATTTTTGCGCTGCCCTCGTTTACGATGGGAGGATGGCGAATCGCGAGGACGGTCCTTTACTGCTCGTGACGTGCGAGCACGGCGGCAATCGCATCCCCGCGGATCTTGCACCGTTCTTCCGCCACATGCGCCGCAGGTTGACGTCGCACCGCGGCTACGATCCGGGCGCTCTCGTGATGGCGCGCGCGTTGACGCATGCACTCAAAGCTCCGCTCGTCGCGTCGACGACGAGCCGCCTCGTGATCGATCTCAATCGCTCGCTCGACAATGCGGGCGTGTGGTCGGAAGTCACGCGCTCGCTGCCCCCTGAAACGCGCGAGCGCATCGTCCGGCGGCTCTATGTTCCTTATCGAAGAAAGGCCGAAGCCGTCGTCGCCGCAGCGCGCGAAGTGCGCCGACCGCTAGTCCATTTCTCCTCGCACAGCTTCACGCCCGTGCTCGGGGGTAAGCGGCGTCGAGCCGACGTCGGTCTGCTCTACGATCCGTCGCGGCCGGGCGAAGCCAAGCTCTGCGCCGCGATCAAGGCGGCGCTTCATGCGCAAGCGCCGTGGCTGCACGTGCGCCGCAACTATCCGTACGCCGGAAAATCGGACGGCCTCGTAACGTGGCTTCGCTCGCGTTACGCGCCCCGCGAGTACGTCGGCGTCGAGGTCGAGCTCAACCAGGCGATCGTCGGGCGAGAGCCGCGCGAGTGGCGGTGGCTGCGCGAGACGCTCGTGACAGCGATCATGCAGTCAGTGGGCGATCCACGCACTGCGTTTTCGCGCTGACACAACCGACCGAAGTTTCCCACTCGGCCATCCATTTGCGCAGCGCCCGCCCGGCATCTTTCGGCGGACTGTTCACATCGTGCCAGGCGACGTACGCTTCATCGTTGTCCGCAATCAGGAAGAGGGCGTGCATTCCCTTGCTTCGCTTCAGTGTTTCAAGCGCATGCACTGGCGTCTGCGCAATCGGCGAGCCGACGTTGAGCGATGTATTGACGCTTACCTCCGCGCCGACATGCCGCCCCATTGCTTTCAGGTACGCGTATATCACCGGATTCGTGCGCGGCCGCACGATCTGCAGCCGGCAGGTGCCGTCGAAATGGATTACGGCCGGTATGCTGGCATGCGCTTCGGGCTTCGCCCGACAGGTGAGCACCATGTAGTTGTAGGCATTGTAGTCGTCGTCGCTGGCGCCGGGAGCGAGCTCGAACCATCTCCGCGCCGCCTCCGGCGTGGCCATCGGCGCGAGCGGCCGGATCAACTCCCGTAGCTTGACCCGCTCATTGAGGATGGCACGCGTCTTATCGCTGGTCGGGTTGGCAAGGATGGAGCGGTGACCAAGGGCGCGCGGGCCCGTCTCCGCGATGCCCTGATAGATACCGACGACCGCGTCGCGGCTGACGAGGTATGCGAGCCGGTCGGCGATGCGGTCGCGTCCGGCATTCGTCGCGACGCTCCCCAATCGCACATGGCCGATTTCGCCGGTTTCGGCCAAGGCCTTCTCGATGTCGGCCTGCGCTGGCGGCAACCCGCAATAGAAAGCGTGCTGCAGCGATTCGCCAGGTCTCGCTCCAGCGAGACAGGCAAAGCGATACGCGGCGCCGATAGGCACCCCGGCGTCGCCAGGCACGGGAGGAACCCATAGATGGAGCGTCGCATCCCTCATGCCCAGATTCCGGTCGTACCACTCGGCATCGAAGCGCTCGAGCAGCCGCATGTTAGCCACGCAGTTGAGCGCAGTTCCACCGGTCATCACGAGCTTCGTGCTGCGGGTCGTTCGTATCATGTGCTCGACGATGTGGAAAAGCGCGTCCTCGAAGACGAGTTGTACGGCGGCGGCCTTGTCCACGCGGTCGACGGTGATCGGCGCGTGGCGGATGTCCTCGACTCGCAGCACGGCGTCCGGATTCCACATGTCCTTCGGCAGGATGGGCTTCCCGAGGAGTCGCGAAAGCTCCTTCGTGTAGGGCACGGAGCAGCCGCCACGGTGCCAGTTGGCGAGCGATCGATTGAGCAGAACGCGGCCTTCGCTCTCGAGCACGAACAGGTCACGCAGCGCCTTGTAATAGCGATTGCTGTCGCGGCTCTGATCGCCCCACGCCGCCGCGCCCATGTACCGGCCCTCGCTGCTCAACAGCGGCCAGCCTCCCTGTGACGAGCTCACCATGCCGTACATCCCGCCCAGCGAATCCCACAAGTTGTCGTTCTTCTGGATCAGTCGCAACGTTCCGTCTTCCGCGACGTACATTGAAATGGCTCCGTCGTCGCCCGCGCCGTCTATCACGAGCACCATCACGGGTTGCTCGCTGCGCGCGAACGGCGAGACGCCCCACGAGAACCATGCGTGGTTGTCGTGGTGCCGCAAGCAGACGACCGGCATTCGTCGTGAGTCGCCGTGCAACTTCCAGCGAAGGCGTCGCGGCGCAGTGAACGCGTCGAGCACGGCCTGGAGGTTCATGGTAGGCGATGCCTCGCGCGTGAAGAGCCGCCAACTGGCGGGCAGCTCCTGCACGATGCACTTGAGGCCTGTTGCCGCCCACTGCGGATAGTCCCAGCTCGCGCACGCGACCTCGATCTTGGTGCGATCGATTCCCAGCGCCTTCATCGAAGCGACCGCCTGATCGACCGACTGGTGGGGAAACCGCTGGAAATGCTTGATCGCCCGAAATCGCTCCTCCTCGTGATTGGCGAGGAGGCGGATTCCCCGAGCCTTCGACGCTTCGATCAAACCGACGCCGGCGTTGTGTCCGCCTGCCCCGATCCCCAGCAGGTACACCGTTTCGCCGCGCTCGAGTGCCTCGCGCACCGAAGCGATGGCGCGCTTCGTGAACATGCCGTGCGAATGGAGGCCGGCGAGCGCGCCGGCCACGCGCATGGCAGCGTAGGTCAGTGCGAATGCACAATTGCCCAGGAATTGGAAGCGCGGGCGTGTCCGCGCGGAGCGGTGGGCCATGCCGGAAACACGAACACGTTGTTGAAGGATCAGTCGGGGGTGCCGACGCACTGAGCGTAGCACACGCACGCATCGCATTCTCTGGTGTTCGCGTTGGCCGGTAATTCTTTCCGGTACACTGAACGTGTAACATCTCGATTCGCATCGCACACAACGGGAGACAAACAGATGAATCGCCGCAATATGTTGATGACTGTCCTACTGATGTTCGGTGTCTCGGGTGTCGCCTTCGGCGCGGACAACCGTGCAAAAGAGCAGGCGGAGGTAAAGAAAGCGGGGCAGGACGCGCTCAATGCGCTGTACAAGGCACAGCCGTCGGCGCGCAAGGCCGTGGAATCGGCGGCGGGCTACGCTGCGTTCTCGAACTTCGGCATGAAGATCTTTGTCGCGGGGGGCGGCGCCGGAAAAGGTGTCGCCGTCAACAACAAGACCAAACAGATGACGTACATGAAGATGGCCGAAATCCAGGCGGGCCTTGGCCTTGGCGTCAAGAAATTCCAGCTCGTGTGGGTGTTCGAGAACGAACAGGCGCTCAATTCATTCATCAACTCGGGTTGGGAATTCGGCGGGCAGGCGACCGCGGCTGCGAAGTCGGCCGACAAGGGAGTTTCCTACCAGGGAGCGGTGGCGGTCTCGCCAGGCGTGTGGCTCTACCAGCTGACCGACAAGGGACTCGCACTCGAGTTGACCGTGAAGGGAACAAAGTATTACAAGGACAGCGATCTGAACTGAGATTGGAGCGTCGCCGCGCGCGAGTGTTCGTGGGAGCCAACGGAACGATCCGGCGCGACGCCTATAAGTGGGGCTGAAGCGAAAGTGAACGCGGTGTTACGGATTGCGCTCGTCCTCGCGACGCTCGCGCTGTTGGCAGCTTGCGCGGCAATCGAAGGTCCTCCCCCCGAGCGCCCGATGAGTGCTGAGGAGGCCCGCGCGCTGGTCAGACGCGCCCTGCCGGACACTGTCAAGGACAGCGTTGGGTGGGCCGCCGACATTTACGCCGCGTTCGCGACGCTCGAAATCCGTCCAACATCCGAGAACATCTGCAGCGCCGTTGCGATCATCGGGCAGGAGTCGAGCTTTCAGGCCGATCCGGCAGTGCCTGGCCTCGCGCAGATTGCGCGCCGTGAGATGGACAAGCGGCGCGAAAGCGCCGGCATTCCCAAGTTCGCGCTCGACGCCGCCCTTGCGCTTCCCTCATCCGATGGCAAGAGCTACGGCGATCGCCTCGACGCCGTGAAAACGGAGAAGCAGCTGAGCGAGCTGTACGAAGACTTCATCGGCCGGGTGCCGTTTGGCAAGACACTGCTCGCCGATCGTAACCCGGTGCGCACGGGCGGCCCGATGCAGGTGAGCATCGCGTTCGCGGAGGCGTTCACGACCGACAATCCCTATCCTTACCCCGTGTCGGGGTCGATCCGCCACGAGGTCTTCACCCGTCGGGGGGGCATTTACTTCGGCGTTGCGCACCTGCTCGGGTATCCCGCGTCGTACGCGCGTCCGCTGTATCGCTTTGCCGATTACAACGCCGGTCACTATGCGAGCCGCAATGCGGCGTTCCAGAATGCGGTGACGCAGGCGACAGGCGTGACACTCGAGCGCGACGGGGATCTGCTGCGTTACGAGCACGGTCAAGCGACCTCCGAGCCGGGCAGCACGGAGCTCGCAGTGCGCGCGCTGTCCCGCCGGAGCGAGTTGAGCAACGACCAGATCCGGCGCGATCTCTCGCACGAAAAAGCGCGCGACTTCGAGGAAACGCGACTTTATGTGCGGGTGTTCGAAATCGCCGACGGAAGAGCCGGCAAACCGGTGCCGCGCGCAGTGGTTCCACAGATCCCGCTCAGCAGTCCGAAGATCACGCGACAGCTTACGACGGACTGGTTCGCGAGCCGAGTCGAAGTCCGTTACGAAGCCTGCATGCAGCGCCTGAAGGCGCAACAGGTCCGGTGAGTTCGCCGCTATTCCTTGATCCCCGCATCGGCGACCACCTTGCCCCACTTCGCGTTTTCGCTCTTGATAAACGCCCCGAACTGTTCGGGGGTGCTGGTCCGCGCTTCCACGCCCTGCGCCAAAAGCTGCTTCTTCATGTCGGCGCTTTGCATCACCTTCGAAATTTCGGCATTGAGCTTTGCGATCACGTCCGGCGGCGTGCCATTGGGTACGAGGATTCCGAGCCAGCCATTCGCCTCGAACCCCGGAAATCCCGACTCGGCCACGGTAGGCACGTCGGGCAGCGCCGGGCTGCGCGTCGCAGACGTGACGGCGAGCCCGCGCACCTTGCCACCTTGAATGTGCGGCATCCCGGAGGCAATCGACAGCGCCGCCATGGGAACATGCCCGCCGACAAGGTCCGTGATCGCCGGCGCCGCGCCCTTGTACGGGATCTGCACCACCTGGAAGTTGCCGGCCTTTTGCAGGAGCTCGACGGCGAGGTGCGTGAATGTGCCGTAGCCCGCCGTCCCGTAGCTGAGCTTCCCGGGGTTCGCTTTCGCTTCGGATACCCAGTCGTTCAGCGTCTTGTATTTCGAGTCAGCGGCCGACATGAACAGGAACGGCGAGCTTGCGACCTGGATCACCGGCGTCAGATCCTTGACCGGGTCGAGCTGGCCGGTGCGCTGAACCGCCGGGGCGATCACCATGTTGTCGACCTGGCCCATCACGATGTCGTAGCCGTCGTTCCGCGCGCGCGCCGCTTCCTGGAGCCCGATCATCCCGCCGGCGCCGGCCTTGTTCTCGACGACGACGGTCCATCCGGTGGACTTCGAGAGCTCCTGCGCGACGAGCCGTGACACCGAATCCGTGCCTCCGCCCGGGGGGAAGGGCACGATCAACCGAATCGGTTTCGAGGGATAGGTTTGAGCAGAAGCGGGCGCCGCGACGAAAACAGCGGCGAGCGCCGCTACGATGAAGCGAACCATGAAACTCCTCCTGTGAGAAAGAAAGTCCCTAAGGGACGAGAGCAAGTTCCAAAGGGACGGAAGCAATCATCCAACCGCGCGTCGTGCGTGCTCGCGCGAATGCCTGGTAAGACGAGGCCCGGCCTTCATCACCTGGCCGGGCAGCGTGCGCCCGATGACCGTCTCGACGTGCCGCGCCACCTCGATCAGCGCGCCGAGATCAATTCCAGTGTCGAAGCCCGATTCCTCGAGGAGATAGACGAGATCCTCGGTGCAGATGTTGCCCGTCGCGCCGGGCGCGAACGGGCAGCCGCCAAGTCCCGCGATCGACGACTCGAACTCGCGGATGCCGAGGTCGAGCCCGACCATCACGTTGGCGAGCCCGACGCCGCGCGTATTGTGGAAATGCAAGGCGATCGGCAATTGTGGATGGCGAATGCGGATCGCCTCGACCAGTTGCGCGACGGTGCGCGGCGTGGCCATCCCCGTCGTGTCGCCGAGGGTAAGCGCGTCGAAGCCGAGCTCGGCATAGCCGTCGACCAGGCGCATCGCCGCCTCGACGGGCACCTCGCCCTCGAACGGGCAGCCGAACGCGCACGCCACGGCACCACGCAGCCTGGCTTTCCCGCGCACGATCGTCGCCACTTCGGCCAGATTCGCGAGCGACTCGGCGATCGACGCGTTGAGGTTGGCCTGGTTGTGCGTTTCGCTGGCTGACGCGAAACAGACGGCTTCATCCACGCTGGCGCCGAGCGCGCGCGCAGCACCCCGGGCGTTCGGCACCAGCGCAGCGATGTGCGCTTCCTTGCGCCGGGTGAGCCGCGACAGCACGTCGTGCGCGTCCGCAAGCTGTGGCACGGCGCGCGGGCTGACGAAGGACGTCGCTTCGATGTGGGAGAGCCCCACGGCGATCATCGCGTCGATGATCGCGGCCTTGACGGTCGTGTCGATGAATCGCTCTTCCGCCTGGAATCCATCGCGCGTGCCGACCTCGGTCACGACGACTCGCGGACGTTCCTCGTGCGGCGTGGCGTAGTCCATTTCGTGACGGTTGCTCGAGTGCTCTCAGGTGATTCGGCGGGCGCGCAGCTCGTCGATATCATGCGCAGAGTACCCGAGCTCGCGCAAGATGGCGTCGGCATCCGCTCCAAGCACTGGCGGCGGCCGATGAACCTTGCAGGGGTCATCCGTGAATTTGATCGGAAATCCGAGCACGTCGAGCTTGCCGTGCACCGGGTGGTCGATGGTGACCTGCATCTCCTGATGCCGCACCTGCGGGTCGCCGAACACTTCCGGGAGGCTCATCACGCGTCCGCACGGCACGCCGGCGGCGTTAAGCTTCTCCACCCAGTGGTCGATGGTTTCCTTGCCGATCTCGGCATTGAGGAGCGCATTGATCTCGTCGCGGCGCTGGAAGCGGTCGGTGTTGGTTCGAAAGCCGGGGTGATCGCGCAGGTGCGAGAGCCCGAGCGCGTCCAGCAGCTTTCCGTACACCTGGTCGTTCGAGGGCGCGATCGCGACCTGCCCGTCCCTGGCGTCGAACAATCCGTACGGCGAAACGAGCGCGTGGTCGTTGCCGGTGCGCAGCGGCTGCTCGCCTGTCCCGAAGTAATGCGCGGACAAAAACGCAAGGTTGGCGATCATGCTGTCGACCAGGCTCGCGGCGATCTCCTCCCCCTTGCCCGTGCGCTGGCGGCGCACGAGCGCGGCGCAAACGCCCATCGCGGCGTAGGAGCCGGCGATCAGGTCCGACAACGGCGGCGCGGCGCGGGCGGGCGCGTCCTCCTGCGCGCCATTCACGCTCATGAAGCCGCTCATGGCTTGCGCGATGAAATCGAACGCGGGGCGATCGCGGTAAGGGCCGGTGAGCCCGAACCCGGTGATGTGACAGGAAATGATGTCGGGCTTGATCGCCTGGAGCTCGCTGCGCGAGAGGCCCATCGCTTCCATGACGCCGGGACGGAAGTTGTCGAGCACGACGTCCGCGCTCGCGATCAGCTTGCGCAGGATGGCCTTGCCCTCCGCGCTGCGCAGGGCGAGCGTCAGCGATCGCTTGTTGCGATTGAACGATGCGAAGTAAAGGCTGTAGCCGTTGCGCATCGCGCCTTGTTTCCGCACTGGGTCGCCGTCGTCCACGCCTTCGACCTTGATCACCTCAGCGCCCATGTCCGCGAGGAACATCGAGCAGAAGGGGCCGGACAGGATGCGGGTCAGGTCGACGACGCGGATGCCGGAGAGTTGCATTTATCCCGTGGCGAATCTTCAGCGGCTCGCACGCTCACCAGGCGACGGGGAGGTTGTGCACTCCGTAGATCTGCATGTCGTCCTTGAAGCGGATTTCCCCGCCGTCCGCTGCAATGCGCAAGTCCGGGAGCCGCTGCAGCAAGAGCGGGAATAGAACCTGCAGCTCCATGCGCGCGAGGAGCTGGCCCAGGCATTGATGGATGCCGTACCCGAACGCGACGTGATGCGAAGCGTCGCGGTGAATGTCGAACTTGTCCGGGTCTGCGAAGACGGCCGGGTCGCGATTCGCGGCCGGATTGACCGCGAACACGCCTTCACCCTTGGGGATCACGACATCGCCGATGGCCACGTCCTCGAGCGCGACACGCCGCGGCAGGAACTGTACGGGACTGATGTAGCGTAAAAGCTCTTCGACGGCGCCCGGCACGAGCTTGGGCTGATCGCGCATCTCGGCCGCCTGCTCGGGATGACGAAGTAGGATCAGCGTGCCCAGCCCGATCATGTTCGTGGTCGTGTCGTGGCCGGCACGCAGGATCATCGCGCCGATCTCGGCGAAGTCCTCGCGCGACAGGTGGCCGGGCCGCACGTGCTCCTCGATTACGCGGCTCACGAGGTCGTCACCGGGCTCCTTTTCCTTGCGCAGGATCAGCTGCATGAAGTATGCCGCAAGCTCGCGCGCCTTCTGCGAAGCTTGCGCGGCGGTCTGCAGCAGGCCGTGGCGGCCTGCCGCACACTCGATGATGAACCGATGGTCGTCGTACGAAGAGCCGACCAGGTCGCACATGACGAGCGAGGGGAAGGGCACCGCGATGGCTGCGACGAGGTCCGCCGGTTGCGGTTGCGCGATCAGCGCGTCGATCAGGCGGTTGGCGATCGCCGCCATCTTGGCGCGCAACGCGATCATCCGCTTCGCGGTGAACTCCTTCGTGAACATCCGGCGGTAATGATCGTGGCGCGGATTGTCCATGCCGACGAATGCGCGCTCCTCCTTGTCGACGACGACGCGCGCCTCAGTCACCGTTGGAAAATCGGGATGGGCGAACTCGCCGCTGAAGCGCGGGTCGGTGACCACGCTGCGCATGTCGTCGTAGCGGGTGAGAATCCACGCGCGCCGTCCGTTCCACAGGCTCACCGGAAGGATCCGCTGCGCCCCTCGCGCCTGCGCGTACTGCGGCGGCGGCTGCA
>Ga0207701_10004441_pt1 | contig 14257 bp, 13 predicted proteins | sample KBSSwiSSwithPhiX_FD_184294 | JGI IMG/M metagenome (GOLD analysis project Ga0207701, IMG submission 184294) | Switchgrass rhizosphere bulk soil microbial communities from Kellogg Biological Station, Michigan, USA, with PhiX - S5 (SPAdes) (version 2) | ecosystem: Environmental > Terrestrial >... | reverse complement strand
TTGTAACAGCTCCTGAAGATCGCCCTTCGGATTAAAATCCACCGGCTCTTCCGCCAATTTCGCAAGATCGGCGCGAGTCTGTGTCAGAATGAAATTTTTCGCAACATCGAGACCACCATCCAGGTAAAGCGCGCCGATAAGCGCTTCGAATGCATCGGCCAATGTGGATGTACGCTCCCGGCCGCCACTGGCTTCTTCCCCACGCCCCATCAAAATGTAACCGCCAAGATCGAGAGCAGCAGCGTGCGTCCTCAACGCATCGCGAGAAACGAGCCGTGAACGCAATTTCGTGAGTTGTCCTTCCGCTTCGGCTTGGAAATGGCAGAACAAATATTCAGTGATGACGAGTTGGAGCACAGCATCGCCAAGAAACTCCAAACGCTGATAATCAAAGTGATAACGCTGCGCTTCGTGTCCCAGGCTCGGGTGGGTTAGCGCTTCGGCCAATAAAAGCGAATTGCGAAACTTATACTCGATACGTTCCTCGAGCGGCGTCACTCTCTGATTCTGAGCGAAATCGGAGAATCTCGTCAACTGTTTAACCCAACGCCTAAGCGAACAACATCTGATACAGACGCGTTATGAACAAACGCAAAACGACGTGAGCGCCGTTTATCGTTTTTGATAAACTTCCAGCGAGGTCACTACATCCAGCGCGCGCTGTAAAACTGGATCGTGAGGCGGCGGTTTTTCCGGCGCACGGCCACGGCGTTGTTGTGCTGCTTCGGCGGCTTCTAACTCGGGATTTGTCCCGGCTAACAGGGCAGCTTCACTCATGTGCGGACGCCCCGTCTCGTAAATGAAGGGTCCCAATCCCTTTTCGCTGTTCGACTGAAAAATCTGTCGCTTCTCTGACAATGACATTTCGACGGGCAAGTCTGGTTTAACGCCTTCGCGAAACAGGGATCGACCTTCGGGCGACACCATTTCGGTCACGGCGAGCCGCAGATCCTTACCATTTGGCAATGGCAAGTCTGAATATTCGGCCGCGCGCCCCGCAGTTGGTTGGCCGATAACGAGTGCCTTGTTGTAGAACCGCAATGCAGCCGCAATCGCTTCGGCAGCGCCGCTTGTGTCGCTGTCGGCAAGCACCATTACCAGTCCGCGAAATGCCGGGTCACGATCGGAACTAAATACCCGGTCTTGATGCCCTGTCGGTTTGCGCACTGTAAAGATCGCTTTCCCCTTCGGACAAAACCGCTTCGCGAACTCCGTGGCCATCGATAAATCATTCGTCGCGGAACTGGCGCGAAGATCCACAATGAGATCATTCACCTTTTTTGCAGCGAAACCGCTCAGAGCCTTATCGAGTGCCTGAAGGTTGGCGTTGTTCAATGTCCCCAGTCGCACGTAGCCGGTGCGTCCCGCAATCACCTCACTGTAGAACGTGCCTGGGGTTGCGGGGGGAACGCTTTCTTTGCCTGCCATAAGCGTAATCCCACGCGGCAGTCGCACCAGTAACCCCGCAACAGTTGCCCGATTCAACTCGGTGTCGGTAATCGCGTCCGGGTCGGTAAAATTAGCCTTCAGCAATGTGATTAACGCCTGCAGATCGGCTGGGCCTAACGAGTTAACCAGCTCTTCCAGGGTAGGCGTAGCCGATGGGGAAGGCGTTGGCTGTGCTGGCGACTTTGGTCCGATCTGTGGCGTTGGTGTCGGCGCCGGCGACTGACCGGCCAGATTCGCACCCAGCACGGAGATAAGAAATGTGGCCAGCAACAATCGAGACGTCACAATAATTCGGTCACGTTAGCCGTAACAGCATCCAGAGCAATGTCGCGCCGGTAATGACAGTTCTCGAAGTGAATACACGACACGGCCTCATATGCGCGTGCCCGCGCCGTTTCGAGCGTGGAGCCAAGCGCCGTGACGGCGAGCACGCGACCGCCCGCAGTCTTTATGTCACTGCCGTCGCGTTTGGTTCCGGCATGGAAAATCTGCACATTCTCGAGCTTGGCTGCCTCGTCGAGACCTGAAATTGATTTTCCACTTTCGTATTTACCAGGGTACCCGCCAGAGGCCAGCACAACCGTGACCGTAGCGCGCGTGTCCCATTCAATCGTGCACCGCTCGATTTTTCCGTCGATAGTCGCCTCCAACAGTGGCAACAGGTCTGATTTCATTCGCGGTAAAAGCGCCTGCGTCTCCGGATCGCCGAACCGGCAATTAAACTCCAGCACGCGCGGCCCATCGCTGGTAATGATCAAGCCTGGATAAAGAAGTCCACGAAACGTTACGCCTTCCTGAATAAGACCACTCAATAGGGGTTTCATGATTTCGGTGTCGAACCGGGATTGTAATTTGGTGTTCCAATTGTTGGCGGGGCTGAATGCGCCCATGCCGCCCGTGTTCGGCCCCTGATCGCCGTCCAATGCCCGCTTGTGATCGCGCGCCGATTCCAGCAGTAGGCAGTTTTTCCCGTCCACCAGTGCATGCAGCGAACATTCCGTGCCGCGCAAAAATTCTTCGATGACAATCCGCCGGCCAGCGTCGCCGAAACGGGCTTGATTCATCATGTCGTCGATCGTCGATCTTGCCGTGGCAGCATCGGCGGCGATGACAACCCCTTTGCCAAGCGCAAGCCCATCCGCCTTGATCACGATCGGAAATTTCAACCGCTCGCAATAATGAAGCGCTTCGCTGCTGTCGGAAAATGTGCGTGCATCCGCGGTGGGAATTTTCTGCGTGCGCATCAATTCTTTAGCAAAAATTTTCGATGACTCAATCCGCGCTGCCGATTTGTTCGGGCCAAACGCGCGCAATTTCTCGCTTATGAACAGGTCGACGATTCCAGCAGCAAGAGGATCATCGGGGCCGACCACCGTCAGATCGACACGGTTTTCCTTCACGAACCTAACGAGCCCCGCCAAATCGCTCGCGGGAATCGCGACGTTTTCGGCAATTTCGCCAGTCCCGGCGTTTCCCGGCGCGCAAAAAATCCGGTCCGCCTGCGGCGATTGCCGCAGCTTCCACGCAAGGGCGTGTTCGCGGCCGCCGCTGCCAATGACGAGAATTCTCATCGGGTAGAGTAGCGTAACCGTGTCGGTTGCGCGGGAAATCGCAAGCCAGAGGCTCGCGCTACTTTTGTGCTCGCGATTCCACGGGCAGAATCGGCATGTCCAATTTCTCCGTATGCCGAATAATCGTGAGGCTAGAGCTCACGTTGATTTGTTCGCCGACCAGGACCTTGTGCAGATGATGCACGGAGCCGACAGGCTGGCTGTTGAATGCGACGATCAGATCGCCCTGGCGCAAGCCGGCTCGCTCGGCAGGGCTGTTCTTCTCGACTGAAACAACGAGCACGCCCGTCTCAAGCGGCAGACTGTAAAAGCGCACGATCCGCCGGTGAATCGGCACGTTCTGACCGGCGACACCGATGTAACTGCGCCGGATTTTTCCGTCTTTGATCAGCCACCCGGCCACAAATTTCGCCGTGTTACTAGCGATGGCGAAGCAGATGCCCTGCGCAGGCCGGATCATCGCCGTATTTACGCCCACGACTTCACCGGCTGAATTGACTAATGGCCCGCCGGAATTACCGGGATTCAGCGCGGCATCGGTTTGAATGATGTTGTCGATCAGCCGGCCGGACTGCGCGTGCATTGAGCGACCCAGCGCGCTGATGACCCCGGCGGTGACGCTTGCCTCAAACCCAAGCGGGTTTCCAATGGCGATCACCAACTGGCCCACTCGCAGATTCTCGGAATCTGCCAGGCGCACGTGTGCCAGTTGTGGCGCATCGATTCGAACCACGGCAAGATCAGTATCCGGGTCGTCGCCTGCCAGTTGGGCGGGATATTCGCGACCGTCCTGCAGGTTAACGGTGATTGCGCTGGCGTCATGAACAACGTGGCTGTTCGTCAGAATAAATCCATCAGGTGTGATCACGAACCCGGAGCCGTTCCCGCTGAGTTCGCGCTCTCCACCTCGTGCGCTGACGCGCTGTTTTACGTCGATATTAGCTACGGCTGGCGCGACGCGCGCGACTGCGCTGACGACCGTGCGCGAATAGGCGTCGAGTAGCTCGGAGTCGTCCAGTTGCGTCTCGCCACGAACCGGCTGTGAAGCGCCCGAATCGGTCTCATTGAACAGAAAGTCGATCCGACCGGAATTGTTTTTCGGAGGAGCTGTAATGCTCATGCATTAATTTCGGACGCCGAAACCAGCAGTCAACTACGTGCGATCGGGAACCATACGCACCTTTCGGAGCGTTACCCTCCAGCTTGCACCTGTTAGCAAGTTGTTTTACAACAGGGCCATGCCAAAGGCCTCTTCAGTTCCCTCCGTGCTCGATCCGCGCTGTCCCTCCCGGCTGGTGCTCGATCGCATAGCTGACAAATGGACCGCCCTCGTCATCCAGATTCTTGCCGGCGGCACCATGCGTTACGCTGCGCTTCAGCGGGAGATCGGCGGGATTTCTCAGAAAATGCTTACCCAAACCTTGCGCAGCCTCGAGCGCGACGGTCTGGTGCAACGCATGGTGCATCCGGTCGTGCCGCCCAAAGTAGAATATTCGCTTACGAAGCTGGGACGCACGTTGATCGAGCCGCTCCAGGGACTTTGTCGCTGGTCGGAAAAACATCTCGGGGAGCTTCAAGCAAACCGCGCGCGGGCCAAACAAATCGCCGTGGAGTGACGGAGTGTTGGAGTATTGGAGTGCTGGACTAGTGACATCCCATTACTCCATTGCTCCACTACTCTATCACTCCTGCCTCTGACACATGCACCAGGCCGAGATTATTGTGCTTTTGTTCACGGCCGTCGGGGTACTGGCCGTCCTGGCGCACAAGATTACGCTGCCGTATCCGATCGTGCTCGTCCTTGGCGGACTCGGTTTGAGTTTCGTGCCGCGATTGCCGGCGGTGAACCTGAATCCGGACGTTGTGTTGTACTTCATTCTTCCGGCGGTGATTTATCCCGCCGCGTTGTTTACATCGTGGCGTGATTTCCGACGAAATCTGCGCCCGATACTCCTGCTCGCGATCGGGCTGGTGCTAGCGACAATGCTCGCAGTTGCGTGGATCGCGCATTCCATTGTGCCAGCGCTTCCATGGGCGGCTGCTTTTGCCCTCGGAGCAATTGTCTCCCCGCCAGATGCGGTTGCGGCGACGGCGATCATCCGCCGGCTCGGTGTTCCTCATCGCGTACAGGTGATCCTCGAGGGTGAGAGTCTGGTGAATGACGCCACCGCGCTGGTTGCGTTGCAGTTTGCGATTGCCGCGCTCGTTACTGGTACTTTCTCTCCGGCGTATGCCGCGGGGCGGTTTGTGTGGGCGGCGGCGGGCGGCATCGGAATTGGATTGCTTGTTGGCGTGGCGATGCGCTGGGTGCAGAGCCATCTGGATGATCCGCCAATCCAAATTACGTTCTCTCTGCTCACGCCCTTCATCGCTTATCTGCCCGCCGAACAAGTGCATGCCTCTGGCGTTTTGGCGGCAGTTGCCGCCGGTATTTTTCTTGGCTGGCACCAACCGTTGATCATCAGCGCGCGGACTCGCCTCCAAGCGCATGCCTTTTGGGAAATGATCGTGTTCCTTCTCAACGGATTCGTTTTCATCGTCATCGGTCTGCAACTTCCCAGAATCCTGCATGCGTGGAATCGAGAATCGCTCGGCGGCGTGTTTATGAGTGCGATCGTAATCTGCGCAACGGTAATTTTAGTCCGTTTCGCGTGGGTAATACCGGCGACCTATCTGTCTCGTCTGTTCAAAATCGAACGACCGGTGCGCGATTCAACTCCATCGTGGCAGTACGTTGCGATCGTTGGCTGGGCTGGCATGCGCGGCGTGGTGTCCCTCGCGGCCGCGTTCGCACTGCCGCTAGCGTTGCCCACCGGCCGACCATTTCCCGGGCGCGATTACATCTTGTTTCTCGCCTTTTCAGTGATCCTGGTGACGCTCGTGTTACAAGGTTTGACGCTGCCGGTGTTGATTCGAAAGCTCGGCGTACCACGCGATGAGGCGACGGATGAAGAGGAGCGCCTGGCGCGGTTGGAAGCAAACAAGGCAGCACTCGAATGGATCGAGAAAGCACGCGCAGACGGCAAGTTTTCGCCGGACGCGGCAGATCGGTTGCACGCCGAATACGACGAGCGCATAGAGCAATTGCAACTTTGCGCTGAAAATCCCGATGATTGCCGCGGGGAAATCGCCACACCGCAGTATCAGCGTTTGCAACACCAGGCGCTGCGCATCGAACGAAAAACAATCATCCGCCTGCGAAACGAACGAGTGATTAATGACGATGCGTTGCGCCGAATTCAGCGCGACCTCGATCTGGCGGAAGCACGGCTGAGCGGAGGCTGAAAAGTAGGGGGCCTTACCTGGTAGGGACATCGCGCTGCGATGTCCGGACGGCGCAGCGCGCCGTCCCTACCTAACTGATCCAGTCACACCAGAAGAAGAGATCGATGCTGTCATCGACCAGATCCCACAAAAATACGAGCAGTGAAAAACCGTATCGCGCCGGCCAATCTCTGGCTGCCCCACCGAGCCGCGCCGCACAGGTCTTTAGCTCTTTCTGGAAGAACTGTGCCAGATGCGCCCGAACTTTATCTGTAAGCACAAGCTTTTCCATCCTGGCCCAACTGTTGTAGTCGGCAGGCACCCGGCTGGCTGGCTTGTCGGGATCGGCACCCAGAAAACCGAGGATCGAACGCCGCAGTTCTGTTGGATTTCTTTGCAGGTCATCAAAGAAATAAATGCGAAACCGGTCTGGATGAACATAACGTTTCCATCGCGCGACGACTGTGCTGGGATACGAACGCAAGAGCAGCCCTCGCCGGAGCAAATTCCGATTAACTTCGTCGATGTCGGTTACGTCGAACGATTCGATCTGGTGGTAATGCACTTCCATGGACAAGTGCGACCACACTCGCTCAACCGGATCACGGGCGAGGAAAATCACCTTTAACTTTGGGAAATATCCGACGATTCGCCGAATGACCTTATTACTGAGCGTTGAATAGTTTGGCGAAATATCACCGGAAAGTAGCGATCCCTTCGGTTCGAACAGTTGGGCATAATGCTCGAAGTCCATGTACGGTTTGGCACTGAGGCTGTTTATGCTCTCAAGAAAGCGACGGTCGCGCTCATCTCTACAGCGCGAAGAAGATGGGCGTGGGACCCTGCTCAATTGATCAAAATAATGCAGCTCCTTTAAAGGAGGCATCCAGAAATCAGGATGGGAGTCGAGCTGTTGATAGAGCCACGTCGTTCCGCCTTTATGGACTCCGGCACACAAAAAATCGGGTCGTGCACTGTGGGTATCGGAGCCGTTCCCGTTCTTATGGTGGCCGTTGCCGGCGCGACCATTGAATGGCCAAGTCCATCTCATGCCTGATTATCTTTCCTGAGGGCTCGAGAAAGCAAGAACGTTAGCAACGTCAGCAAATCCAATCGCACCAGCAGAAGAGATCGATGCTGTCGTCGAGCAAGTCCCAGAAGTACAGCATCAGTGAAAAGCCGTATCGCGTCGGCCAGCTCTTCGCGCGTCCGCCAAGTTCCGCCGCGCAGGCTTTCAGTTCATGTTCGAAAAATTGAGCCATACGGTCGCGCACTTTTGCCGTCAGCCGAAGCTTGTCGCGGCCGGCATCGTTATTGTCGTGCGGCTTTAATCTGCCGCTTGGCTTGTCGGGATCGCCACCCAGAAAGCGCAGAATCGATTGCCGCAGCTCAGCGGGTTTTTCCTTTAGATCGTCGAAGAAATAGATACGGAAGTTTTCCGGACGAACATAACGTTTCCAACGCGCGACAATCTTACTGGGGTGCGACCGGATCAGCACACCTGGATTCAGCAAATTGCAAATCACTTCCTCGGGATCCGTAGCATCGAATTTATTGATCATTCCGAGCCGCACACCCATGGACAATTGCGACCAGGCTCTCTCAACAGGGTCGCGAGCGAGAAATACGACCTTCATGTTCGGAAAATGACCGACGACTCTTTCGATGATCTCATCGCTGAGAGTCGAGTAGGCCGGCGAAATGTCACCCGAGAGAAGGGACCCTTTATGACAAAACAACCGGCCGTAACGATCGAGATCGATATGGCTTCGCATGCTCAAATCTTTGATGCTCTCGACAAAACAAGCGTCTCGGTCGTCGTTGGAGCGCGGCGACTGATGTCGCTTCGTCCTGTGTAGATTGTCCAGGTAATGGAGCTCCTTTACTGGAGGCATCCAGAAATCGGGGTGCGGCTCGAGTTGCCGGTAAAGCCATGAGGTTCCGGCCTTCTGCGCTCCAACACACAGGAAGTCGGGACGTGCATCCCCGGTGACGCCGTTGAGGTCGTGTCTGTTACGGTTATGGCCGTCACCGCGGTCACCGTTCCCGTGACCGTTCCGATGGTTACCGTTGCGGGATTTGACTGGCCAGCTCCAACGCACCGCACATTTTTTCCCATGTGGCGTTAAAAAGCAAGCTGTGAGGATGGCTTGCCTCAATCGCGGGTGGATCGGAAAATCCCAACAAATGAGTCACAGGATTGCCCATCGCATTTTCCTTCTCTCAGCGGCGAGCTGCGTTCAAATATTCGTTCGTTTCAGAAGTTGGATTACCGCAAGACCTCGTCTCGTTAGGTTGGTTGCGCCGGCGATTCTGCTCGCGGTTATACTGGCACCGTCGATTTGGATGCTCAGCGTAATCCCTCCGCTTTGGAGAGACATCGACGCCTACGCCCAAGTAACGCTGCCACCCGGGCCGGGAACGATCCTGCAATATGGCCCGCTTTATTGCTTCCTCGCACGCATTCCGCTCTACCTCGGTTATGCCATAGATTGTGTGGCACGCGGTGCTCCGCTTCCAGCGCCTGCCTTCTTTATTCACCCGACTCTGACTGATTCCGGCGTTTTCGCGCTGTTGTTGTCCCAACATATCTCGCTGTGCTTTGGGACATTCTATTTGATCGCTGTAACGACGCGATTGTTCTGGGTTCGTCTGATCCTGGCGTTGGCTTGGGCCCTGAATCCGCTTTTTTACACCCTTGCTCATTGCGTAGGCACGGAGACTCTGAGCATGATTCTCGTTCTTTTGATCGGGGCAACAGGATTGAGAATTGTTCGGTACTCCCACCAGGTTCATGGGAGAGAATGGGTTCTCTTCGGTGTTCTTTTATGGCTCTGTATCCTGACGCGACACATCAACGCTATTCTGGCTGGGGTGCTGCCGCTTAGTTTTTTCTTTCTGAGCACATATCGGTTAATCATGATTGGATTCGCTCGATCTCAATTACTTCGCCGCTGGCAACGATTACGGGCGAGGCAAGCCCTACAAAAAGCGGCCCTGGCTGTCGCCGTCGGCATCGGCTGCATCGTCCTTGCGAATGTTTCTTTGCGAGGATTATGCTATGCCGTTAATACACCTTACCGTTCGACCGCCGGTCCCGCATTTCTCGGTAGATTGAAATTTCTTGCCAGACTTCCTGTTGAAAAACGAAACCAGTTACTCGACAAAACGAGCGAAAATACCAACTCCCCCGATGTTAAAAAGCTCATTTCGCTACTCCGAGATTCGTTCCGCGACGAAAATCCAAATTGGGATGCGATCGCTTTCAAGAAAAACGCACAGGCATTTCTCTTTTCACCGCAAACGAGTACCAGTGAAAAACAGTTTTATGATGTGCTGAACCGTACGGCGCGGGTTTTTCTCTATCCACCGGACAAGATATTCCTGAGCGCGATTGCGACAGACCTCCAAGCATCTCAAAGGATCACGATCCCAGACGTTGTCAGCTTCCTATTTGTAACCACCAGGTTTTATTTTCCGAATGCTGCAAAGATGCCTCAGTTTGCGTCACTGGTTACGTTTCGCGATAGGAACGCGGCCCAAGTTTTCGCGATTTTCAAAAACCACTCCTATTTTCGTCATCCGAAGCATCTGAGTTATCGCGCTCTTTTGTTTCTGTGGGTCATAATTCTTGGGCTATTTGCGGTTATCGCGCGGATGCGCAAGCAACAGGCGGCCGGAGTCGCTTCATATGCTGCCGCGTTAACGATGATCGGATTATTCATGATGCTTGCGAATTGCGTTCTTGCTGTCTTCCAGCCACGCTACACGCTTCCGATGTGGGAACTGACGCTCGTCTCACTGTTCATTCTATTTGGAGGAATGATGGAAACTTTGTTGCATCTATCATGCCCTCTGCATTCTCCGAAACTTAATGACCAAGCAAAACATTCAGATCACGTCCAAGGGTCGTAATTGAAATGAAGCGCGCAACCAGCCACCGGATTTTCGTTCTCTCGCCGGCTTATGCCGGAGGTGAACGAGCCCGCATGATTTTGCGCGATCAGGCGCAATTTCCGCTTGCCCGAAAGTTGCGCGGGAAAAGTGGGGCGCCAATCGCGGACGTCTTCACCTTTCTAAGCGGCCTCTATTTTCGCGGAAAGATTGCCTACGCAAATGCATTCGCGCGGCCGGCACGCGGAACGCCAGGTGTGCTTGTGATCACGCCGACACGAGGGTTGATCGATGCACAAACGCGAATTCGTCTTGATGATCTGCGTGAATTTGCGGAGGTCGACATCGATGAGGACGATCCGCGTTACCGAATGCCAATCGAGCGCGACGCGCGGCGTTTGGCAACGAAACTGCCGGTCCAAGGCGAAGTGGTTCTCCTCGGAAGCATCGCCACCGGCAAATATGTCGACGTGCTGCTGGCAAACTTTGGCCAGCGACTGCGATTTCCGGTGGACTTTGTCGGCCGCGGCGACATGAGTCGCGGCGGACTAATGCTGCGTTGCGCCGCGGATCTTCACGAACTTTCATACGTGCCGGTGGCGGGCGCGATTGTGAACGGGAAACGGCCGCCGAAACTCGCGCCGAGGAGATACGCGACTGCGGTGCGCGCCTATCTGCCGAAGTAGCGCCAAAAGCGAGTTTTCACACCAGCCTGGGGAATCCGTTCTCCTTGGGCGTTGCCCGAGGCTGCTGTTGGGTTCTGCGCCGTTGGCGCTCAAAATCTCAACCGCGAGAATTGTTTTGCCTCTCTTCCCTGGATTGCCCTATGTTGGAGCTCTAATCTTCGTGATTGAGTGATATGGATGTTAGCGGCACGATCGGCGCAGTTCTGAATCAGAAAAGCAGAGAGATTTACTCCGTCTCTCCGGACGCGACGGTGTTCGAAGCAGTCCAATTGATGGACACGAAGAACGTCGGCGCTTTGCTGGTAATGGACGGACAGAGCTTGGTGGGAGTCATTTCCGAGCGCGATTACACGCGCAAAATCATGCTCCGCGGCAAGCGTTCCCGTGAAACCAAAGTCGCAGAAATCATGTCAACGAATGTGTTCACAACGCATCGGCGCGAGGGCGTCGAAACATGTTTGCGACTAATGACGGACCACCACATTCGCCATTTGCCGGTCGTTGACGACGATAAGGTGGTCGGCGTGATCTCGATCGGCGACCTCGTGAAACATGTGATTTCCTGCCAGCAAGCGGCCATTGCCCATCTGGAAAATTACATCCACGGCGGTTTCGCCGCGGGATGATTCGACGAATCTTGTAGGGCATCCGCCGCGGCGGACGCCATTCTCACGGTGCCGTTTCACAGAAACGCCCTACAGTTTCCAAACCGTTTCCCCCTCGACAATCGTCCGCACCGCGCGGCCTTTTAGTTTCCAGCCGTCGAAGGGCGAATTGCGCGATGCTGAGTGAAATTGATCAATCTTCACCGTCCACTCCAGTTCCGGATCAATCAGCGTCACATCAGCGCGCGTGCCGACCGACAATGTGCCGGCGTCAATTTTCAATAAACGCGACGGCTCGACCGTGTACATCTGGATCAATCGCGCGATGTCGATCGTGCGATGTTTGTGCACGAGAAGATCGAGAAACAACCCGAGCTCTGTCTCCAACCCAATGATGCCAAACGGCGCGGCATCGAATTCGACTTCCTTTTCGAACCCGGCATGGGGTGCGTGATCGGAACACAAGATCGATAGCGTTCCATCCGCGATTCCTTCCGATAGCGCATCAACGTGGTTCTGCGAGCGCAGCGGCGGATTCACTTTGTAGTTCGTGTCGAAATTTTGAATCGCGTCGTCGGTTAACGCGATGTGGTGCGGACAAACCTCGCCGCTGATTTTCACGCCCCGCGCCCGAGCCTCACGAAGCAACCGCACACTGCCTGCAGTCGAGATGTGCTGGCAATGAATGTGATGATCGCAAAGTTCCGCGAGCAAAATGTTCCGCATCACTATTGCTTCTTCGCCGGCCGCGGGCCAGCCGGGTAGGCCAAGCAGCGTGCTCCAATAACCCTCATGCACCACTCCGTTGCCGACCAAATTGTAATCCTGACAATGGTCGAGCACAGGCACGCCAACCATCCGCGCATATTCGACGGCGCGCCGCATCAGTTCGTGATTTTGAATGCAATGACCGTCATCCGTTATCGCCACAATGCCTGCCTGTGCAAGTGAGCCGATCGGCGCGAGTTCTTCGCCTGCGAGATTTTTTGAAATCGCGCCCGTCGGGAAAACATTCACACACGACATGGTGGAAGCCCGCTCTTTGATCCATGCAATCGTGCTCGGATTGTCTGGAACAGGCGCGGTATTCGGCATGCAAACGACAGTCGTGAATCCGCCGGCCGCCGCGGCTCTCGCGCCAGACTCGATACTTTCTTTGTGACTGAATCCGGGCTCGCGCAGGTGGACGTGCATGTCGATTAAGCCAGGCGCGACGATCAACCCACGCGCGTCGATCTCTTCAATTTCGGATTTCGGAGTTCGAATTTCGGATTTAGACGCGACAATTTTTCCATCAGCGATGTAAACATCGGCAACCTCATCCCGCTTGTTTGCGGGATCGATGATTCGGCCGCTGCGAATGATGGTCGCGCTCATGTCCGGGGAGCGCACGCTTGTAGCGTGCTGGTCGCCGCATCCTGCGGCGACGAACTTTTGTCCGATTTTGCCGCGATGTCTGATTGTTGCGCTGATGTAAAAGTTCGTGATCGCAAGATGCGATCACCAGCACTCAGAATGAGTGCGCTACCCAGATGTGCAATTGCCAGCGTTCTCATGTCGCGATCCCCCCGCACAGATAGAGAACGGCCATGCGCACGGCCAGGCCGTTCGTGACCTGGTCGAGAATTACGCTTTGCAAGCCGTCGGCGACCTCGCTGTCGATCTCGACCCCACGGTTGATCGGTCCGGGATGCATGATCAGACAATCGGGCTTCAAAAGTTTTGCTCGTTCTTTCGTCAGGCCAAACAAGCGGATGTATTCTCCGAGTCCCGGAAAATATTCTCTGCGCTGCCGCTCGTGCTGGATCCGCAAAAGATTCACGACATCCGCAGTCGAGAGAACATCCTCGATTTTGTGCGAAACCTCGGCGCCTAGCTTTTCAAACTCGCGCGGCACGAGTGTGCTTGGGCCGACGAGCGTCACGCGGGCGCCGAGCTTCAGCAGACCGAAAATGTTCGAGCGTGCGACGCGACTAAACAAAATGTCGCCGATGATCGCGACGTGCAGACCGGCGATTTTACTTCTGCGCTCGCGGATCGTGTAGAGATCGAGAAGCGCCTGCGTCGGGTGTTCGTGCGCGCCGTCGCCGGCGTTGATTACGCTGGCTTTCAGTCTGCTTGCCAGAAACTGTGGTGCGCCTGCGGAGCTGTGCCGCAACACGATAATGTCGGCCTGCAGGGCCTCGAGATTGCGCGCGGTGTCTTTGAGCGTTTCGCCTTTTGTCAGGCTCGAAGTCGTTGCCGAGATATTGATCACGTCAGCGCTCAGGCGAAATGCAGCCAGCTCGAAAGAGGTGCGCGTCCGTGTGCTCGGCTCGACAAAAAAGTTGACCAGCGTTTTGCCGCGCAATGCAGGCACCTTTTTGATTTCGCGTGTGCCGACCTGCTTAAACGCATCGGTTGTATCGAGAACGAAATTGATTTCGTCGGCCGTCAACTCGCGCAGGCCAAGTAAATCCTTGTGGGTCCAGTTCGCAGTCATGATCCGAACAACCACTGCCGCTGCGATGGCGGAATCTGGGGAGCGCACGCTTGCAGCGTGCTGGTTTCGGCGTTCCGCCGAAACGAACTTCCCACTGGATCCGCGTTAGTCTGCCGAGATTCCGAACCTTCAAGAAAAGTTCGCGAAGGCGAAATGCCTTCGCTCCCCGGAATTGTCTTTCGTATGTTCATTGCTTTTCCAAGTAGACGCCATCCGGTTTGTTGTCGGTTTCTTGCAGGCGGACCTGAATCTGTTCCCGCGTCGCAGTCGGCAAATTTTTGCCGATGTAATCGGGCCGAATCGGCA
>Ga0207701_10004436_pt1 | contig 14265 bp, 8 predicted proteins | sample KBSSwiSSwithPhiX_FD_184294 | JGI IMG/M metagenome (GOLD analysis project Ga0207701, IMG submission 184294) | Switchgrass rhizosphere bulk soil microbial communities from Kellogg Biological Station, Michigan, USA, with PhiX - S5 (SPAdes) (version 2) | ecosystem: Environmental > Terrestrial > Soil... | reverse complement strand
CAGGCGCAGAACACCTGGCCAGCAGGGTAATCGTTCGTACGAGGTTGACGCCATGTCGATGGGATCCTACCTCGTCGCGCACGGTCAGTTTGCGCGAGGAAGGCCTATTTGGAGGCCGGCTGTTTCCGTTTGAGTTCTTCGAACCAGTTGACGACCACTTCGATGTGTGGCGACTCCAGTTCTCCGGTCTGGCCGGCAACGCCCACTGTCACGAAGCGGTGATCCGGCAGGATGTCGTACGGCCGCGGGCTGCCCGGCGACGCCAGGCCAAACCGACGCGGCACTTTGATGGGATTCGTAAAGGCGAACGCCGGATGCGTTTGCACGGAGACGGCCACGAACTGTGTGGGCGCAGGCACGAAAAAAAGCTCGCGCCCATCGGGAGCCCATGCTGGCCGGCCGCCATGGACGATCTCGTACTTGGTACGCGTGGGCGGGAAGGGTCGCACATACAGAGTCGCATCACCGAAGCCAGACCGCTCACCGACTTGGTACGCGATCCAGTGGCCATCGGGCGAGAAGACGGCGTCGGTTGGTACGTTGACAGAGATCACGTCGTCGAAACGCGACGGTTTTCGATCTCGCGGCGACAAGGCCCAGAGCGTCGTTTCGAGATCCTTGGTGACGCTGTAGAGCAACACGTCCTCAATCGGCGACCAGGACTCGGGCGTATGAGCCGTGCCTGGCTCGGCCCGTGTCAGTCGCTCCGGAGCGCCACCGTCAACTGATTGCCACCAGATCCCTTGATCGCCTTCACGATCGGATTGGAACGCCACGCGAGTGCCGTCGCGCGACCAGACCGGCATTCGATTGTTGCCGCCATATGTCAGGCGGCGGATCGCGCTCGCGCCGGACAATTCGTAGCGCGAGATGGCGGCTTCCTTTCCATTGTAGGTCTGGACCGCCAGCCAGTTTCCGTCGGGAGAGACGCGCGGGTTCGAATAGAAGCCGCGCGGCAACGGCAACGGGGTGACGGTGCCTTTGCGGTCGTACAGGAACACGTTCTCCTGCCCGGCGCCCGCCGAGCCTGGAATGTATGCGAGAACACCGCTGTCCGACACGGCGTACTGGGCGCTGCCTCCACGGTTCACCCCTTCGACGACCGGCCCAGCGCCTCCGGTGACCTGGTGGTGAGCGGCATCGAAGGGAACAACCATCAGTGTTCCTTCAAACATGTACACGATCTGTCCCGTCGGCAGATATCGAGGGAACGTGCCGCTTTCGATGATCTTTGTTCGCGTGCCGGTTTTGATCGACTGGACGAAGATGCTCCCCTCCCACACGTTCGAGTCCAACGCATCGAAGCGGCCGAGGCTGAACAAGACTGTGTCGCCGTCCGGCAGCAACTGTGCGCCCTGAGCAGCGCCATCCTTGTCGGTCAATCGCACGAGGGTCTCGGGGGTGCCGCCATCGGGTGAGACGCGCAAAATGCCGGTATCTCGGCGCTCGAACACGATTCCGCTCGCGTCCCAGTCGAGGCTGGCTGGAACGCGCGCCGCGCAGATCGTCACCGGCACCCCACCGGTTATCGAAATCCGTTTCAGCGTGCCGCCCCCCCAGAACACGATCGACTGCCCGTCGGGGGAAAAAGCCGGGGTCAGGCCCGGGTCAGCACCAGCGACTGGTCTCGCGTCGTCCTCGGCGACCGGCCGGACGAATATTCGATTGTCCGCAGAGTACGCGATGCGCGAACCGTCGGGCGAAACCGCCATGGCGCGTCGCTGCATCGTGAGCTCGCGCCCGTCGGTCATTGGCAACGCGAAGCGCACAATCTGCACATCGCGCACTGAGGCACGGGGCCAGAACGCGACCACGGCAGCTGCACCGATCGCAAGACTCACGATGGCGACTGCAGCCAGCGGCCACACTCGTTTCACCGCGGAGATGTGAGCGCGCGATCCCACATCCACCCCACGCGATGCGTCCTGCTTCAACACGAACAGCACCGTTGACATGTCGCTGATGCGTTCGCGAGGGTTCTTCTCGAGGCAGCCTTTCAGCAGCGTGCGAATCGGCGCGGGGAGCGACGGTGGCAGCGCGTCCCACGACGGATCGCTCTTGAGCACCGCCGCAAGCGTCTCGCTGACATCGTCCCCATCGAAGGCCCGCCTGCCGGTGAGCATCTCAAACAGCACGCAACCGAACGCCCAGACGTCGCTGCGCTTGTCGGCGGCTCGTCCTCTGGACTGTTCGGGACTCATATAAGCCGCCGTGCCCAGAATCATGCCGACCTGCGTCAGCATCGCCGGTGACGTGATCGTCGGCAAGTTCAGCGCTGAGATGGAATCGATGCTGCCGGAAACATCGGCGGCCTTCGCCAGTCCGAAATCGAGGACCTTGACTCGGTCCGCTGACGTGAGGGCAATGTTGGCCGGCTTCAGATCGCGATGGACGATTCCTCGTTCGTGCGCGGATTCGAGCGCTTCGGCGATCTCCTTCGCAATCGGGATCGCCTCTTCGACCGGCAGCGGGCCTCGTTCTATTCGCGCGGCCAGCGTCTCGCCGTCGACCAGCTCCAGAACCAGAAATCGATGGGAGTTCGCCTCCTCCAGACCGTAGATGCCGGCGATGTGTTGATGATTCAATGCGGCGAGAACTTGCGCCTCACGACGAAAGCGCGCCAGCCGCTCGGGATCCCGCGTCACGCTGTCCGGCAGCGTCTTTACCGCGACGTCGCGGCTGAGACGCGTATCCCTCGCTCGATACACCTCGCCCATGCCGCCCGCACCGAGCAGTCCGACGATCTCGTACGAGCCCAGTTGGGTCCCTGGGGTGAGCGGCATAGGTCGAGATTATAAGGTGTGCGGCTCCTCGATTCAGATGGACCTCAGATTCGAGGCGCGGCTCATCGTCTTCATGACGATGCGTCGCTATCGCGGCTCGGTGATCACTCGCGTCCTTTTCGCGGGCTCGACCGTGTAGTGTCCGTACATCCCGGCCGCCAGATGTGCCTCAAGATGGCAATGGAGCATCCACGTTCCGGGACTCTCCGCGATCATGTCCACGGTGTGCATCTCGGTGGGGAGCAGGGGGACGGTGTCGACGGAGCTGTGCGCGAGCATGACCGTGTTCGCGTGCCAATGTGCGATGTGTGGAACCCCCATCCCGGCCACATACCACCGCACCCGCTCTCCCTCGGTCATGGTCAGTCCCACCGTATTTCCGTAGATGTAGCCGTTGATCGTCTCGCGCAAATTCGTCGCAGGGAATGAAACGTTCACCGGCTGCCCGTCGATCTCGACGATCGCCGGCGCGGCCCTCTTTTTGATGTTCTCCGGCGAGTCGATGTTGCGCGCGATGTTGTCGTCCAGGTACTGGCTGTCCAGCTCGTTGATCGTGTAGTAGATCAGGACGAACTCGCGGTCGACGTCCTTCGGTGTGCCGTCAGGCTTGGTGGTGCCTTTCGCGCTGATCAACATGGCACCAACCAGCCCCGCGGCGACATCGCGCTGCTCGTTGACGTGCGAGTGATACAGCCACAGCTTCGAGCTGGGCTCACCGGGCTGCGGACCGGTGCGCGGCTCGACGTCCCAGGTGTACGTAAACGTCGCGCCAGGGGCCACGGGGGCGACACCATTTGACGCCTCGTCGTACTTCACGCCGTGCGGGTGCATGCTGAAGGGGAACCGCGCGTTGTTCTTGAATACGACTTTGATCGTATCGCCGACCTCTGCCCGGATCACCGGCCCGAGCACACCGAGGTGTTCCCAAGAGGCGGGCCGGGGGGTCAACTTGGTGAACGACGCGTCGGTGTACTCGTGATACACCGCCTTGCGATAGATTGGGCCGATTCGTCCCGGGGCCTTCTCGGTGTAGTACCGCGCCCGCTCGTCGTACGGCTTGCCGGTCATGTGATCGTGATCGGCAGGCGCGTAGTTCCAGTCCACTTCATCGGCCGCGATGTAATACGTGCGGATCGTCCCCGAGAGCTGCGGCCGGTGCGCCTCTCGCTGCGCCGACAGTCGTTCCGCTGCTACGCCGCCGATCAGGATCGCGATCACTGCAAATGCGGCTGTTTGTCTCTGCATATGTCCCCCTTTTGGCCGGAGCCGTTGCCGTGCCGACTCCTGTGTCCTACTGAGAAGGCGGAAACGGCCGGCGAAAAGAGGCAAGCGCGATTAATCCCAAGCAAAAAGACGTAACCTCTGGAGCAGGGGGTACTAAGGGAGCCCAGACATCAGCGTGTGGTTTGCCTCGGGGCACTTCATCAGTAGAATTTGCTTTCGACTCATGTCGCTGACAACCGGCGCCCACCTTGGTCCCTATGAGATTCTCAATGCCGTCGGTGTGGGCGGGATGGGCGAGGTGTATCGCGCGCGCGACAAGAAGCTCGATCGGGACATTGCCATCAAAATCCTCCCCGAGTCGGTCGCGGCCGATCCGGAACGCATCGCCCGGTTCGAGCGCGAGGCCAAGATCCTTGCTGCTCTGAATCACCCGAACATTGCCCAGATTTACGGTCTTGAAGACGCCGCCGGAGCGAGCGCCCTGGTGATGGAACTGGTGGAAGGGCCGACGCTCGCGGATCGGATCGCGCAAGGACCGGTTCCGCTGGATGAAGCGCTGCCGATCGCGAAGCAGATCACGGAGGCTTTGGAAGCGGCTCACGAGCGAGGCATCGTGCACCGTGACCTGAAGCCCGCTAATGTCAAGCTGCGGAGCGACGGCAGTGTGAAGGTGCTCGACTTCGGCCTCGCGAAAGCGCTGGATCCGCCATCGTCGACGGCCGCCGTTACCCTGTCGCCGACGATTTCGTTTGCTGCGACGCAGGCCGGCGTCATCCTGGGCACTGCTCCATACATGAGCCCGGAGCAGGCGAAGGGAAAGGCCACTGATACACGGACCGATATCTGGGCATTCGGCTGCGTGCTCTATGAGATGCTCGCCGGGAAGCGCGCGTTTGACGGCGACGACGTCACTGATGTGATCGCCGCCGTCGTCCGAGCTGAGCCGGATTGGACCGCGTTGCCGGCAGATGTACCCGAGCACATTCGCCTGCTGCTGCGGCGATGCCTGGACAAGGAGCGGAACAGCCGCGTGGCGGACATCAGCACCGCTCGCTTCCTCATCACGGAGCCGATCGCCACGTCGATGCACCCCGCGGCGCTGGCCAGACCGCCCATGGCGCCGCCGCTGTGGAGACGCGCGGCGCCGTTCATTGTTACAGCCGTGGCAGCGGGTGCGGCTGCCGGCGCAGCCGTCCGTTTGGCGATGCCGCTCGTCGTGCCGGCGCCAATTGTGCGTTTTTCCGTCCCGCTGGGACAGGGCCAGAGCTTCACGTCGAATGGCAGGCGCGGAATCGCAATTTCGCCGGACGGCCGGCGGTTCGTCTACGCGGCGAATCGTCAGTTGTACCTTCAGGACCTGGCGTCGGGGGAGGCGCGACTCATCGCCGGCGCCGCGGGCGCGGCGCCCGATGCGGTTTTGTCACCAGCGTTCTCTCCAGACGGCCGATCGCTCGTGTTTTATTCGAGATCCGAAGGTGCGCTGAAGCAGATCGCGGTCACCGGCGGAGTGGCTCAGCCGATCTGCGCGGCAGACGTCCCATTTGGCATCTGGTGGGACGAGGGAGGGATCCTGTTCGGACAGGGCAGGAAGGGCATCTTTCGCGTCTCGCCTAACGGGGGCACTCCAGAGCTGCTCGTGAGCGTGGCGACCGATGAGTTCGCAGACGCCCCGCAAGTCTTGCCGGACGGGAAGGTTTTGTTCACGCTCGCAAAGGGTATTGCGGGCGATCGCTGGGAGCACGCGCAAATCGTGGTGCAGGCACCCAAAACGCGTGACCGAAAGGTCGTGATCCAAAACGCCAGCAGCGGGCAGTACGTGTCGACCGGCCACATCCTTTATGCGCGTGGCGGCGTGTTGTTTGCCAGTCGGTTCGACCCGATACGGATCGAAGTGCGCGATGAATCGATTTCTGTTCTGGAGGGCGTCCGCCGCGCAGGCCCGGACGTCTCAGCGGCCCCCGCTTCTCAAATCGGTCGTTCAGTGACAGGTGAGGCGCAATTCAGCATATCGTCGACGGGCACACTCGCTTATGTTCCCGGTCCGACAGCTCCGGTGGCGCCACCGCAGGATCTCGCGCTCGTCGATCGCGACGGAAACCTGGAGCGATTGAAACTCCCGGGTGGGACGTACGTCCACCCACGGGTGTCACCGGACGGGCAGCGTGTCGCGTTCGCGTCCGAAACCAGTAAAGACAACAACGTGTACGTGTACACGCTTGGCAGCGGCACTGCAATACGGCGCCTCACGATTGACGGCGTCAACCGTTTTCCTGTCTGGACCGGAGACGGCAAACGGATCGCGTTCCAGTCCGATCGGGAAGGCGATCTCGGGATCTTCTGGCAACCGGCGGACGGCGGCGGCAAGGCCGAGCGGCTGACGAAGGCCGAAGAAGGAACTGCCCACACGCCCGAATCGTGGTCGCCCGCCCGGGATGAACTGCTGTACACCGTCACCAAATCCTCCAAGGTGACGCTCTGGGTGCTGTCGCTGCGGCAGCGACACTCGGCGCCGTTCCCGGACGTCGAATCAAAGCTGCCGATCGGCAGCGCTTTCTCACCCGACGGCCACTGGGTGGCCTACGCCACCGCTGCCGGCGACGGCACCACTGACGGCGTGTTCGTCCAGCCGTATCCCCCCACAGGTGCGATATATCCGGTGCCGCCGACTGGCCCCGACCCGCATAACCCGTTCTGGTCGCGCGATGGCAAGGAACTATTCTACGAGCCGCGGATCAACGAGCTCGCCGTCGTGCCGATCCTGACGCCGTTCGCGTTCGGCACGCCCGTCCCGCTGCCGGCGGGCAGGTTCGGATCGACGGGCCCGGCGTTCGCCAGAAATAGGGATGCGAGTGGCAAGCGATTCATCGCGCCTGTGTCGGCAGCCGAGACGGAGACGGGATCGGCCTCTGCGGAGACTCGCATCGTCTTGAACTGGTTTCAGGAGCTGAGGGAGCGCGTGCCGACGAAATAGCGCCGTGCTCAGTGTTGAAGCCGGAGGCTCGAGACTTTGATAGAGCTCAAGGAGGCGCTCGCCGTCAATGCTGCCGAACGCGCGTCTTCAGTTCCTCGATCCAGTTGACGACGACGACGAGATCGGGAGGGGACACCAGCGTCTGCAGCCTGAGGAACAAGAATCGCTTGCCGTCGCGCGACACGTCGTAGCTGCGGGTGTGCCCCGCAGCGACATAACGACCGACATTGAAGAGAGGCTTGCTGGCGTCGAACTTGAGCTCTCCGCCCGTCTCGACGACGTGAACCGCGGTAAGCATCCCGTCGATTCGATTCGGATCGTTCCTGTCAGGCGCTCCGCCCGAGAGCGCGATGTAAAAGAGTTCTCGGCCATCACGCGACCACGCCGGACTGAAGCCAGCTTTTGCAGAAACGGTGAATCGCCTCCTGGCCACGTCGGGAAACGGACGAACATAGATCTGGGATTGCCCGCTTTCGCTCGACTGGTAGGCGAGCCACCTACCGTTGGGCGAGAGTTCCGCGCCCACCTCGTAGGCGGGTGTGTTCAATCCAGTGAGCGGTTTGACCTCCCGCGGGCCGTTCGGCGTCATCACATATAAATCGCTGTCGCTCCCTTTCGTTTGCGTCAGCACGAGTGTCGTCCCGTCCGGCGTGAACGACATCGGGAAGTGAAGGTACGTCGTCTTCGTCAGCGCATCCTCGGCGCCACTGCCGTCGGCGGACCGCCAGCTCAAGCCTGGATTGGCGCCCGTGACGATCTTGTGCCCGTCCGGCGTCCAGAGCGGAAAATCGTCGTTATGCGGGCTGGCCGTCACTTTCTCGAAGGTGCCGCGTTGAAAGTCGAAGACCGACGCGTCGTTCTGCCCCTCGCGAACGTCAAGCGCGACGCGGTCGCCGGAGGGCGACAGCCGCAGCGAACGGTACCGGTGCTCGGGTGCCCCGGGAATCGACGATTCAGCGCCGAGGCGATCGACCCACACGAGGGAAGACGGCGGGAACTGGGCTGCCGACGCGCGCACATAGGCGAGTGTGCCCGTGGGCGACACAACGTACTGCGGCGCCCCTGCGCCAGCCCTTGCGACAGCGACATCGTCAACGAGCGTGACAGCCGCGCCCGTGACCTCAAGCCGATCGAGATCGAACGGCACGGCCTGCAACGTGTTGCCAGCGACGAAAACCAGGTGGCCGGTACCGACATACTCTGCGCCGCTGCCCCCCTCGAGGAGCACGCTCCACTTGCCGGAGTGGCGATCCAGCACGGCAATCCGAGTGGCGCCCCCTCCAACGGTGGCAATCGTGAAGAGCACGCCGCGCCCGCCGGGAAGCGCTGACGGAAATTGGTGGCTCGCTCCGGGCTGGCCTATTTCGGGTTTCGTGAGAACCTCGGGCTCGCCTCCGTTCGCTGAAACACGCATCAAGCCGGTGCCTGCGTCGAAGCCCGAGCCCTCCGAGCCGGTCGAGAACACCACGACGTCATCGACCCCCCAGCTCGCGCCGGTGACCGGAGTCTCGACCTTGCAGATCGTGACGGGACTTCCTCCGTCAGCGGCAATCCTCCGCAACTCCCCTGAGTTGTCGTCGTAGTAGCCAATCCACTTGCCGTCTGGTGAGAAGAAAGGAACCCTGCCATAGGCTGTCCCTGGCAGCGGGACCGGATCGAACTGATCGAGCCACTGTCCCATCAACCCGATCCGCGACCGGGCCCGGGACTCCTGGTAGACGATCCGTGTCCCATCGGGTGACAGCACCAGCCGTCGCTCAGAATCGTAGCCGGTGGAAAGAGCGGCGGTTATCCTTGGCGCCTGAAGCTGGGACCGCAGGGGAAATGGGGTCGCCTCCGGCCGCCAGGGACTCCATCGCACCAGCACGAATAACAACACCACAGCCAGCACGACCGCTAGTGCCGGCCACGAGAACGCCCACGAGAAGACACGAGCAAACGTGGATCTCGAATTGGCCGGCGCGCTGGGCTCCGCGGATGCGACGCCGCTGCTTTCGGCTACCCACTTCAATTCACGCATCACGTCGCCGGCGCTTTGCCATCTGTCGTTCGCCTGCTTCGCGAGGCAGCGCCGGACGATGTGGTCGAGCGTTGGGGGCGTGAGCTGCTGCAGCGCCACCATCGGCGGTGGCTCGCGTTCCAGGATCGCCGCCATCGTGCTCGCCGGACTGCTGCCCTCGAACGCCGGCCGGCCGGTGACCATCTCGTAGACGACCGCGCCAAAAGAGAAGAGGTCGCTGCGGTGATCGGTGTCGCGTCCTTCGACCTGCTCGGGCGACATATAGCAAACGGTGCCGACGATGGTGCCCTGTGCGGTCAGCGACGTGCTGTGCGCGCCACTGCCCGCGACCGGCCGCCGCTTGGCGACGCCGAAGTCCATCAGCTTGGCCCCGCCGCGCGTCAGCATGATGTTCGCCGGCTTGACGTCCCGGTGCACAATCCCGCTGCGATGCGCGTGATCGAGCGCATCGGCTACGTCGATAGCGCACTGCAACGTGCGCTCGAGCGGCAGCAGCCCTTTCGCGAGTTGCGCGGCGAGGGTGTCCCCTTCGAGATACTCCATGACGATGAAGTCGACGCCATCGCTGGAGCCGACGTCGTAGAGCGTGCAGATATGCGGGTGGGCGAGCGATGCGCTCGCCTGTGCCTCGCGACCGAACCGCTCACGCAGCATGGGATCGATGCCATCGGTGGGCGGCAGGATCTTGACGGCGACAGTTCGATTGAGCCGGGTGTCGACAGCGCGAAAGACCTGACCCATCCCGCCTTCACCGACGAGCCGATCGATCTGGTAGGGACCGAGCGCGGTACCCGCCGCGAGGCCAGGTGCAGGCTCGATCAGTTCCGACGCCACGTTCCAGATCGGTCGATCCATAAGGCCCGGCTGGTCGTTTTGGGCCAGCAGCGTCTCCAATTCACGACGCAGGGCGACGTCGTCACCGCATATCTCCGTGATGAATGAGGCACGCGCCGACGGCGGCTGGTCGAGCATCTGGTCGTGCAGCCGCGCGATCTGTTCCCAGCGGTCGCTGTTCACGATGGCATTCCCGTCCGATGGCCGGAGCATACACGGACTCCTGTACTCGCTTAAGCGGAAAAATCGGCTCAGGAAGTACAATCCGGCCGATCTTGAACTGGCAGAGCACATCTGAATCGTCGGAGGTCACGGCGCTCCTGCACGCATGGCGCAGCGGTGACGAAGGCGCGATTGAGCGCTTGATGCCGCTCGTTTACCACCACCTCCGGGCACAGGCCAGGCGGTACGTCCGGTACGAGCGGGATGGCTTGACCCTGCAGGGGACTGCGCTCGTGCACGAGGCCTTCCTGCGGCTGGCGGAGGGCCGCGCCGTGGACTGGCGCGACCGCTCGCACTTCTATGCGGTCGCCTCCCAAGTCATGCGCCGCATTCTGGTGGACGCGGCCCGCGCGCGTGCGGCTGCCAAACGTGGTGGTGGTCCGGACGGCGCCGTTCGCGCCGCCGTTGACGTCGAGACGATTGAGGCCGGCCGCGAGCGGACGGCACAGGAAATCAGCGCGCTCGATGACGCGCTCGAGGCGCTGGCACGAATGGATCCTCGCCGCGCCAGGGTCGTCGAGCTTCGATACTTCGGCGGCCTCAGCGTCGAAGAGACGGCCGACGCCCTGAGCGTGTCTCCAAAAACCGTGATGCGAGACTGGCAGCTGGCGAAGGCCTGGCTGATGCGAGAGCTGCGCCGATAAGACCATCATTAACGCACGTCAGCCTCATCTCGCTACGCAGACGAAATTCTCAAACATGCTACGTCCGGCCGAAATGATTTAGCGCGAGAACTGCTTCTTGAGTACCCATAGGAGCGCGCCGCGGGCTGGTGTCGTCGCGATCTGCAAGACCTCACTCCCATCGCCGACGATGACGAATTCCAAGTTCGCCGTTCCGAACGGAGTCTTCTGCAAAGATGCTGAACCGCGGCAGTCGCCACCTACCGTATAGCTCCCGTTCGGATTTGTGATGCGGTCCGCCACGATGACCTGCCGGCCAACGTATATCGCTACGATTTCGTCACGGGCAGCCGACAGTTCGTTCGACAGGTGCAGCCTGCCGACACCGCGGGTATCGAGCGCATCGCGGACCTCGTGATGACACCTGACGGCAAGTACTACGCCTATGGAGCCTGGCGAGAGCTGGGCAATCTGTTCGTGGTCAGCGGGCTGCATTGACGCCCGCTGGGAGCATGATGACGACTCGCTCAAGTCGCACGGCGCCAGCGAAAGGAGGGCAGCCCGGCAGTATGAGCTGAGGGCGCGTCACCGTAGCCAGATTGTCGCGGGTTGCTGCGTTTACTGCTTCAACCAGATATTCCTGAAGCTGATCTTTCCGGCACCGTACTGCTCGATCTGCAGCGCGATGACGCCCTTCGTCTTCAGCGCCGCCTGATCATCGTCGATCAAGATCGCCATGACATGGCCGTTGACGATATGGGTGAGCTGATGGCCGTGCGCGATGATGTGAATCTGGTTCCAGTCACCGAGGGTGATGAACTTCATCAGCCCGTCGCGATCGCCAAGGGTACCAATCGAGCGAGGACGCTTGCCATTCTCGGTACGAACGATGTGGCCGCGCCACACGATTTGCGTATCAGTGCGGCCCGCGCCCGGATCCTGGACGTTGCCGTTGTTTCCGGGATCGTAGTCCCAGTCCATCGCGTATCCGCGTACGTTCCATCTGGGATCTGATGGCACCGCCTGCGGTGGCAGCTGAGGACGTGGTGTTCCGGCGGGAGCCGCCCCGCGTGCCGCGGAACCTGCGCCACCGCCCCGCGCGGGTTCGGCGCCGACGATGGATCGATAGAAGATGCCGCCGTGGACGTCGTAGTCCGCTTTGACCTCGAGCTTCAACTCAAAGTCACCTGGTTCACCGCCGCGCCAGATGATGTAGGTCGTCCCGATACGCCGCTCCGGCCAGTTCTCCGCCGTGATGGCGTCGTTCTCAGCCTTCCACACGTCGGGATTGCCGTCCCAGTGAGTGAGCGACCGGCCGTCAAAGATCTGCGTCCATCCCGTGTGGTCGGTGTAGTCGACGGGCTCGGGCACAGTCCCGCAGCCCAGGCAACGCGAGCCAGGAGGTGGCGAGCCTGGCGGTGGGCCCGTTGGGTGTGGGATCGCCGGTGTCTGATCGGGCGTGGCCGCCGTTTGCGCCCCTGGAGAATCGAACGAAATCAGGAGCAGGAAGAACGGGATCGAGAGAAGTAGGCGGCAGTTGTCGACACCAACGCCATCGCGGAGAGACATGGGCGTAAGACTGCCGCCAGCTGTGCCGCTTGTCAACCGACGCTTTGGGAACGAAGTAAAGCTGCTCGATCATTTCTATTTCACCGGACCGTGGACTGGCCGTACATATGACGTCTCGCGCCTCTGATGTGAAAGAATGCACAGTGGCGCAATTGCGTTGGTGTCCCTAATCGCCACTGTAACCTCCGCGGACACGTCGTTGAACGCTGTGTTACCAGCGAAAGATCGACCGAAGTTCAGGACAGAACGAGTCCAATCAATACCGCGATCGCCGTAACAGCCCAGCGCAGCGACCCCCGTTCGAGGAACGGCAATTGCAGCCAAGTCCTGTGCGCCTGCAGGACTCTGCCATGAAAACACTTGTCGTGACCGCTGTCATGACGCTGATTGCATCCTCCGCTTTTTCGCAAACACCTGACGCGTTGTCTTCGCCCAATCAGTCGGCTACGGCCGAGGCGAGCCTCGCTACGCCAACGGGACACGAAATGAGCGCAGGTCTCGCGAGCTATACCTACAACGAACCTGGCGCCCAGGCGATCTCGATACACGGCGCTCGATTCATCGGCGACTACACCGGGACGCTGTCGCTCAATAAGCAGCAGCATTGGTTCGCCCAGGGCGACGTGCGCGGCACCGTCGGCAACGTCACCTACAACGGCTGGTGCTCGCCGTTCCTGATCACGCCGACCAGCGAGTCGCCAAACGGGTATGAGCTCGACACGGGGGATTCATCGCCGTGCAATGAGAGCGGCGACAAGGACTGGTATGTCGAAACACGAGGCCTCGTCGGTAAAGACCTGATCGGTCAACGATGGGGGTGGTCGCCTTATAGCGGGCTGGGCCTCCGTCATTTGTCGAACGGCACGACCGGCACGCCCGGGTATCGGACGGACGATTATCTCTACCTCCCGGTCGGCATCACCGCACGCAGCAATATTCGGTCGTTTGGAGCACTGAGTTTCAACGTCGAGTACGACCACCTGCTGCACGGTTGGCAGAAGACGCGTGATTCCGCGCTCGGCGGAGGTGATGTTCCCGCGACTCCGATAGCGCCTGCCTTCACCATCGATGGCTTTAGCGATATCGCGTTCTCTCAGTCCGGAGGCTGGGCGTTGCGTGCCAGTGCGACATATCCGTTGAACAGGCACTTGTCACTGGAGCCGTACTTCGTGCACTGGAACGTCAGCGCCTCGCCGGTGAATTATGAAACCGCGACGTTCACGGTCAACAACATCACGGCGCAGGAGCAGCTCGGCGCGTACGAACCCGACAACAACACCAACGAGTTTGGCGTGAGATTTGGTTTTCGCTTCTGAGGCTCATCTCAGGCTGAAGGGGGCGACGAGGGACGGAGTTCACGACGAGGGAACGGGGCTCACAACGAAGGACCGAAGCACACGGAGAAGAATGGCTTGCAGATAAACACTCTTCTCGAGTATCTGCCTTCTTCGTTCGGCTTCGTTCTCTTCGTTTCTTCGTTGTGACCTTCGTTCTCTCTCTTTACTGCGACTTTCCTCTGCCGGTAATCGGCCAGACGACTTCCACCCGGTCCTTGCGGATCCCGTACATCTGATCGAACTCGTTCACGACCGGGTCGCAGTGCGGGACGATCACTTCGAGGAGATCGCCGATCTTGTATTCCTTCGAAGGCGGCGACGTGAAGCGGATGACGCCGAATTCGTCCGAGCCGGCGTTGTATTCCATGCCTGGCTCGCCGATCACGCCAGCGGTCGGGGTATTGAGGGTGAGCGCTTTCGCACCGGCGTCAGTCGTCAATCGGCCGGGGAATCGATTATTGAGCACGGTGGTCAACACGGTCAGCGACGGCGCGAAATCGTCGAACACCTCGCCACCGCGCTCGCTGCCGATGGCCAGATACTGCATGTCCATAAAGAGGTAGCTGCCGACCTGGACGTCGGTGAAGCCGGGCACCGCGTGCATGATGTTGTAGGTGCCGGTGCCGCCGCCGCTGAAGATCTCCAGATTCAAGCCGGACTTCTTCATCGCCTCGAACGTGGC
>Ga0207701_10004435_pt1 | contig 14268 bp, 7 predicted proteins | sample KBSSwiSSwithPhiX_FD_184294 | JGI IMG/M metagenome (GOLD analysis project Ga0207701, IMG submission 184294) | Switchgrass rhizosphere bulk soil microbial communities from Kellogg Biological Station, Michigan, USA, with PhiX - S5 (SPAdes) (version 2) | ecosystem: Environmental > Terrestrial > Soil... | reverse complement strand
CGAAGCCGCCGCCGATGCCGGTGAGGAAGAACGCCGGTGGCCCGCCGATCGGCCCGTTGACGGCGCCGATGGCGAAGAAGGCGGTGAACTTGTTGTTCTGCGCGTCCTTGCCTTCGCCGTAGCCGCCGTACACGGTGAGCCCGTAGACGGCGAAGCGGCCGAGCAGCATGCCGAGGTACTCGACGCCCTGTGGGCCGGATTGCTTCAGCAGGCCGCCGGTGAGCGAGACGCCGGCCATGGTCGCCGAGACCGCGAGCCCCGCCAGATCCACCGCCCAGCTGTTCGGATCGAAGAACGCGCCGTTCGACACGATGTAGGTGATCTCGAGGTCGTCGACCGCACAGGTGAGTCCGAACAGCGAGACCGAGCCGTCCATCAGCAGCGAGATGCGCTCGACGCGCCCCGCCGGGTTGGTGACGCCGAACCCGACCTGCTCGAGGTAGAGCGGCCCGAAGCCCTTCTGGATCGCGATCCACCACGGCCCCGTGCCCTCGCCGGCCGACAAGGTGACCGCGAGCGCCCCGTTGTCGTGCTTCTGGATCGCGAGCGCGGGCGAGAACGCGGGCTTCGGCGGTTTCGGGCCCGTGTCGCGCATCAACCCTTGCGCGATGCCGTTGCTGCCGCCGCCACCGCTGGCGCCGACGGCGAGCTCCGAGAACTGGAGCTGCACGCCGCCGCCCTTGAACGGGCTGCCGGGGCCGGCCGGATCGATCTCGGCGTAGGCGTGCAGCGCGATCGACTCGAGCGTGACGCCGGCGTCGAGCAACGGCCCCGAGCGCCGGCCGAGCCGCAGCCCGACGCCCTCCACCACCAGCATCGGCCTGAACGCGAGCGGCGTGTCGTGGAGGAAGCCGACGAACAGGCCGCCGTCGCTCGACAGGGTCGGGTCGGGAACGATCCAGCGGTCGTCGGCCTCGAGCCAGAGCATCGTGTCGCCGGTGATGAGCTCGACGCGGTCGGTGATCGCAAGGCGCAGGCCGACCACGTGGTTGCCGCTGCCGCCCTTGGCGAACGCGAGCGACGCGGTGCCGAGCGGCACGGCGATGCCGAGGCCGGCGAGATTGACGAAGAGACGGTGGAACCGAGTCAGCAGCGCTGCCGGATTGAACACGCCGCTGATCAGCGCGTTCGGGTTCGGGACATCGGCCAGCAGCACGCCGCGCAGCAGGGCGCGCACGCTGTCGCCGGTGGTCGCGCCGAGCTGGCGACCGAGCAGCGTCTGCACCGCGCCCTGCGCGAGCGCCACCGCGGCGACGAGGTCGGCCACCACCTCGACCGCGCGCAGCGCCACCTGAGCGGGGTCGACGGTGTCGATCGCGGCCGCGAGCGCGCCGTCGCTCGCCACCAGCGCGAAGCTGTTCGTGTCGAGCGACCAGCGCGCGCCGAACCGATGGGTGTCGTCGACCGCCAGGCCGACCGCGACGCGGCGCCCGAGCGGCGGCGCCAGGCCCGCGCTGACGGCGATGAAGGGCCTGATCGAGACGCCGCCGGCATCGATGGTGGCCGGCCCGAGCGCGAGCGTGAACTCGTTCAACCCCGCCGCGCCGGCCGCGACCTTGAACGACACGCGGTCGATGCCCGGCACCGCGAGGCCGTTCGCGGCCAGGCTGAGCACGCCGCCGGCGGGCGACCAGCCGAGCGTCACGCCGAACGCGGTGACGGTGAGCGTGGTCGCATCGGCGCTCACGTTCACGGCCGGCGGCACGAACGCGTCGACCAGCGGCGCGAGCGTCGCGAGGCCCTTGGCGACGATGCTTGGCACCGCGGCGGTCAGCGCCGCGGCCGGGTCGGCAGCCCAGGTCCGCAGCCGTACGGCTTCGAACGCGAGCGGAGTGCCGCCGCGCAGCGCGAGCGCGTCGCCGACGTTGGCGACCAGCGGGCCCACCGGTGCCGGCGCCTGCGCGAGCTTGTCGAGCAGGAACGGCAGCGCGGCCTCGGCCGCTGCCGCCAGCGAGCCGAGGCCGGCGAACGGAACGAGCGGGATGTCGGCGCCGGTGGCCGGGCGAGCGAACACCTCGAGGCCGACGCCGCCGATGCGCGCGTACACCGCGCGCCGGCCGGCGCCGATGCCGGCGCCCGGCGCGCCGACGAAGACCTCGAGGCCGGCGGTCGGCGCACTGCCGGCGGCGACGCGCAGGCTCGCCGAGACCCCGGCCGACAGGCGCGAGGCGACGCCGGGCGCGGCCGTCCACTGCGTCGGGGTCGACCGTGAACGCGAGCCGCGCTGCGCCACCGTCGGCGACGACGCCGACCGACACGCCGCTGGCAAGACGCAGCGGTTCGCCGGCCGCGCCGGGCGCGTTGACGAGCGGCCGCAGCGCATCGAAGAGCGCCTGGATCTTGAGCGGGCTCGCGGCCAGCGAACCGGCGCTCGAAAGCCAACCTGCCGGATCGGCGATCAGGCCGGCGACGGGGCGCAACGCGCGCTCGGCGTCGCCGGCGACACCGTCGAGCATGCCGAAGGCATCGAGCACCGCATCGATCAGTGGCCGCGCCGTCGCGTCGAGGCCGCGCAGCATTTCGAGTGCCACGTGGGCGCCGATCGCCGGCGAGGCCTTCGCCAGCATGCGCAGCAGCGCCGCGCCGTCGGGATGCGGCCACAGCGCCGCCGCCGTCGACGCGGCCGCCCCGGCCGGATGCCAACGCAGCTCGAGTGCCGGCGCCTGGCCGGCGGCGAGCGTGGCGCGAAGCTGCAAGCCGCCGACCGTGGGCAGCGCGCCGGTCGGGCCGATCGACAGGGTGCCACCCACTCCAGGCGTCGGCCCGGCCAGATCGGCCTGCAAGTCGGCCTGCCAGCCGAAGCGCCCGCCACCGGCGGTGGCATCGGCGCCCCCGCCGTGCACGCGCACGCGCCGCGCCGCGACGTCGATGCCGCCGGCGAGCCCGGGGCCGAGCAGCGACGCGAGCGCGGCCTGGACCTGCGCGCCGGCAGCGGCGAGGCGCTGGTGGACGAGGCCGGCCGGGTCGAGCACGAGCTGATCGAGCGCGCTCGCCACCACGCCGCCGTTCGGCGCGGTGACGCCGAGCGCGAGCATCAGGTTCGACAGCGCGAGCGATGCGGCGCCTTGCAGGTCGGCGGTGATGCGCTGGACGCCGGCGGAGACGAGCACGCGCGCTTCGGGCAGCACCGCGCTCACCGCTGCCGCCGCGGCGCTGCCGACGCCGGCGGCGTTGCCGAGAACCAGCGCTTCCCAGCTCTGCCCGAACACGCGCCCGTCGTGCAGCACGAGGCGCGCGCTGCCGCCCGCAGCGGCGCCGAGCGGCAGGCCGAGTTCGAGCGTGATCGCCCGCAGCTCGAGGTCAGGCGACGCGGCCAGCCAGCCGATGCGGTCGGTGACGCTCACCGTCAGGCGCAGCTCGCGCGTCCCGCTCGCGCCGGCGGCCGAGTCGAACGCGAAAAGGGCGAGCGTTGCAAAGCCGTCGATCGCGACCGTGCCGCTGTCGACGCGCGGCAGCCGCCAGCGCAGCCCCGCCTGCCCGCCGGTCGCACGCGGCGGCTCATGGCCGCTGCGCGCCTGCGCGCGCGCCGCGAGCCCGGCGGCGACGATGGCCGTCATCGCGCGCGCGATCGGCGCCGCGTCCACCTCGCCGAACAGCGCCGTCACCGCGAGCCCGGCCCGCACCGCGGGCGCCGGCGCCACCGGCAGGCGCAGATCGGCGCCGGGATCGGCCAGCGGCGCGAGCTCCATGAGCGCCGTCACCAGCGCGCGGCCGAGCGCGAGGTCGGCGTCGTCGGGCTCGTCGGGATCGGGTGCCGGCAGCAGGCGATGCAGCAGGCGCAGCGCGTCGGCGGTGGGCTGGGTGGCGAGCGCGGTGAGCGAGATGGCCGCGAGCGGCGTGCCGAGCAGCAGCAGATCCTTCACCTCGCCGCGCGCATCGGCGGCCAGGCGCGCGGCGTGGCCGGCACCGGCGAAGGCGACGATCGCGATGTCGTTCGACACCGAGGCCAGCGCGTCGAGAACTCGGGCCAGCCGCTCGGCCTGCTCGGGCGTGCCATCGGTGCTGCTGGTGGCGGCGCGGCAGTCGGCGCGGGTGCCGAGGCGCACGTACCAGTCGCCGGTGGCCGGCGCTGCCGGCGCGGCGAACATCGACGGCGCGAGACCCGGCGTGGCCAGGTCGACGAGGCGCGCGCCGGCCGGCACCGGATAGGCGGCACCGGCGAGGAACACATGCACGACGACCGCCGGCGTCCGCCCGAGTTGACCTTCGACATCGAGCTCGCTCGCGAGCTGCGCCGCGCCGAGCGCGAGCGTTCGCACGGTGATGTCGGCGGGCGTCGCGGCCGGCGGCACGATGCGGCCGTCGCCGCCGAGCCAGCGTTGCGCGAGCGCGGACAGCCCCTCGTCAAGCGGGCGACCGAAGACGAGTTCACTCACCTCGCGCGCGACGCCGGCTTCGGTCCGCAGCGCCGCCGCGAGCGCAGACGCGTCCAGGCCGTCGAAGCCGGGCCGCCATTCGCGCAGCGCCTGCGGCACGTCGAAGAGGCGGTGGTCGAGGCCGGCCGGCGGGAACCACAGCGCCACGTTCGGCAGATCGGCGCCGAGCGCGAAGCGATACGGGTCGTCGGGGTGGCCGCTGCCCTCGACGAAGCCGCGCGCGAAGCGACCGGCGCCGGACGACGTGGTGGCGAACAGGTCCGCCAGCATCGACATCGCCTCGTGCGCGCGGTCGCTCAGCGCCAGCCGCGGCAGCCACGCCGCGAGCGCGGCACGCGCGTCGACAGCGAAGTCGGCGAGACGCAAGCGCGCGCCGGTCTCGGGGTCGCCGCCGACGCCGCCGCCGTCGGCCGCCCAGCCGAAGGCATCGACGACGCGGCCGAGCAAGCCGCCGGTCAGCCCGCCGAGATGACCGACGAGGACTTCGACGGCGTCCCAGGCCGCGGACGGCAGCGTCACCGAGCCGTCGGCCGCGATCACCGGCAGCGCCACCGGCACCTCGAGCGTCTCGGTCTCGAGCACGAGGTGCGGTGCGCTCAGCTCTGCCGTCAGCTTCGTGGCCGGTGACCAGGCGAGGCGCAGCCCGACGTGATCGGCGCGCAACGCGAGGCCGCCGCCCAGCTCGAGGCGCGCCTGCGGCGGGCTCACGCCGCGTTCGCGCACGGTGAGCGCCGCATCCACTGCCGGCAGCAGGTCGGCGCTGCGGGCAGCGAAGTCGAGCGTCGCGATGCGCGCCGCGAAACGCGTGGCGACGACGGTGCAGCCGCCGCCGAGCGTGTCGACGCTCGTCAGCGCGACCAGGTCCGCGTGCAGCCGCGCGCCGCTCACGAACGCTTCGAGCCGCAACGGGCCGATCAGCGCCAGCCGCCAGGGATCGGCCTCGCTGCCGGCCCCTTGCAGCACGGAAGCGGCTTCGGTGGCATCCGCGATCGCGTTGCGCAGGTCGGCGAGCACGGTGCTCGCCGCTGCCGGCACGGCGACGAGCTGCTGCCAGTAGCCGGCCACCGCATCGGCGGGGTTGGCCATCAGCGCCGGCAGCGTGATGGCGGTGACACCGGCCGGCGCGTCGAGCCCGATCAGTCGGCGCGCGACGCCGAGCGCGTCGCCGAGGCCGGCGAGCAGCTGGTTGGCGATGTCGCTGACGGTGTTGCCCACCGCGTCCATCACCGCGTCGGGCGAGGTGAGGTCGAGCGTCGGATAGCTGTGGCTGCCGAGCTGCACGCCGTCGGCGGCGAGCACGAAGACGAGCTTGCGCTGCGGGTCGAGGCCGAAGCCGACGCGCAGCGTGTCGGCGCGCGCGACGGTCGGCGCCGTCAGGTCGAGCACGCGGTTCGCCGCGTTGCCGGCAGCCGCCCAGACGCCGAGGCTCGGCAATGCGACGGCGGCGCCGCTGACGAGGTCGATGCGGAACAGCTCCGCCGCGGCTTGCACGCGCGCCGTCGCGTTGCCGAGCTCGACGCCGAGCGTCGGCGTGAGACGCGGATTGCCGCTCGCGCCGGTGTCGAGCTTCAGACCGAGCACGACGGCGGCACTGCCGAGCGTGAAGCTCACGCGATCGGTGCCCGGCACGGCGCCGAGCAGGCTGCCGAGATGGGCGAGCCAATCGGTGCGGCTTTGCGCGTTGGTGAAGATGCCGCGCACCCAATGGGCCAGCGCAATCGGCCCCTGCGCCGCGAGTTCGGCGATCGGGAAGTCGAGCACCGTATCGCCGCTCTTCAATCCGAGCAGGCCGCCCAGGGCGGCGATCGCCGGCGGCGCACCGGCCGCATCCGCCTGCGCCTTGACGAGGCCGAGCACGAGCTCGAGCACCGCGTCGTCGAGCTGGTCGGCGCTGTCGGCGGCGACGCGCAGGTCTCGCGGCGCCGACGCGCCGGGCAGCTGCAGGCCGGCGAGCGCGAGGGCGAAGAGAGGCTTGTTCGATCCGCCCTCGCCCGTCGGAATGTCGATCTCGATGCCGATGCCGCCCAGCCGCGCCTGCCCCGGCAGCGCGGGCGCGGCATCGAGCGTGACCTGGGTGGTGAGGCGGATGCGGCCGGCGTTGGTGCCCAGCAGCAGCGGCTCGGTCACCGCAGGCCCGCCGTCCTTCTTGACGCGAAAGAGCGGAATCGTGAGCGTGGTGTTCGACACCGGCGCCGGCGCCACCGTGCGCACGCGCACGCCGACGCCCACGTGCAGGCCGTCGGGCCGGCCCTCGTCGATGGTGAGCGCGAAGACGAGCGGCGGATCGTCGACTGCGACCAGCGGCAACCAGATCACGCCGGCTTCCGTCGTGCGGTCGGCGCCGCCGAGCGCGGCATCGACGAACGCGATCAGCGCGCGCCGCTGATCGGCGTTCGACAGCATCTCCTTCAGCGATGAGGCGGGGTCGGAGAACCAGTCCGGGTCAGGGCTGCCGCCGGGCGTGAAGATGCCGAGCGCGACGGTGAGATCGCCGAGGATGCCGAGATCGCTCTTGCCGACGGCCATGCGATCTCAGCGCCGCGTGATCGTGGGCTTGAGCCCGCTCGACCCGGCAAAACGATGGCGCGCCATCGGCACGATGCCGACGCCGCGTGCGCCGGCCACCAGCTCCACCGGCACCAGCAGGTTGCCGCGCGCGTCCTTGCCCGTGGCGGCGGCGATGCCGCTCGCGATGCCGAGCACGCACTGCCAGGCGAAGGCAACGAGAGCGTCGCCCCACAGGTCGAGCACCAGCTCCGGCCCCGTGGGCCGCTTCGACGCCGCGGCGTAGAGCCCCGCCGGCGCCTGATCGGACCCCACCGCGAACAGCACCCCGACGACGGCAGAACCCACTTCGTCGCAGCGCACCGCGATGGCGACGTGGATCTGCCCTTCGGCGACGCGCACGTCGAGCTTGCCGATGTCGATCGCGAGCTGGTTCGCGCCGTCGACCCAGACGATCTCGGTGCGTTGCGTCGGCCGCACCAGGCCCGCGCCGCGGCGCGCGGCGACGCGTGCGAACTCGGCGAGCTTGGCGCTTTCGATGAAGACGGTCTGGAAGACCTCGCCTTCGCGCATCGCCGCGCGTTCGGCAGGCAGGCGACCGGCGCGTCGCTCGGCCGCGACGAAGCGCGAGTACTCGGGGAGTACGCTGTCGGCCATCACCCTCGCTCCAGGGCCGACCACGATACGGAAAAAGCATTTGGGCCGCAAGCGCAGTGCAGCCCGAGAGGCACGATCTCCCGCATTGCGAGAGTCGTCTACGCGCCGGCCCGGCGCTCCTTGAACACCGGCTCTCGCGTCCTTCGTGATGAGCATGCGTCGGCGGGTGGCTCGCCGCACCTCGGCAAGCACCGGCCGAGCAGATCGGTCTAGTTAAGACACCTCGTCGAGCAGGGTCTCCACCGCGCCCCGTGCGTCATCGTTGCCTTCATTCATGTGAAGCAGGATGTCTCCCCTCAGCGCTGGAAGCGCTCGGGCGACCGCGGGCCGATCAGCAACTGCAGTGCGCCATCGAGGACGAACCAAGTGACCAGGAATGCCGCGCACTCCAGCGTAAAGCTGTGGAATTTGTAGAACAGCTCGGCGATCAAGAAGGCGACCAAGAACACCGGCAGTTGTCGCTTGAACAGTTCGCCGGCCGAGATGCTGGTGAGCAGACGGAACATGATGAGCCTCCATGGATGTTGATGCGGGGCAGCGGCCGGGATCACAGAAGCTTTTTACATCAACACAGAGGCCATGGGCGACTGCGCTTCTACACACACGACATGTCTGCAACAACGCTGATCGAGGAGTCTCGCACCACGACATACCCCAGTCGCTACCCCCGACGCGAGCTGCGGCAGCCTCCGTGAATGGCTTCTTTCGACCCATGTCGTCATTCGTGCTTGTGGGGAGACGCGCCCGAAAGCAGACCCTCATTGACAAGGTGGCTCAATCCCTTGCCATCGCCGCCGCAAGCCTCAGTTCAAGGTCGACGTAGCCGTCGTCGCCGACGTCGTAGACCACCTTGGCGATCTCGCCGTTGCGGAACGGGAAGCCGGCCTTGTATTCGCGGGAAACCGGGTCACCCGTGTCGCGACCGACGGCGATGCCTTCGCCGGCGAGCGAGTAGTGGCCGCTCTGGGTACGAAAGTCGGCCTTGGCCAGCGACTTCTTGTCGACATGCAGGGCCATCGTGCCGAGCGTTTCGAGCAGCTTGCTCGTCGACTTCTTGCGAAACTCGACGCCCACGATGTGTTTGCCCGATTTCGGTGCCGGGCACGAGAGCACCTGCTCCGGGGGGATGCCGAGGAAGTTGTAGACGAAGTGCAGTGTCCCTTTCTTCACGAACAGGGAGTAGCCGCCGAAGCGTGAGCCCTGGGAGACGATCACGCCCTCGGTCTTGTCGGTGAAGGTCACCTCCGCGGCGATCTTGAACGAGCTGCCGAGCGTCCGCGCCCCCGAGGCCTCGGGAACTTCGGTCGTGTCGGGATAGTAGGTGTAGCGCCCGTCCGCGGGTGGCGCGACCTTGTACTCGAGCGAATGAATGCCGGCGATACCGTAGTCGTTGAGAGGCAGAACGTTGTTCTTCTTCGCCTCGACCAACCACAGCGCCACCAGTTGCTTCACCTTCTGCGGATACTTCTCGGCTAGGTCGTGCGCCTCGGAACGGTCGACGTCGATGTGGAAGAGCTGCCAGCGGTCCTTCTCGAACTGGCCCTTGTCGATCATCGGTCCGTGCTCGCTGGATGCCTTCCATCCCTTGTGCCAGATGCCCCGCGTGGACACCATCTCGTAGTACTGCGTCTGCTTCCGCGTCGGTGCCTTGGGCTTGTCGAAGCTGTAGCGCATCGAGACGCCCGCGAGCGGCGTCTGCTTCACCCCGTTGACCACCCCGGGCATCTTCACGCCACAGCATTCGAGGATCGTCGGCACGACGTCGGTGCAATGGTGGTACTGATGGCGCAGCTCGCCCCGGGCCTTCATGCCCGCGGGCCAGTGGATCACCATCGGGTCGCAGGTGCCGCCGGCGTACTGCGAGTAGCGCTTGAACATGCGGTAAGGCGTCGAGAACGCCACTGCCCAGCCCGTCGGATAGTGGTTGTAGGTGTCGGGCGAGCCCAGCTTGTCGATCATCGCCAGGTTCTGCTTGATGTCGTCGGGGTAGCCGTTGAAGAAGCGGTTCTCGTTGACCGAGCCGTTGGGGCTGCCTTCGCCCGAGGCGCCGTTGTCGGCGCAGTAGAAGACGATGGTGTTGTCGAGCTGGCCCGACTCTTCGAGATAGTCGATGATGCGGCCGACCTGCACGTCGGTGTACTCCGAGAAGCCGGCATAGACCTCCGCCATGCGGGAGAAGAGGCGCTTTTCGTCGGCGGTGAGGGTGTCCCAGGGGCGGACGAGATCACCCTCGATGAACGTGCCTTCGGTCATCGGGTTGATCGGTGTCAACGCCGTGTTCTTGGGCAGCACGCCGCGGTCGATCATGCGTTCGAGCACCCACTCGCGATACGCCTCGTAGCCGTCGTCGAACGCGCCCTTGTACTTGTCGATGTACTCCTGCGGCGCGTGATGCGGCGCGTGGTTGGCGCCGGGGCAGTACCACATGTACCAGGGCTTCTCGGGGCGCGCCTGCGTCGTGTCCCGGATGTACTGGATCGCCTTGTCGGCCAGATCCTTCGAAAGGTGATAGCCCTCCTCGGGCAGGGCCGGCTGCTCGACGAAGTGGTTGTCCTCGATCAGCTCGGGATACCACTGGTTGGTCTCGCCGCCGATGAAGCCGTAGAAGCGGTCGTAGCCAAGCCCGAGCGGCCAGTGCTTGCGGTTGGCGCCGATGTCGAAGGCGTCGACCGGCACGTTGTGGTTCTTGCCGATCCAGAGCGTGGTGTAGCCGGCGTCGCGCAGCACCGTGGCCATGGTCGCATTCTCGGGCGGAGTGTGGCCCGAGTAGCCCGGGAAGCCGGCGGCCGATTCGGCGATCGTGCCGAAGCCGTTCTGGTGGTGGTTGCGCCCGGTGAGCATCGTCGAGCGCGTCGGTGAGCACACCGCCGTGGTGTGCCACTGCGTGTAGGTCAAGCCGTTCTTCGCCAGGCGGTCGAGCGTCGGCATGTTGATGCGCCCGCCGTAGGTCGACCAGGCAGCGCAGCCGGTGTCGTCGTACAGGATCACGAGCACGTTGGGCGCCCCCTTCGGCGCCTGAGGATCGAGGAACGACGGCCAGTCGGGCTTGGAATTGCGGATGTCGAGGGTGATCCTGCCTTTGAATGCCTTGGTCACGAGCTCCTCCTGTATCGATTCCAGTCGCGAGGACGGCGCCCTCCTGACCGCGATCGGTCCGCAACCGAAGCTGTCGACGGACGGCCACGCTTGCACGTGACGGCGCATGGAGGCCAGCAAATGCTAGCCCGTGCTTCCGCACGGTCAAGTGACCCTGGGTGCCAAGCGGATTGGCGCAGCGATTGAACGATTCCAACAGCTGTCCAATCCTTCCTGCTCCCCCAAAACGCTCAGTTGCTGGAGTGCATGGGCAATGTGGACTTGGTGCTCCGGCTTTCGGAGGTCACCGTTCAAACTTTGCTGATTCACGGCCGGCACGACGCGATCAGGCCAATGTCGGATTCGGAGTTCCTGAACCTCAACATCGCGGGATCGCGGCTGGTTCCATTCGAGAACGCGGGCCACGTGCCCACACTCACTCGGCCGGCGTCTGTCGCGGCGGAAATCGAACCGTTCTTCACCTGAGGGTCGCAGCGATCCCTCGTGGCGGCGCCGCGCGCGTTGGCTTCACGAATAGGCGTCTACAAGCAGACGTTCGCTGTTGGCCGTCAGCGCCCCGCCGGAGCGCCTTCAGCCCCGCGGGTCCGGCGCAGTAGCTCGCCGTCGCGACTTCGCCGCCAAGGCGTGTCACACTCGACTGACGCGGTCGGCTTCTATCGGGCGACGACAGTCTGTCGAATTCCCCGGGCGAGGAGTTCGACTGGACAAGGAACGCGCCCTGAGCCCCACCTCCAGAGCCCCTGATGCGAGCGAGCACCTCGACGTGCTGATCGTCGGGGCCGGAATTTCCGGCATCGGCGCAGCGTGGCATCTCCGGCAGTGCTGTGCGAGCAGGTCGTTCGTGTTGCTGGAGTCGCAGGCCGACTTCGGGGGAACGTGGCGCACGCACCGTTACCCCGGAGTCCGCTCCGACAGCGACCTCTTCACGTTCGGCTACGGTTTCAAACCGTGGACGGGTCCGCCGATCGCGTCGGGCGCCGAAATCCTGAAGTACCTGGGCGAAGTGATTTCCGAGAACGACATCGCGCCTCACATTCGCTATCGGCACACGATCCACTCGGCAGACTGGTCGAGCGATGATCGCTGCTGGCGGATCTCGGCGACGCGGATCGGTGCCGACGGCGATTCGGAATCGGTCGAGATCACCGCCAAATTTTTGTGGATGTGTCAGGGCTATTACCGCCACTCCGAGGGCTACATGCCCGCGTGGCCCGGAATAGATCAATTCCAGGGCCGCGTCGTGCACCCGCAGAGCTGGCCTGACGACCTCGACCTCGAGGGCAAGAAGGTAGTCGTCATCGGCTCGGGCGCCACGGCGGCGACGCTGATCCCGGCGATTGCCGACCGGTGCGGACACGTGACGATGCTTCAGCGGTCACCGACCTTCTTCAACTCCGTCCGCAACGCCAATGCGCTGGCCGACACGCTTCGCCAGCTGGACATCCCCGCGGAGTGGACGCACGAGATCGTTCGACGCAAGGTGGTGTTCGATCAAGCCGCGTTCACCCGCCGCTGCGTGGCGGAGCCCGAGGCGGCCCGTCAGGATCTGCTCGCGGGCGTGCGGGCGGCGCTGGGGCCCGGCTTCGACGACATCGTCGAAAAGCACTTCAACCCGCGCTATCGGCCCTGGCAGCAGCGAATCGCCTATGTGCCGGATGGCGATCTGTTCACCAGCGTGCGTGAAGGTCACGCCTCCGTGGTGACGGACGAGATCGAAACCTTCACCGGGCACGGTATCCAACTGAAATCGGGTGGGGTGCTGGAAGCCGACGTCGTGGTCACCGCAACTGGCTTCGACCTGAGCGTCCTGGGAGACATTCGGTTCAACGTGGACGGTCAGCCGCTCAACTTCGGCGAAACCATTGCGTGGCGCGGCACCATGTTCACCGGGCTGCCCAACATGGCGTGGGTGTTCGGCTACTTCCGCGCCAGCTGGACTTTGCGGGCCGACTTGGTAAGCGCCTTGATCTGCCGGCTGCTGAACCAAATGGACGCGCTCGGTGCTCGAGTCGTGGTGCCGGTGCTGCGCCCGAAGGACCGAGGCATGGCGCTGAAGCCTTGGGTAGATCCGGAGAACTTCAACCCTGGCTACCTGACGCGCAGCCTTGCCTTGCTGCCGCGCCAGGGAAGCCACGCGCCGTGGCTGAACGATCAAGACTACTCGATCGAGAAGATTGAAATGCCGGTCGCAGACCTCAACGACGGTACGTTGGTCTATCGATAGGTCGCGTGGTCCGACCACATCGGTGAGTACGCGCCGAGAAGAATGGAATCGGTCGCGTCCATGGAATCGATGAAGCGAGGACGTGGTTCCGACGGACGTGAAGTCTCTGCGGTCCCTTTCGGTTCGTCATCGCCATAATCTGCAGAGCGTCCACTCCGACCCTGCACCAGTGACATCTCTTCCACTCGCTGTATCGACCGCCGGACTCAGCGACATCGCGCATCACCTGCATCCGTATACGCAGCTGCGCCAGCTCGAGCGCGAGGGCCCGCTGGTCATCGTGCGCGGCGAAGGGGTGCACGTCTTCGACGAGCACGGCAATCGCTATCTCGAAGGCATGGCCGGACTGTGGTGCGCGTCGCTCGGGTTCTCCGAGGCGCGGCTGGTCGCTGCGGCCGAGCGGCAGATGCGCGTGCTGCCGTACTACCACTCGTTCTCGGGCAAGGTGCCGGGGCCAGTGACCGAGCTCGCCGCCGAGCTGATGCGCTGGGCGCCGGTGCCCATGGGCCGGGTGCTGTTCGCCAACTCCGGGTCGGAGGCCAACGACACCGCGTTCAAGCTCGTGCGCTACTACAACAACGCCCGCGACCGGCCAGCGAAGAAGAAGATCATCGCCCGGCAGAAGGGCTATCACGGCGTCACCATGGGCGCCGCATCGCTGTCGGGGCTGGCGATGATGCACCGGCACTTCGATCTGCCTCTGCCCGGCGTACTGCGCGTCAGCGCGCCGCACTTCTACGGCGACGGCCTGCCCGGCGAGAGCGAGCCCGCCTTCGTCGAGCGCCTGGCGCGCGAGCTCGAAGACCTGATCGAGCGCGAGGGCGCAGACACCATCGCCGCCTTCATCGCCGAACCGGTGCAGGGCGCCGGCGGCGTGATCATCCCGCCGGCTGGCTACTTCGAACGGATCCAGGCGATCCTCAAGCGGCACGACATCCTGTTCCTGGTCGACGAGGTCATCACCGGCTTCGGCCGGCTCGGCCAGCCCTTCGGCTCGGACGTGTTCGGCCTGAAGCCCGACATGATCACGGTGGCCAAGATGCTGACCTCTGCCTATGTGCCGATGTCGGCGCTGTACGTGTCCGAGGCGATCTACCAGGTGGTTGCCGACGCCAGCGCCGAGATCGGCACCTTCGGCCACGGCTACACCTACAGCGGCCATCCGCTCGCCTGCGCGGTGGCGTTGGAAACGCTGCGCATCTACAAGAGCGACGACGTCATCGGCCACGTGCAGCGCGTCGCGCCGCGCCTGCAGGCGGGCCTGCAGGAGTTCGCCGGCCACCCCATCGTCGGCCAGGCGCGCGGCCTCGGCCTGATCGGAGCGATCGAGCTCGCCGAGGACCCCGCGGCGCGCAAGCCCTTCGACCCGAAGCGCGGCGTCGGGGCCTACTTCGTGCGCCGTGCGCAGGC
>Ga0207701_10004433_pt1 | contig 14270 bp, 8 predicted proteins | sample KBSSwiSSwithPhiX_FD_184294 | JGI IMG/M metagenome (GOLD analysis project Ga0207701, IMG submission 184294) | Switchgrass rhizosphere bulk soil microbial communities from Kellogg Biological Station, Michigan, USA, with PhiX - S5 (SPAdes) (version 2) | ecosystem: Environmental > Terrestrial > Soil... | reverse complement strand
CGCTTCGACATTGACCGATTGGTGCCCGTACACCGGGTCCATGATGACCGGCAGATAGAGCCGCGCGGGATCGCAGCGGGAAAATCCGCCGTTTCGGTCCGAGGTCCACTGCATCGGCGTACGGACGCCGTTGCGGTCGCCGAGATAGATGTTGTCGCCCATGCCGATCTCGTCGCCGTAATAGATGATCGGCGTGCCGGGCAATGAGAACAGCAGCGAGTTCATCAATTCGATCTTGCGGCGGTCGTTTTCCATCAGCGACGCCAGCCGCCTCCGGATGCCGAGGTTGATGCGTGCCCGCGGATCGTTGGCGTAGGTCGACCACAGGTAGTCGCGCTCGACGTCGGTGACCATCTCCAAGGTCAGCTCGTCGTGGTTACGGAGAAACAGCGCCCACTGGCAGTTCGCTGGAATTTCCGGCGTCTGCCGCAGGATATCCGCGATGGGGAACCGATCCTCCTGCGCGATCGCCATGTAGATGCGCGGCATCAGCGGGAAGTGATAGGCCATGTGACATTCGTCGCCGTCGCCGAAATAGGCGCTGACGTCCTCGGGCCATTGGTTGGCTTCGGCCAGCAGCACTTTGCCGGGGCTGTAGGCGTCGAGTTCCTGCCGAATCTTTCGAATGATTGCATGGGTCTCCGGCAGATTCTCGTTATTGGTGCCGTCGCGCTCGCAGAGGTAGGGGATGGCGTCGAGACGGAAGCCGTCGACGCCCATGTCGAGCCAGCGGCGCATTACCTGGATCAGCGCCCAAAGCACCCGCGGATTGTCGAAGTTGAGGTCGGGCTGGTGCGAGAAAAACCGGTGCCAATAATACGCCTTGGCGTCCTGGTCCCAGGTCCAGTTCGATTTCTCCGTGTCGGTGAAGATGATCCGCGTACCGTCGTACTTTTTGTCGGTGTCGCTCCAGACGTACCAATTGCGCGCGTCGGTATCAGGTCCGCTGCGCCGCGCCCGCTTGAACCACGGATGCTGATCCGAGGTGTGGTTGATGACAAGCTCGGTGATAACCCGAAGATCGCGGCGCTTGGCCTCGGTCATGAACTTGCGGAAATCCCGCAAGCTTCCGAAATCGGGATTGATGCGGCGATAGTCGGCGATGTCGTAACCGTCGTCCTTGCCGGGGCTCGGGTAGAACGGCAAGAGCCACAGCGTATTGACGCCGAGGTCCTGGAGATAATCGAGCTTCTCGGTCAGGCCGGCGAAGTCGCCGATGCCGTCGCCGTTTGAATCGGCGAACGCCTTAACGTGAAGCTGATAGATGATCGCGTCCTTGTACCACAGGTCGTTCTGCGTCTTCGCCTGGACGTCGATTTGCGGCAGCACGTTCACGGCATAACCCGTTTCAGGTTTCGCAGCGGAATAGCAGGGCAGGATCGTCAGACGGATTGATGGTCAGGCGGACGCCGCCCCATTCGATCATGTGCCGCTCGCCGGTGATGAGGTTGACGACGGCGCGCACCGGCGCGCGCATGTCGCCTGTGCCGACGGTGATCTCGCCGAAGTGGAACCAGAATGTGCGCGGGCCGTGGCCGTTAAGCGCAATGGCAACGGCGACCGCGTTGTCATGCCCGACGGATTCCTTGACAAAGCCGATCACCTCGCCGTCGTCGACCTGCGCGAAACGCAAGTCGCTGGTCTGCTGCAGGGCGGCGTTTTCGCGTCGGACGCGGTTGAGCGTGCCGATATAGCTTTTGATGTTGCCCGGCTTGTGCCAGTCACGGACTTTGATCTCGTACTTGTCGGAGTTGATGTATTCCTCGCGGCCGGGGATCGGCTCGTGCTCCAGGAGCTCGAAGCCGTTGTAGATTCCGTAGTTCCCTGACAGCGTTGCCGCGAGCGCCACGCGCGACTTGAACATCCACGGCTCGCCCTTCTGCAGATGTACCGGCAGTATGTCGGGCGTGTTGACGAAAAAATTCGGCCGGAAATATTCGCGCTCTGGATGCCGCGTGATCTCGCTGAGATACTCCTGCAGCTCGGCCTTGTGTGTGCGCCAAGTGAAGTAGGTGTAGGATTGCGAGAAGCCGAGCTTGGCGAGCCCCTTCATGATCTTCGGCCGCGAAAACGCCTCGGCGAGGAACAGCACGTTTGGATCGCGCTCCTGCACTTCGTGGATCAGCCATTCCCAGAACGGAAATGGTTTGGTGTGCGGATTGTCGACGCGGAAGATGCGGACGCCCTGTTTCACCCAGAACAGGATGACGTCGCGTAGCGCCTGCCACAGCGCGATGCGGTCGGTGCAGTAGAAATCCGGGTTGACGATGTCCTCGTATTTCTTCGGCGGGTTTTCCGCGTAGCGGATCGAGCCGTCCGGCCGGCGCTTGAACCAGTCCGGATGCTCCTTGAGCCAGGGATGATCCGGTGAACACTGGATGGCGAAGTCGAGCGCCACCTCCATATTGAGCCTGCGGCAGGCATCAACGAAGCGGCGGAAGTCGTCGAGCGTACCGAGCTCCGGATGCACCGCGTCGTGGCCGCCCTGCCGGCTGCCGATGGCGTAGGGGCTACCCGGATCGTCCGGCGCGGCTTTCAGCGAATTGTTCTTGCCCTTGCGGTTGGTCGTACCGATCGGATGGATCGGTGTCAGATAAACCACGTCGAAGCCCAGCGCGGCGATTTCAGGCAGGCGTGCGATGCAGTCGTCGAACGTGCCGTGTTTGCCCGGCACCGTGCCCTGGCTGCGCGGCACCATTTCGTACCAGGCACCGGCCCGCGCCCGCGGCCGGTCAACGATTGCGGCGACCGCCATGCTGCGGGTCAGGTCGCCGCGCGGGTCACTTTCGGCGACGGCCCCCGCGAGCTCCTCGTCCAGTAAAATTTCCAGATCGGAGGTGCGATCGAAATCCCGCCGGGCGTGTTCGATCTGGCGCTTGTTCTTCGCATCGCCAGCACTAAGCTCGCTGAGAAGTTCGCGACCCTCTTTGGCCTCGAGAGTGAGATCAAGACCCGCGTCGCGCTTGAGCAACAGTTGCTTGCGCCAGGTGCCGTATTGATCGGTCCAGGTTTCGATGGCGAACAGGTAGCGGCCGGGCTCGGCCGGCGTGAAGCTTCCGTGCCAACGATCGTTTCCCGCAAGCCGCATCGGCGCGTGCCGCCAATCGGCCTCAGATTCCTTTCGCCACAGTAGCTCCGCGGCCAGTTGATCATGGCCCTCGCGGAGCAGATCCGCCCATACTTCGATGGGCTCGCCGGCAATGCGCTTGATCGGATAGCGCCCGCCATCGACGCTGGGATAGATATCCTCGACCACAAATCGCGGTCCGGTCGGATCGCCCGGAGCCACCTCAGGAAGCTCCGAAATCGCGAGCCTTCGAGGACCGGGCGCGGTCGCCGTTTGCATCACTTCTGCACCGTAAAACAAGGAAAAGGGGCCCATTCGACAACGACTATGGCGCGGCTCGGTTCCAAATGAGAACCAAAACGGAACCGAACCGGCCACCGGTGGTTTTCGCTCGGTAGGGGGCCCACTCCAGCGTGAAATTCTGATGGATTTGACCGAATTGGCGGCGCGCTGGGGCATCGAGCCGAGCTATCTCGATATCCAGGGCCGTCGCCGGGAGGCCGATGAGGGCACGATCCGCCGGATCGTCGAGGCGCTTTCCGCCCGCGGCAGTCAGCCGGCTGCCATGCGTCAACACGTAAAAGAACCCGAGCTCGCCTATCAGGGCGACGGACGGAAATACTGGGTCCTGGCGGTGCAGCTTTACGGTGTCCGGTCGCGCCGCAACTGGGGCCACGGCGATTTCAGCGATCTCGCGGACTTGCTGGAAGTCATCGCCGGCCTTGGCGGCGCGGGCATCGGCCTCAATCCGCTGCACGCGCATTTCTATGACCGGGCGTCATGGTCCGGCAGCCCGTACTCCCCGAACAGCCGGCTGTTCCTCAACCCGCTCTATATCGACATCGAGGCGGTCGAGGAGTTCGACCGTGGTCATGCCGTAAACATCGCGCAGGACATCGCCCGGTTGCGCGACGCCGAACTCGTCGATTACTCCGCCGTCGCGGCGCTCAAGATTGCAGCGCTGCGCGCGGCGTATCGGAGCTTCGCTGCGAACGGCAGCCGAGAACGCCGCCAGGATTTTGCAGCCTATCGGCAGGAACGCGGCCGCGAGTTGGAAAACTTTGCGGCATTCGAGACGTTGCGGGCGCTGTATTCCGGCGCATGGCCGGAATGGCCTGATGAATGGCGCGCGCCCACCCACGATGCGCTACGGAAAATCCAGGAAAACCATCCCGAAGACATCCGCTTTCACGAATTCCTGCAATGGAACGCCGAGCGCCAACTCGAGCGCTGCCGCGACGTTGCCCGTCGGCACGGCCTTGCTATCGGCCTCTACCTCGACACTGCGATCGGCGTCGATGCTGGTGGCGCCGACGCCTGGATGGCGCAAGGCGTCGTGCTGGGTGGACTATCGGTCGGCGCGCCGCCGGACCAGTTCAATCCGGCAGGGCAGGACTGGGGCCTCACCGCGTACAATCCGCACGGCTTGGTGGCGAGCCGCTTCGAACCGTTCCGCCAGATGCTGCGCTCGGCCATGCGGTACGCCGGTGCGGTGCGCATCGATCATGTGCTGGGCCTGATGCGGCTCTTCGTCATTCCGCATGGCCTGCCGGCCAATCAAGGCGCGTATCTCCGTCTGCCGTTCGCGGAGATGCTCGCGGTCGTCGCCGAGGAAAGCCGGCGCTGGAACTGCATCACCGTCGGCGAGGATCTCGGCACCGTGCCGGAGAATTTCCGCGCAACGCTGTCGGCCTGGGGCGTGTGGTCCTATCTCGTCGTGCTGTTCGAGCGCAATTGGGACGGTTCGTTTCGCCGGCCCGAGGAGTACCCCGAGCGCGCCATCGCGACGCTCAACACCCACGATCTGCCGACCTTCGCGGGGTGGATGAGCGGGCACGATCTCAAGACCAAGCGCGCCATTGGCGTCGATCCCGGCGAGACCGATGACGAGCGACATCATTCCCGCGTCACGTTTTGCGCTGCTCTCGCCGCGGCGACCGGTCGTCAGCAAATTGGCTTCGAGGAGGTTGCTGCCTTCCTCGCCGCGACGCCAACGCGACTGGTCTCGATCGCGGTCGAGGATGTTCTTGCTCTCGATGACCAGGTCAACGTGCCCGGCACGGTCGGCGAACACCCGAACTGGCGGCGGCGATGGCCGGTGTCGCTGGAAGAGCTCGCGTCCGATCAGCGGCTGACGCGCATCGCCGCGATATTTTCTCGTGCCGGCCGGGGCTCGACGCCGGCATCCTGATCAAATTCGCGGACGACCTCGCCGATTGCGTCGAGTGTCGGCAGGCCCGCTTCGTTGCCGAGATGCTGGATCTTGTAGGTCGCGGCGTGCTGGCCAAACCGAAAGTGCTGCTCCCAGCCTTTGAACGGGTTGTCGAGATAGGAATAGACGTAGGCGCCGTGGAAGACGTCGCCCGCGCCGCTGGTGTCGCGGACGCGGGCCGCTGGCACCGCCAGCGCTGGGAGCGTTCGCACCGTACCGCCCTCGTCGTACCACAGCACGCCGCGCTCGCCTTGCGTGACGCCGCCGATCTTGCAGCCGCGGCCCTTGAGATAATCCAGCATCGCCGCCGGCGTCTTGTCCATCTGCTGGCAGAAGCGTTCTGCCACCATCGCGACATCGATGAAGGCGAGCAGCTCATGGGTGTTGGTGCGCAGGCCGCCGCCGTCGAGCGAGGTGAGGATGCCGGCCTTGCGGCAGCGTTGCGCGTAGAACAGGGCGGCGTCGGCCTGATGCCCGTCGAGATGCAAAGCACGGCAGCCGTCGAGCTCGATCACGGGAAACGACGTCAGGTAGTGGTCGTCGCGGCAGCGCACGATGGCGCGCTTGCCGTCCTTCGGCATGATGAACGACAGCGACGATTTCTCGACCTTGCGGGTGTGCAGATGCACGTCGTATTTCGCCGCCATGTCGTGAAACATGCTGCCGAGCCAGTCGTCGGCGTTGGTGGCGATCAGGTCGGGCTTGATGCCTAGTTTCGCGCAGCAGAACGCCGCCGTCACCGCATTGCCGCCGAACGACACCGCATATTCCGAGGCGACGGATTTCTCGTCGCCCTGCGGCAGGTGGTCTGCAAGGAACGTCACGTCGATATAAGTCTGGCCGATGAAGAGCGTTTGCATGACTTCCTTTACTTCGGCAGATCGATCTTGAGGTCCCACACCTTGTCCGCGTATTCGCGGACGGCGCGGTCCGATGAAAACCACCCCATCCGCGCGGTGTTGAGGATCGCGGCGCGCCACCAGCCGGGCTGGCCGTAAAGCGCGTCGACCGCCCGCTGCGACGTCCAGTAGGCGTCGAAATCGGCCGCCACCATGAAATGGTCGAAGCCGAGCAGTGCTTCGACGATCGGGGCGAAGCGGTCCGTATCGTGGGGCGAAAACGCGCCGCTGCGGATGCAGGAGATGGCCTCGGCGAGACGCGGCGAGGCGGTCGCCGCGTCCTGCCCAGTGAAATGGGCCTGCCGCCGCTGCCCGATCTCGTCCGCTGTGAGCCCGAAAATGAAAATGTTGTCGGCGCCGACCCGGTCGCGGATTTCGATGTTGGCGCCATCGAGCGTTCCGATCGTCAGCGCGCCGTTCAGCGCGAGCTTCATGTTTCCGGTGCCGGAGGCCTCCATGCCGGCGGTCGAGATTTGCTCCGACAGGTCGGCGGCCGGAATGATGTCCTGAGCAAGGCTGACGTTGTAGTTGGGCAGGAAGGCCACCTTCAGGCGGTCGCCCACCTTGGGATCGGCGTTGATAACCTGGGCGACGTCGTTGGCAAGCTTGATGATCAGCTTGGCGCGCTCGTAGCTCGCGGCGGCTTTGCCGGCGAAGATCTTGACCCGCGGTATCCACGCCCGGTCGGGCTCCAGCCGGATCGCCAGGTAAAGCGCGATGATTTCGAGAATGTTGAGAAGCTGGCGCTTGTATTCGTGGATTCGCTTGATCTGCACGTCGAACATCGCAGCCGGATCGACCGTCAGTCCGTTGAGCCCCTGGATGCGTTTGGCCAGCGCTTGCTTGTTGCCGCGCTTGATCGCCGCATAGTGCTGCACGAAGGTCGGATCGTCGGCAAAGCGCTCGATCCCGGTGAGTTCGTTTGGATCGTCGAGGACCCGTTCGCCGAGTGTGCGCGTGAGTAGCGTCGTCAAATTCGGATTGGTCTCGAACAGCCAGCGGCGGAAGCTGATGCCGTTGGTCATGTTGACGATGCGGCCCTGCGTGGCCCGGTCGAGATCGCGGAACACCGTCTGCCCCATCAAGTCGGTGTGCAGCGCCGAGACGCCGTTAGTCTTGTGGGAGCCAACGAATGCCAGGTGTCCCATTCGCACGCGTTTGTCTTGGCCTTCCTGGATTAATGAGATCGCGGCCAACATCTCCGGATCGGTGAAACCCCTGGCGACGGCCTCGTCGAGATGCAGCTTGTTGATGACGTAGATGATCTGGACGTGTCGCGGCAGCAGGCGGTTGAGTAGCGCGACCGGCCAGCTCTCCAGCGCCTCGGGCAGCAGCGTATGATTGGTGTAGCTCAGTGTCGCCTGGGTGATGCGCCACGCATCCGTCCAGGAGAAATCGTGCTCATCGACCAGGATACGCATCAGCTCCGCAACGGCGATGGCCGGATGGGTGTCGTTGAGCTGGATCGCGACGTGGTCGGGCAGTGAGTGGAGGCTATCGAATTGCGCCAGATGGCGCCCGACGATGTCCTGCAGCGACGCCGAGGTGAAAAAATACTCCTGGCGGAGCCGCAGCTCCTGTCCCGCGGGCGTGGCGTCGCTCGGATAGAGCACGCGCGAAATGGCTTCGGCCTGCATGCGGGGCGCAGTGGCGCCGACCACGTCACCTTCATTGAACGCTCGGAGATGCACCGGCGTAGTCGAGCGCGCCGACCAGAGCCGGAGCGTGTTGACGTGGTGGCCGCGCCATCCGGTGATCGGTGTGTCATGCGCGACCGCCAGCACCCGTTCGGCCGGATACCACAGGCCGCGCGCCGTGCCGTCCGCTCCGCCGCCGACATATTCGACGCTGCCGCCGAAGCGGATCGAATACTCGGTCTCGAGTCGCTCGAACTCCCACGGATTGCCGAACGCGAGCCAGCGCTCCGGCAATTCGTGCTGCCAGCCGTCGCGTATCTCCTGCATGAACAGGCCGTGCTCGTAGCGGATGCCGTAGCCGTACGCCGGGACCGCGAGCGCCGCCATGCTGTCCATGTAGCAGGCGGCGAGACGGCCGAGGCCGCCGTTGCCGAGCGCTGCATCGGGCTCGAGCTTGCGCAGTTGGTCGAGGTCGACGTCGAGGCTGGCGAGCGCTGTGCGCGCAGTTCCAAGCAGCCGGAGGTTGATCAGTGAATCGAACAGCAACCGCCCGATCAGGAATTCGATCGAGAGGTAGTACACGCGCTTGCCGTGCTTGCGCTCAGTCCGCTGCTCGGACTCCAGCCAACGGTCGACCATGCGGTCGCGGACGGCGAGCACAGTGGCCAAATACCAATCATAGGCGCCGGCGTTCGATGGCGTCTTGCTGCACGCATAAGTCAGCTTGTTGAGAATAGCCTCGCGCAGCTCCGCTGCGTGCGGATGAAGCGTCGGCAGCGTGAGGACTTGAGACTGCTTTGGCATTTCCCAACCGGAATTGGCGTTGCGCGCGCCGGAAAATCCAACTCACGTTTGGCACAAAATCAAGAGGTCGCGCATTCAGTCGAAAGCACGCTTTATGTCAAATTTCACTGCCGGACAAAGTTCCCCAATTGGGTGGACAATATGGCGGCTTTAGCGCCGGGACCGGTTGCAGGCCGGGCCGTTCGCGGCCCTGGGTGTAATTTGGGGTCGGTCGTGAGGTGCGAAACCCAAGGTGTTTGCTGTATTGTCATCAGGCGACCGGTTCGTTGCGCGAGATTCGAGGAGCATTTCATGCTCAGGCCTGAGCAAAATACATTCGCGACCCAGACAGGCCCTGGCACGCCGATGGGCGAGATGTTCCGCCGCTACTGGATTCCGGCAATGCATGCCGACGAGTTGCCGGAGAACGAATGCCCGCCGGTGCGAATCAAGCTGCTATGGGAGCGGCTCCTAGCCTGGCGCGACACCCAGGGCCGCCTCGCGCTGACCGACGAGTTTTGCGCCCACCGCGGCGTGTCGCTGTGGTTCGGGCGGAACGAGCACAATGGGCTGCGCTGCCCCTATCACGGCTGGAAATACGACCACACCGGCCAGTGCATCGAGGTGCCGTCAGAGCCATCCGAAAGCGGCTTCTGCAACAAGATCAAGCTGAAGTCCTATCCGCTGATCGAGCGCGGCGGGATTCTGTGGGCCTACATGGGGCCGCCGGAATTGCAGCCGCCATTCCCCGAATTCGAATGGTCCACGCTGCCGGCCGCGCACTGCTACAACACCAAGCGCTTGCAGGAGTGCAACTACCTCCAAGCGATGGAGGGCGGCATCGATTCGAGCCACGTGTCGTTCCTGCACTCCGGCGACATGCACCGCGATCCGCTCCATCGCAACACCAAGGGCGCGCACTATCAGGCCGACCAGAAGCCGAAGTTCGAGATCGTGGAATCCTCCGGCGGTCTCTTCATCGCGGCGCGGCGGAATGCCGAGGCAGGCCATTACTACTGGCGCATTACCCAGTGGATCATGCCCTGGTACACTATGGTGCCGCCCTACGGTCACAACGCGCTCAATGCACACGCCTGGGTGCCGATCGACGACGAGACCTGCTTTACCTGGACCTTCACCTACCATCCGACGCGCCCTTTGAGCGACATGGAGCTCGACGTGATGCGGAAGGGTGGCGGTATCCACGTGCCGCTCATTCCCGGCACGTTCCGGCCAATCATCAACAAGGACAACGACTACAACATGGATCGGGCGGCGCAGAAGCGTGGTGAGACCTATTGCGGCGTGCGCGGCATCGCCATGCAGGACGCCTCGGTGCAGGAAAGCATGGGGCCGATCCAGGACCGTTCCAAGGAGAACCTGGTTTCCACCGACAATGCCATCATCATGGCGCGGCACCGGCTGCTGCGCGCGGCGCAAGGCGTCCAGAAAGGTGCGGCGCCGCCGGGCCTTGATGCTGAGGCGCAGCGCGTGCGTTCGGCGACGTTCGTGCTGCCGGTTGATGTGCCGTTTGCCGAAGCCAAGCGCGACGACCTCACGGTGCGCGAAGGCGTGCCGCACACCTCGATCTGAGGGCACATGGCTGACCTCGATCATCGCGCGGCCGGCGGGCGCCGGCTGAAAGACAAAATCTGTATCGTCACCGGGGCCGGGCAGGGCATCGGCCGCGCTGCGGCCAAGCGGCTCGGCGCCGAGGGCGGCACCATCGTCGTCGCCGACCGCGTCGATGAAGGCGCGACGCAGACCATGGCAGAGCTGAACGAGCACGGCGTTGCCGCGCTGAAGGTTCTGGTCGATCTCAGCACCCTGACCGGCGCCAAGGAACTGATGAGCAAGACAGTTGCCGCCTACGGCCGGATCGATGTGCTGGTGAACAACGTCGGCGGCACGATCTGGATCAAGCCGTTCCATCTCTACACCGAAGAAGAAACCATGATGGAGCTGGAGCGTTCGCTCTACCCGACCTTGTGGGGGTGCCTCGCCGTGCTGCCGATCATGGTGAAGCAGAAGGCCGGTTCGATCGTGAACCTCGGCTCGCAATCGACGCGGGGACTCTATCGATTGCCCTATGCCACCAGCAAAGGTGGCATCCTGGCGCTGACCAAAGTGATGGCGATGGAGTACGGCCGTTACGGCATCCGCATCAACGCGATGGCGCCGGGCGGCACCGAGATTTCCGATCGTGTCGTGTCGCGGCAGTTCATCAAGCCCGGCCACACCGTCGAGGAGCCCGCGCTGGGGGCGGAGTATCGCCGCGAGATGGCCGAAGATATCCGCAACCAGCAGGCGCTGCGGCGGCGCGGGCTGCCGGAAGAGCAGGCCGCGGCGATTGCGTTTCTCGCCTCCGACGACGCGAGCTTCATCACCGGCCAGGTGATCAACTGCAGCGGCGGGCAGTCCTAGTCGAGTTTCACGAACCGCAATCGGAGAGCGTTGAGGATGACGCTGACCGACGACAGCGACATCGCGAGCGCGCCGATCATCGGCGACAGCAGAATGCCGAACGTTGGATAGAGCGCGCCGGCCGCGATCGGTACGCCGGCGGCGTTGTAGATGAAAGCAAAAAACAAATTCTGCCGGATGTTGCGCATGGTGGCGCGAGACAGCCGCCGCGCCCGCACGATGCCGCGCAGGTCACCGGTGAGGAGCGTGATGCCGGCGCTTTCGATGGCGACGTCGGCGCCGGTGCCCATGGCGATGCCGACGTCGGCGACGGCCAGTGCCGGCCCGTCGTTGACGCCGTCGCCGGCCATCGCGACCACGCGGCCTTCGCGCGTGAGCCGTTCGATCACCGCGCTTTTTTGATCGGGCAGCACCTCGGCCTCGATCTCACCGATGTCGAGTTTTTGCGCCACCGCCATTGCGGTGGTGCGGTTGTCGCCGGTCAGCATGACAATGGCGATGCCGTCTGCCTTCAGCGCTTCCAGCGCATGCGCGGCGCTTTCCTTCACCGGGTCGGCGATGGCGATGAGACCCGCGGTCTTGCCATCGACAGCGACGAAGATCGCGGTTGAGCCTTCGCTGCGGAGCTTTTCGGCTTGGTGCTCAAGCGATTGCGTCGTGATGTTAAGTTCGCCGAGAAACCGCGCGTTGCCGAGCACAATGCGACGGCGACCCACCATGCCGATCGCGCCCTTGCCCGCCGGCGAATCGAAGCCGCGCACGGACGCAAGTTTGATCTTTCGCTCAGCGGCTGCTTCGACCACGGCCTTGCCGAGCGGATGCTCGCTGCCGCGCTCGATGCTGGCTGCGAGCCGCAGCACCTCGGCTTCATCAAAGCCATCAGCCGCTTTGACGGCGACGACCTTAGGCCTGCCCTCCGTCAAGGTGCCGGTTTTGTCGACAACGAGTGTGTCCACCGCCTCCATGCGCTCCAGCGCTTCGGCGCTTTTGATCAGGACGCCGTCGCGCGCGCCGCGCCCGATCCCAACCATGATCGACATCGGCGTGGCGAGGCCGAGCGCGCACGGGCAGGCGATGATCAGCACGGTGACGGCGGCGACCAGGGCGTAGGCGTAGCGCGGCTCCGGGCCGAATGTGGCCCAGGCGGAGAAGGCCAGAATTGCGGCCAGGATCACCGCCGGGACGAACCATTCCGCCACCTGATCCGCGAGACGCTGAACCGGCGCACGCGAACGCTGCGCTGCCACCACCACCTGCACGATCCGCGACAGCATGGTGTCGCGGCCGACCTTATCGGCGCGCATAATGAAGCCGCCGCTGCGATTGATCGTGCCGCCGATCACTTTGGAGCCAACGTCCTTGCTCACCGGCATCGATTCGCCGGTCACCATGGATTCGTCGAGTGTCGAATGGCCCTCAATCAATTCACCATCGACCGGTATCTTGTCGCCGGGCCGCACCCGCAGCCGGTCGCCGACCGCTATGGTTTCGAGCGCCACCACTTCGTCGCCGTGGTCGGTGACGCTGATCGCGGTCTTCGGCGCGAGATCGAGCAGCGCGCGGATCGCACCGGAGGTCTGCTCGCGGGCGCGCAGTTCAAGCACCTGGCCAAGCAGCACGAGCACGGTGATGACGGCCGCCGCCTCGAAATAGACCGCGACCGCGCCGTGGTGATCGCGAAACGCCGGCGGAAACAGGCCAGGCGCTGCGGTCGCGACCACGCTGTAGATCCACGCCACGCCGGTGCCGAGCGCGATCAGGGTGAACATGTTGAGGTTGCGGGACGCGACCGATTGCGCGCCACGCACAAAGAACGGCCAGCCCGCCCACAGCACCACGGGTGTGGCAAACACCAGTTGTACCCAATTCGATTGCGACGGGTTGAGCGGATGCCAATCGAACACGTGCCCACCCATTTCCAGCGCCACAACGGGCAACGTCAGCAACAGCCCGATCCAAAACTGCCGCGTCATCTCGATGAGTTCAGGGTTGGCTCCTGACTGCAGCGTCGGCGTTTCCGGCTCAAGCGCCATGCCGCAAATCGGGCAGGAGCCCGGGCCCTCTTGTCGGACCTCGGGATGCATCGGGCAGGTAAAGATCGTGCCGGAGGGCATCGGTTCGGCCAGTTCGTACGCGTCAGGATCGAGATATCGTTCCGGATCAGCCGCGAATTTGGCGCGGCACCCGCCGGAGCAGAAGAAATAGGAGATGCCGCCATGGCCGTGGCGGTGCGGCGTCGTCGCCGGGTCGACCGTCATGCCGCAGACGGGGTCCTTGGTTTCGGCGCTCGTTGTCGGGGGGGCCGTCATTGCATCCATCCCTATCATCTAGTGACGGATGAAAAAAATGCCCCGGCGTTGCCGGCTGGGGCTGTACAATTTGACATCGAAACTTTGGGCGAAGAGCTTATTCCTCAGGTCGAACGTTTTTGCAGCCCGATCATCAGCACGGCGGACACCGCAAGCCCGACCACCAAGCCGTTGGAGAAGTCCGGCAGCGACCGGATCTCTTTCTCCACCAGTAACGATGTGGCGATCAGCGCGCTGACCCCACCCTGCAGATAGAGCAGCACCACGGCGCCGGCCGCCAAAGCGAGTGCCAGATTGCGGAACAGCGATGATGCAGCGAGAGCGGCGACCAGGATGGCCGCGACCGCGATACCGACGACGAACTCTTGGCTTTGGAAAGCCGTCAGGTTGAGATTGAGCATGTCCACCTCCACGACGTGACGTCGCGCTTCAGCTTCGAGGTGGCCTCCCCGTGCCGTTAATCTGCATCGTCTTTTGCGAGGGCGCAACCAGTGTGCACCCAGATTTAGCGGTCCCTTTACGAGGTCACACTAGGAATAGTGATTTGCGTTGGCGGAGCGGCCTTAACTTTTGATTATGGTTAAGCCCGCAGCGGCCCAAAACCCAGCCGGAATGGGCCTTTTGCCGGAAAACCACCCTGGGAATCCGCTTTCACGCTGCGTTTGCCGCCGCGGTTCGTGGACACCCGCATCCGCATCTGGCAAATCGTGAAATCGAAGCTGCGCAAGTGCCGCAACGCGCCGGCGCGGGCAGGGAGGATCGAGAAATGGCCGAGACCAAAGTCACGTTTCAGTCGGGTGCATTCAAGCTCGCCGGCACGGTGCGGGTGCCAGACGGGGTGAAGCCCGGCGAAAAGCGACCAGCCTTCATCGTCATGCATGGCTTCGGCAGCAACTCGAGTTCGACCAACGTGCTCGAGCCCTGCAAGATGTTCGAGAA
>Ga0207701_10004432_pt1 | contig 14271 bp, 12 predicted proteins | sample KBSSwiSSwithPhiX_FD_184294 | JGI IMG/M metagenome (GOLD analysis project Ga0207701, IMG submission 184294) | Switchgrass rhizosphere bulk soil microbial communities from Kellogg Biological Station, Michigan, USA, with PhiX - S5 (SPAdes) (version 2) | ecosystem: Environmental > Terrestrial >... | reverse complement strand
TCCCTTCTCCCTGCTCCTGTTTATCTCTGGGCGATTGATGCGCCGTGAGTGTGAACGCGGTTGATTGATCGAACGCGACCGCATTAATCTCGATGTTTGTGGCGCCGGCGGCTCGCACAAATCAACATCCGGCACTGTCACGCGGCGATCGCGTCTCAAGAGATCACAGGAGAATGGAGAACGGAGGATCATATGTGTTTTGTCCCTCCCTTCTCCCTTCTCCTGTTTATCCTTGTGGCGATTGATGCCGCGTGAGTGTGAACGCCGTTGATTGATCGAACGCGACCGCACGAATCTAGATTTTGGTGCGGCTCGCACAAATCAACATCCGGCACGGTCACGCGGCGATCACGGCGGAGAGACACACAGGGAGAATGGAGAACGGAGGATCATTTGTGTTTTGTTCCTCCCTTCTCCCTTCTCCTGTTTATCTCGTGGCGATTGATGCCGCGTGAGTGTGAACGCGGTTGATTGATCGAACACGACCGCACTAATCTAGATCCGGGTTGATCGAACAAGCATGGGACCTCATTTCACCGAACACACGATCCGCTTCCTCCGTTCCCTCAAACGCAACAACAACCGCGAGTGGTTCAAAGCACGAAAAGATCGCTATGAAGAGTGCGTCCGCGGACCGATGGTCGATGTGATCACGCAGCTCGCGTCGGACTTTCGTCGCTTCGCCCCTGAACTTGTGGCGTCTCCGCAGAAATCGATGTACCGGATCTATCGAGATACGCGCTTCAGCGACAACAAGACGCCGCTCAAGACACATATCGCCGCAGGGTTTCCGTGGCGGGGGCTTCCGCGGCACGAAGGCGCGGGACTTTATTTCGAAGTGGCAGCAGGATGGGTGTGGGCCGGCGGCGGAATGTGGGCGCCGCAGCCGCCGCAACTGCATCGCGTGCGCGAACACATCGCGAATACATTCCCAGAGATCAAGCAGCTGTCACACGCCGGCACGTTCCGCCGCCACCTCGGTGATCTGCAAGGGGATCGTCTGACGCGGGTCCCGCGCGGATTCTCCAAAAACGATCCAGCGGCCGAATATCTGAAGCACTATCGCTTCGTCGCCGGCCGTGAGTTCCCCGCGTCGCTGGCTACCAGCGCCGACTTCTACCCGACGCTCCTGCGCACGTTCCGCGCGCTGATGCCGCTTGTGAGGTTTTTGAATGAGCCGTTAATTGAAAGCTCCCAGCTTCCGGCTTCCAGCTTCCAGCTCTCTCAAACGGCGAACAAGCTGGGCGCCGATAGCTGGTAGCTATCGGGCAATCTCCACTAGCGCGACTTTATTAACCCCACTCTCCGCGATTACCAGATTCCCCTCCTTCGTCGCCATCATGTTCCTGACGACGCCGCCGCCGGAAGGGATCGTCCAGGTCTGGAACTTTTCGGTTTTCGGATCGAACCGGACGAGCGTATTCGGACGGACGGCGGACTCGCTGTACCAGATGATGTCGTTGTGAGCCGTGATGCCGTAAGGCTGTGACTTTGGCCCGCCCGGCGACGGCCATTCAGTCGCCTTCCCCGTTTTCGGATCGAACCGGCCCAGATATCCGCGCGAGTAATCCGAATACCACAACACGTCATCGCTCGTGATCGCGATGCGGCGGGGACGCGTCTCCTCGTTCGGCAGCGGATACTCGGTAATCGTCATCGTCGCCGGATCAATGCTCCCGATCTTATTCACGCCGAAGTCAACGAAGAACGGCACGCCGCGCGAGCTGATCACGAGTCCGTACGGGAGCGAGCGAGGTGTCGGGGACGTCGCGAGCTTGATCTCTTTCGTTTTTGGATCCAGACGGCCCACCAGGTTGGCCCCCTGAACGGTGAACCAGAGAATGCCTTTCTGATCGAAGAGCGGTGTATGCGGATCGCGAGCCGCCTCCGGCAGCTGGTAGTTCGTCACTTCACCACTCGCCGGATTCAGCTTGCCGATGTAGCCCTTGGCGTTGGCGGTAAACCAGATGTTGCCCTCGTTGTCGGCGGTCAGACCGTGCGGACCCGACTCCGCCGTTGGAAGCGCGAATTCCTTGACCGCTCCGGTCTTCATGTCGACCCGCCCGAGTCGGTTCGAGAACTGCCCCGTATACCAGAGCCCGCCGTCCGGAGTCGCCAGCGGATCGTGCGGGCGTGAGCCGAGCGTCGGCACCGCCCACTCCTTGAAATTCACGTTCACGGGCCCGGCGATCACGACTGCGGGCGGACGCGGCTTCTCGGGGAAGTTGGTCGCGAGGTACGTCGTGACCGTATCCCCGACATCCGGCGGCAGCGCCACCATCGTCGATACGAGCGTGCGCCAGCCGTCCTTGGTGTAGCCGCCCGAGTTCACGATCGTGTTCAACGAGTGACAGTTCGCGCAGAGCATCTGCACGTTGTCCTTGCCCGCGCCGTCAGGGAGGTTGACAGGGGGTCCACCACGGCCACGGCCCTGTCCCGCGAGCGGCAACGATGCCGTAAGGAGGGCGGCGCCGATTGAGAGTGAGAGCAGGTGTTTGTTCATGAGTACTCCACCCATTGATGTAGGGCACGCCCCTGGCGGGGTCTAAAGACCCCGCCCTACAGGTGCGACCATGTCCTCTTTCATGTACCTGCGCACGATCGCATCGAAGTTCTGATCGACTTCGAATCCAAGCTGCAACGCTCGCTCGTTATCGATCGCCGCCGGCCAGCCAAGCACCATTTTCTCGATCCGCTCGTCGCGCGCCCACCGGATTCGCCGGGCGACATCAGGACCGGCGACGCGCTCGAGTGCGTCCGCCATCTCGCCCGCGGTCACGGAGATTCCCGGCACGTTGATCCAGCGACGATTGCCAAGCGCATTCGACGGCAGCTCGTTCGCTTTGATCAAGGCGGCAATTGCCGTGCGTGGAGACGCGACCCAGATCCGCGCGTCGCGGCCGACCGGACAGATCCCTTCTTCGCCGTTCAGCGGCTCGCGGATGATGCCGCTGGCAAACGACGAAGCGGCGGCGTTGGGGCGACCGGGGCGGACGGTGATCGTCGGCAACCGCAGCGATCGGCCGTCGAGGAATCCCTTCCGCGTGTAATCCGCGACCAGGAATTCACCGATCGCCTTTTCTATTCCGTAGGACGTCTGGGGATTGAGTGGCGTCGCATCGTTCAAGAGCGGAGGCAGATCACCGCCGAACACGGCAACCGAACTGGTGAACACGACGCGCGGCCGATTGCCGGCTTCACGACACAGCTCGAGCAGCGTTCGGGTCGCATCCACGTTGATGCGCATCCCAAGATCGAAGTCCGCTTCGGCCATGCCACTGACGATCGCGGCGAGATGAAAGATTGCGCCCGTCTCGCGATCGACGATGGACTTCAATACCGCGGGATCCGAGATGTCGCCGGTGATTCGCGAGACCCGACCGTCGGCGATCCCAGCGGGCTCGGTGACATCAATCAGCGTGAGCTTGCTGATTGGCTGGTCCCGTCCTTCGCCGTCTTTGAGAGTGCCGCGCTCGAGCAGTGCGCGCGCCAACCTCGACCCCAGGAATCCCGCTCCGCCGGTGACGATTGCCTTCATTGCGCGGTCGATCTTACTGCTTTTGCCGGCTGGCGACTGTCGGTTGCAATACACTGTCGAGCCAGTGGCACATCAATCAACCGTTCAGTCCGCAGACGCGGTCTATGCCAGGGTGACCTGGCGGCTGCTCCCTTTCCTGATCCTTTGTTACGTCGTCGCATACCTCGACCGCGTGAACGTCGGCTTTGCGCGGCTGCAGATGCTCAGCGACCTTCGCTTCAGCGAAACCGTCTACGGCCTCGGCGCGGGGATGTTCTTCATCGGCTACTTCCTGTTCGAGGTGCCGAGCAACCTGCTGCTCCACCGCGTCGGCGCCCGCCTGTGGATCGGCCGCATCATGATCACATGGGGGCTGGTGTCGGCGTCGTTCATGTTCATCAGCACGCCGGCATCGTTCTACATCCTTCGCTTCATCCTCGGCATCGCCGAAGCCGGATTCTTCCCCGGGATCATTCTCTATCTGACCTACTGGTACCCAAGCGACCGGCGCGCCCGGATGGTGGCGATGTTCATGGCCGCGCCGCCGCTCGCCGGAGTCTTCGGCGGTCCGCTATCGGGCTGGATCATGGAAGCGTTCGCCGGCAAAGGTGGTATGGCGGGATGGCAGTGGCTCTTCCTTCTCGAAGCCATCCCCGCGTTGGTCGTCGGGGTGGTCGTGCTGATCTACCTGGACAACGGCATCCGATCAGCGAAATGGCTGACCGATAGCGAGAAAGCCGTCCTCGAAGAACGCATCGCACACGACCGCGCGGCAACGGCCGACCACCCGTCGCTCTCGCATGTTTTCGCGGATCGCCGGCTGTGGCGTCTGTGCCTGATCTATTTCTGTTGCGTGATGGGCCATTACGGGCTGACGTTCTGGATGCCCGTCCTCGTGCAATCCGCGGGCGTGAGTGGCACGTTTCGGATCGGCATGTTTACGGCGATTCCATACTCGGCCGCAGTCATCGTGATGGTGTTACTGGGTGCGAACGCCGATCGGCAGCGCGAGCGCCGGTTTCACGCAGCCGTTCCGATGACGATCGGGGCGATCTTTCTCTCGCTGAGTGCGATCGCGGGAACGCACACGCTGCTCGCGATGGTGTGCCTGACGATCGCGGCAGCAGGCGTGCTCAGCTCCGGCGCGATGTTCTGGAGCTTACCCACGGCGTTTCTCGGCGGCGTTTCCGCCGCAGCCGGTATCGCCGCGATTAATTCCGTCGGCAATCTCGCCGGCTTCGTGAGCCCTTACGTGGTGGGATGGCTGAAGGATCTCACCCACAGCACCGAGGCGGGAATGTTCGCTGTTTCGGCGGTGCTCGTTGTTGGCGCCCTCGCCATCCTGACGATTGAGGCGAGGTTGGTGAATCGATAGCTCTCAGCTGCGACAGCCAGCCTAACCAGCGTACAGCGTCAGCCCGCCATCAACTCTTAGCACCTGACCATGGATGTACTTGGCCGCGGGCGTGCACAGAAACGCGACGGCGTTGGCCTGATCGCGCGGGACGCCGTAGCGCTCGAACGTCCCCTCCTCCTTTAATAATGCGGCGTCGACCTTCCGTGTCGCGAGAAACCGCGCGGTGGCGGTGGCGCCGGGACTGACACAGTTGACGCGGACGTGGTGCTTCCGCGTTTCGAAGGCGAGACACCGCGTGTAATGAACGATCGCGGCCTTGATCGTCGAGTATGCGACTTCCGGTGACGTGCCGAAATGACCGGCGGTCGACGCGATGTTGACGACCGCCCCGTTCTTGCGAGCGACCATCCCGCACACAATCGCCTGGCACATCAACATCGTCCCCACCAGATTGCGATTGAGCAGAGCGCGAATGTCTTCGAGCTTGACGTGCAGTGCGTTGTTCGGGTTTGGCTTGCCGCCGCCGGCGCCGATGTCGCCGCCAGCGGCGTTGACCAGAATCGTCACCGGACCGAGCGCCGACTCGACCTCGGTAGCAATTCTCTTTACCGCCGTCTCGTCGCCGATATCGCCGACCACAACATGGGTCTTCGTGCCGTGACGCGCAACCGGCGCCAGCGCGGCCTGAAGATCCGAAAACTCGTGAAACTCCGCCGGGGCCTTCTCGTCGTAGTCGTGAATCGCCACATCGGCGCCCAGTTCCGCAAGACGGACGGCAATCGCATGACCAAGACCGCGTCCCGAACCGGTCACCAGCGCCACATCCCCCTTCAGTGAGAACTCTTTATCCATCTCTCCCCTTTATCCGTGTCGATCCGTGTTCATCCGTGTTTATCCGTGTTCATCCGTGGCTTCATCCGTGTTTATCCGTGTTCATCCGTGGCTTCATCCGTGTTCATCCGTGGCTATCCGTGTTCATCCGTGGCTCATCCAGCCGAGCGCCTTCAGATTCGCGACGCTCTTTCGCAATTGTTCGAGTTCGTAGTCGACAATTGCCGATGTCGACTGGTTCAACTCCCACGGTGTGCGGTATTCCGCATTATCATCCAGACGCTTCGTCTTGAGTCGATCGAGCGCGATCCGCAGCTCTCCGACCGGTCGTGTCGGATACCCCGCCCACCAGTCAGGCGCAAAGACGCGGACGTGACGGGCGTCGAGCGCACCGACTTCGATCGAGGCGGTCAATAGCGTGTCCTCCCGCCTGACGGCGGAACCTAATGGGATGGCAGAGTCTTCGAACACATCAGCGATCTCCTGCAGCGGCACGCAGCCGTCGCCGATCGCGCAACGGATCAGGCGAAAGCCTTCCGGCGTGAACTGCGACACATAGTCCTTCAGATGTACGTGCTTGATTCGCGGAGCAACGCGCATCGCAAATGCCACCGGGTCTTCCGCAACGGCGAACGCGTTTCCTGTGTCGAGCGCAATGCCGACATTCGGTCCTGCCTCTTCGGCGAAAGCCATCAGTTCGTCGCTACCGAAATCCTGATGGTTTTCGATCGCGATCTGGAGACCCGCATCCGCAGCTCTGCGTGACTCTCGGTTGAGCGTCTCCCGTGCGTGCGCGATCAACTGCTGCCACCTCGGCCCCTGCTTCGCACGGGCGCCTTCGAGCACCGGCGTCAGGTGTATGCGGATGGTGCGTGCGCCGATCGTACGGGTTGCCCGAATGGCCTCATCTAAAGTTTCACCAGGGACGTGCTGGAGCCAGTAGCTGCACAAGCGAGGCACATCAGGCAACTCGGCGGCGAGCGCGGCAATTTCGTCGTTGTTCAACGGCGCCAGCCATCGGCCATCGAACTCGAAACAGCGCGCGCCGATGTCCGTGGCAATGCGAATGAAGCCGCGGAGGCCCGTGCCGTCAGGATTGGCGCGCGGCGTGCCGAACGCTTGAAGACCGACGGTATGAGAAAAGCCGTACGGGTTGAGGCCGATCTGGAACATGGCTCTTCGCTGTTGGCTCCCTGGCACCACGGATGAACACTGATTAAATCACCACGGATAAACACGGATGAACACTGATTAAATCACCACGGATAAACACGGATGAACACGGATAAGATTTCTCTTGTATTGATTCGTCTCGTTCCGGGTTGATCCGTGTTGATCCGTGTTATTCCGTGGTTCGAATTATCTTGTTATTCCGTGGTTCTAATTATCAGTGTGATTCCGTGGTTACTCATCGGGTGGGGTTGCATACATGAGCAAAACATTCAACGTCGCCGTGGTCGGTTACTCGTGGGCCGCCGGCGCCCACATCGACGCAATCAATGCAACCAAGCAAGGGAAGGTGACTGCGCTGTGGTCGTCGCGATCGCTGTCCGCGGCTGAGCTCAGCGCGCGGCACAAAACACCCATCACGCCTTACACCGATCTCGAGGCGATGCTGAACGACCGCTCGATTCATGTGGTCGACATCACCAGCTATCCGGATCAGCATTCGGCACAGTTCATCGCTGCCGCCAGGCACGGCAAACACGTCATCGTCGAAAAGCCCCTCGCCGTCAAATGGGATGAAGTTCTGGCGATGAAAAAGGCCGTCGCCGATACCGGCATCAAGACGTGCGTGTGCTTCGAGTGCCGGTATTCGTCACAGTTCTTGGCGACCAAGGCGGTCCTTGATTCGGGGCTGGTCGGAAAGCTGCATTACGGCGAGATTGACTACTACCATGGCATTGGCCCCTGGTACGGACAGTACCGGTGGAACACAAAGCGAAATCTCGGCGGGAGTGCTCTGCTGACGGCGGGGTGCCATGCGATGGACGCGCTGCTGCTTTGCATGAACGGCGAGGTCGACGAGGTCGCCAGCTACGCGACGCAAAGCAGTAACCCGTTGTTCACGCCGTACGAGTATCGAACGGCATCGACGACGATCCTGAAGTTCAAGAATGGAAGCGTTGGGAAGTGCGCGGCGGTGGTCGATTGTTTGCAGCCCTACTACTTCCACACGCATCTTGTCGGGAGCGAAGGCAGCATTCTCGACAACAAGTTCCATTCGCAAAAGCTGGCAGGATTGAATCGCCACGCCTGGAGCGACCTCTCGATGAAGCTGCTCGATAGCGGCGATGTCGGCGATCATCCCTATCAGACGCAGTTCCAGGCATTCTTTGATGCGCTGGAGAGCGGCAAAGAGATGCCGCTGACGAGTTTCAGCGATGCGTTCATGACGCATCGAGTGATGGCGGCAGCGGACAGGTCCGCAAACGAGGGAAGGCCGGTGCGTGTTGGCGAAATCGCAAGTAGCTAAAACGAAACGACCGCGAGCCCTGGCCATCGCTGCGCACCCCGATGACATCGAGTTCATGATGGCGGGGACGTTGCTGCTTTTGCGTGAGGCCGCTTGGGACATTCACTACATGAACGTATCGAGCGGCAATCTCGGAAGCCTGACGTTCACTCCGGCCAAAACCGCGCGCATTCGCGCCGGAGAGGCACAGGCGTCCGCGTCGCTCATGCAGGCGGTCTGGCACAAGCCGATCTGTCATGACCTGCAGGTGTTCTACGACGATCGGACGCTTCGACGTCTCGCCGCGGTCGTTCGCGAGGTCGATCCCTCGATTGTGCTGACCCATTCGCCCCAGGACTACATGGAAGATCACATGAACACCGCGCGACTGGCCGTGACCGCCACGTTCGCCCGCGGCGTGCCCGGTTACCGCACCGTGCCGCCGCGCCAACACGTGTCGACCAGCGTGGCGATTTATCACGCCATGCCTCATGGGCTCTGCGACCACCTTCGGCGTCCCGTGATCCCGGAAGCCTTCGTCAACACGACCGACGTCCAGGATCGAAAACGTGAAACGCTCGAGTGCCACAACAGTCAGCGCGGCTGGCTCAGTGCGACTCAGGCCATGGACAGCTATCTCGCCACGATGGAGGAGTTCGCGCGAACCCTCGGATCGATGTCGAAGAAGTTTCAGTTCGCGGAAGGATGGCGTCGCCATCTGCATTACGGCTTCGGCGAGGCCAACGCCGATCCGCTGAAAGAAGCGCTGAAGGATCGTTACCTGCTGAATCCCGCATATCAGCCGCTGTTGGATGGACCGCAGTGAGCCGGCCGCTGAGTGCGATCGCGCCCGACTGGTGGGACTACACAACGCTCGATCGCGAACTGATCGACGAAGCGGCACGGCTCACGCCGTCAGATCTCATGCACCTGTCGCGGCCCGGCTTCAACGTCATCCTGTACGACACGCTCGAAGACTTCTATCTCGCGGAAGCGCTCGAATACATCAATGCCTGGCGCGCCAGCTCGGACGACAGTCCGATCGGCATCTGCGGTCCGATCGGGCCTACCGAACAACTGCCGCTTGTCGCCCGTATCGTGAACGCACTCGACCTCGACGTGCGTTCGGGTCATTTCTGGGGAATGGATGAATGGTTCGATACCGCGACCGGACGTGAAGTCGATGCCGCGCATCCGCTCAGCTTCGAACGCGCCGATCGCGAACTGTGTTTCAACCGCATCAACCAGAAGCTGTGCATGCCGGACTCGCATCTGCACTTTCCGAAGGCAGATACGAGCGCGTACCGAACGTCGTGGGACGCTGGCGTGCGATGCGCGGTCATGCAGGGCGGCCAGGGAGAGGTCAAGCACTGGGCGTTCAACGATCCGCTGCCGAGACGCGGGCCGCATACCGATGTTCCACCGTCGGCTGACGAGTACCGCAAGCTGCCGACACGCGTCGTTGATCTGCATCCGTTGACGATTGCGCAAAACGCGCGCACCAGCGGCGGCGGCAATGTTGCCGCCGTGCCGACCAAAGCCATCAGCGTCGGCCCCGTCGAGACCTGGAAGGCCGAGAAGGTTTCAATCTGGCACGCCGGCATGCACGACAACCCGTTCGGTCAGCGGTTGACGGCGTTCATGATCGCGAAGCGAATCATCGACACGTCAGTGCCGATGTCTCTGCTCGCCGATCATCCGAACGTGCAGTTCAATTATTTTCGTGGCGGGATTGGGACGTGTGAAGTGGAGATGCATTGAAGCTACCAGCTTCCAGCTTCCAGCTTCCAGCTACCAGCTCTTGCAAAAGATAAACAAGCTGGAAACTGGAAACTGGAAGCTGGAAGCTGGAAACTGGAAGCTGGAAACTGACGCGCGTCAATACATCACAAACGCCCACAACGTATCGTTGGTGGCGACGAGCAGATACTGACGTCCATCGAGCATATAGGTCTGCGGCGGATTGGTGACCCCGCCAATCTTCGAGTGCCACAGTACTTTCCCGGTCGCCGCGTCGTGCGCGACGATGTTGCCGGCGCCGTCGCCGGCGAACACGAGCTTGCCGGCGGTGGCGAGGATGCCGCCGCCTCCGCCCGCGCCTCCCTCGTACTTGTAACGCCACGCCGCCTTGCCGGTGCGATAGTCGAGGGCGGTCAGGAAACTTCCTCCGGTTCCCGCGCGTGCTTCGAGCTTTCCTCCGAGGCCCATCGAGCCGCGTGGATCGGTGTCGGTGAGATAGAAGATCGAGTAGATGTTGTTTTCACCGACATAGAACAGCCCCGTGTCGGGTGAGAACGCGGGCGGCTCCCAGTTGATTGTTCCACCAGCGCTCGGCGAGACGATTGATCCGCCGATCGTTGGGTCCTTTTCAACATTACGTCTCGGCCGTCCCTTTTCGTCGAGGTTCTTCACCCAGTTGGTCGCCGACCCGTACTTCTCTGTCAGGAGATGCTCGCCCGTCACGCGATCGATCACGAAGAAGTAGCCGTTTCGCGCCGCGGTCATGACCATCTTCCGCATGCGCCCCTTGAACAGGGCATTGACGAGAACCGGCGTTTGCGCCGAGTCCCAGTCGTGCATGTCGTGCGGTGCCGTCTGGTAATACCAGGCCATCTTCCCGGTATCGACGTTGACCGCGATCAGCGATCCGGTGAACAGGTTGTCGTGATGTTCTTCGCCGCGACCCGGCGTGTACGCAGGCGTGGGATTGCCGGTCCCGAACATGTAGAGGTTGGTTTCCGGATCGTAGGCACCTGGAAGCCATGGCTGCGCGCCGCCATGACGCGCCGCATCGAGGCTCGGCCAGCTGTCGACGCCGGGATCACCAGGATTCATTGGAACCGTGTAGAGCTTCCACTGCAGTTCACCAGTCTCCGGATCGAACGACTGCAGGAATCCCGGCATGTCGAGGTCGTTTCCCGTGCCGGCGATCACATGGTTGCCAATGACAACTGGGGCCGCGGTCGAGAAGTACTGCTGGCTGAAGTCGGAGATGACCTTATGCCAGCGCTCTTTCCCGGTCTTGGCTTCGAGCGACACCAGGTAGTTGTCCGGTGTCTCCATGTAGAGATAGTCCTTCCACATGCCGAAGCCGCGGGTCGCGATGTGCGTGCCGCCGCGAGACTTCCAGAAGTAGTGCCACAGCACTCGGCCGTCGCGGGCATCGATCGCCCACGCGTTATCCGGCGCGGTGAGATAGATGGTGCCGTCGACCATCAGCGCCGACGCCTTGATTGTCGGAGGACCACCGGCCGGGTAGTCGCCGGTGCCTTCGCCGCCGATGATGTAGTTCGGTGAGGCACCGCCGCGGCCGCCGCCGAAGACGTCACCGCCAGAACCACTCACCGAACCGCCGGTGAGTTTGAGCGTCCACGCGAGCGTCAGGTGTTTGACGTTCAGCTGGTTGATCTGCTTCAGCAGGCTGTATCGCTTGGACGAATAGTCGCCACTGTAGGTCGGCCATTCGTCCGCGAGTGGCTTGAGGAGCTTCGCAGGATCGAGTCCCCTCCCCTGCGCGACGAGAACAACAGGCGAAGCCGCGAGTGCCGCGGCGACAAGAAGTTTCTTTATCGTCATTTGAGTGTCGCGAGATACGCGGTTATGTCGTGCATGTCTTTGTCGGTCAGGATTGCCGGCAGCTTCTTGTGATATTCCAACGGATCTTTCACGTCCACTTTCGGGAGATCGCCGTCACGCCGAATCGTCCGCTGCCGTCCATCGTCGAGAAGCAACGTGACGAAAAAGTTGTCGAGGCGAAGCACCTGGCCCTGGACTTTCTCGCCGTTCGGCATCGCGACCGTTGCGGTCACTCTCCGCCGGTCACCGCTGGCGGCATTCGCACCATTCCCACCGCGGCCTCGTCCTCCACCGCCACCACCAACGACCCAGTAGTTCTGAAGCGCTTTCGCTTCATCGAGGCGCGTGCCAATGCCGGCGAGATCTCCCGTCGGTGAATGACAGCTCGTGCAATTCGTTTTGAAGTAGACCTCGCCCGCTTTCGCATCGCCGACCAGGGCGTTGGGTGGCGGCGTCTCGCTTTCGGGAGGCGCTCCCTGCCCACGCGCAGTCGAAACCACGCTATGAATGTATTCGGCAATCGCGACCACGTCGTCATCGGGAATCGGCAGTGGTGGCATACCGCGTTCGGCGCGGGCGCCGCGGACGATCGGAAGGATCAGCTCGCCATGTTGATCCATCAACACGGTTCCCGAGCGCAGAAGGTTTGGCCCTCCGGTCACACCTCCGCGCAGGTCGACACCGTGACAGGACACGCAATTGGTTGTGAACAGCTGCTTCCCTTTCGCAATCACTGCCGGATCGCCTGGCGGTCGCTGCTGCGCTGGGAACGTGGCCATTTGCCCGCCACGTCCTCGTCCGCCACGTCCGCCGGCGTCCGGTGTCGGCGGCGCGTTGGGCGGTGGAGTTTGTGGAGGCGTCTGAGGCGGCGTGCCCTGCGCCGCGACGTGCGTGGCAATCACGCTGAACCCGGCCAGCGCCACGGCCAAGAGTCGGTTCGTCATGGTCATGAGACCAGCATGATATTTCGCGAGTGCGATTCGAGTCCACCAAACAGGGACGAACGCAGCCGCGGATGGATTACGATAGGCACCCAACGAGGTGATTCCATGCGTTCGATTCGATGCCTGTTCATCGTTCTGATTGGTGCCGCATGCTTCCTACCCGCCGGCTCGACTCTGCGCGCGACGCAGGCGCAACCTGCGGGCAGACAGCTTCGCATCATCGCGTTCGGCGCGCACCCTGACGACGCCGAGCTGAAGTTTGCCGGGACGGCCGCCCTCTTTGCCGCGCAGGGTCACAAGGTCAAGCTCGTGGCGATGACCAACGGCGACGTCGGTCATTTTTCGCAGGCTGGTGGCCCACTGGCGCAGCGTCGCAAGGCAGAAGTCGAAGCGTGCCACGCAAAGCTCGGCGTGGCCACTGACGTGTTCGACATTCACGACGGCGAGCTGATGCCTGATCTCGAAACGCGCAAGAAAATGGCGAACGTCATTCGCGACTGGCAGGCCGACATCGTCCTCTCCCACCGGCCGTGGGACTACCATCCCGATCATCGGGCAGTGGGCCAGCTCGCGCAGGACACGGCCGTGGTCGTCGCAGCGCCGTTCTTCGCGCCCTACACACCGCCCACCAAGGGCAATCCGATCTACCTGTTCTATTCGGATGGATTCAAGAAGCCGTATCCGTTCGACCCGATCCTCGCGGTCGGGATCGACGAGGTCGCGCAGAAGAAGTTCGATTGCATTTCGGCGCTCCCTTCACAGTTTGGTGACGCCGACTCCTGGCAGGCTCGCTACGGCCGCAATGTTCCGACCGACGAAGCGGGCCGAAAGGCGTTCCTGCTCGATATCGTCAAGCAGCGCAACGCCAACGAGGCGAATACGTATCGCGACCTGCTGGTCAAGCTTTACGGGGAACAGAAGGGACGTGCGATCAAGTACGCCGAGACGTTCGAGCTGAATCAGTACGGGGCTGGAGCGACGGCCGACCAGTTGAAGCAGATGTTCCCGACGTTCGCCAAGTAAGAGCACGTAACAAAACCTCCGAAACCTGATCCTCGCCGGCGAAGTAGCGTGAACGGGTATGGCTGCGGCGTTCCGGCGCTTGCGTGTCCGTTACGACAGGCGCGCCGACATCCACGAAGCGTTCCTCTCGCTCGGTTGCGCGCTGATTTGCTGGCAGTCGTTGCGCAAGACGTGGAGGACGGCCTGAGGGATGCCCGTTCTCCCGACGCCCATCGCCAGGTCGCGTTTTCCTGCGGTAATCGCTTCCGCGGTGCCTACTCGGGCTCCGGGGTCTCGAGCCCGGATTACCAAACCGTACGGCGTACGAGGAGTAATCCCATCCGCACCACCACTGCGCCCGTATAATCGCGCAGACATTGCTCGTTGCACCCGGCACACGCCTCGGCGTTTACGACATCACCGCGCAGATCGGCGAAGGCGGGATGGGTCAGGTGTATCGGGCGACGGACACCAAGCTGAAACGTCAGGTCGCGATTAAGATCCTGCCACCCTCGCTCGCGGCTGATGCCGATCGGCTCGCGCGCTTTCAGCGCGAAGCGGAAATGCTCGCCTCGCTCAATCATCCGCA